>Ga0123353_10019216_pt1 | contig 10139 bp, 5 predicted proteins | sample TergutLab28metaG_3_FD_92763 | JGI IMG/M metagenome (GOLD analysis project Ga0123353, IMG submission 92763) | Labiotermes labralis P3 segment gut microbial communities from Petit-Saut dam, French Guiana - Lab288 P3 | ecosystem: Host-associated > Arthropoda: Insects > Digestive system > Gut ...
GGTCGGCAGTGTTGATATTGATCTTCCCGCTACCTGATGTTAGCATCCCCGAAGCATCACCAGTTGCCGCTGCAACTCCTGCCATCTCCAACTCTCCCAGTCGTGGCAGATAGTAGCGAAGGCCATCCTTGAGTGGCATCGCCAGGTTAACACCTTCCTGATCGGCATCGTCGCTAAAGCCTCCAGCTAACTGAATAGCGTCGACCAAACGTGCGGTAGGCGGTAGAGTATAAACCCCCGGCTGCCGTACCGCTCCTACCAGATAGATAACTATCGGAGGTACGGTAACAGCCTCGGTGGGGGGAGCGCTGGCTAAGGCGCTTCCCCCCAAGACAGTGACGTAGGGGGTGGCAGGAACGCTATTTTTATCGAGCCACCAAAAGGTACCTATAGCTGCCAAAATCAACCCTGAAATAAGACCAAGAAGGAAGATGTCTCTGCTCCTTAACTGTGGCATAGACAACTTCCTCCTTGGTCATCTTAGATATGAAAGCATATTAATATACTCAGTCTATAGCAAAACCGGTGGCAGGTTCTTTATTTCCCGCCTCAGTATACTCTTAGCTGGCTCTCCAGCCAAGATTCGAGATCGCTTAAGGGGAGACGAACTTGCGCCATGCTGTCCCTAAACCGCACAGTTACACAGTTATCTTCGACACTTTGGAAATCGTAGGTGATACAGAAAGGAACCCCTACTTCATCGTAGCGGCGGTACCGTTTGCCAATACTGCCCACTTCATCGAAATCCACCATAAAACGTTTTTGTAAACGGTGATAAACCGCCTCGGCAGGCTCCACCAGCTTCTTGGATAGGGGAAGAACAGCAGCTTTGAGAGGAGCTAACTGGGGGTGAAGACGCAACACCGTGCGGGTATCCCCCTCGGGAAGCAACTCTTCATCGTAGGCATCGCAGAGAAAAGCTAACGCTAGACGGCTCACCGAAACAGCAGGTTCTATGCAGAAGGGAATAAACTTCGTGTTGCTCACCGGATCTAAATAAGTGAGATCCTTACCTGCTCCTTCCTGGTGGGAGCGTAAGTCGTAGTCGGTACGATTAGCAATCCCCCACAGCTCCCCCTGACCAAAGGGGAAAAGAAACTCAATGTCGGTAGTGGCCAGAGAATAGTGGGAAAGCTCCTCGGCGTCGTGGTCTCGCATCACCAGAGAGCTCTCCTTCAGCCCCAAAGCTAAGAGCCAGTCGCGGCAGAAAGCCCGCCAATAGTCGAACCAGCCTGCCGAGCTTTCCGGGGAACAAAAGAACTCCATCTCCATTTGCTCAAACTCGCGAGTGCGAAAAATAAAGTTACCCGGGGTGATCTCGTTACGAAAGGATTTACCTATTTGACAAACCCCTAAAGGGAGCTTGCGTCTGGTAGAAACCAACAGATTCTTAAAGTTGATAAAAATACCCTGAGCTGTTTCCGGACGCATATAAACCAGGGACTGACTATCTTCGGTTACCCCCTGATGGGTGCGAAACATCATATTAAAGCGCCGGATTTCGGTAAAATCTCGGGCACCACATGTAGGGCAAGGAACCTTTTCACTCTCCAGATAACTGCTCATTTCCTTGAAGCTCCAGCCATCGGCATTCACCGGCTTTGCTTGTGCACTACTAAACTCACCAATGAGCTTGTCGGCACGAAAACGCCCTTTGCAACTTTTACAGTCGATTAAAGGATCGTTGAAGTTCCCCACATGACCGGATACCACCCATACCTGGGGATTTAGCAAAATACCGGTATCGATACCTACGTTGTAGGGCGACTCTTGCACGAACTTCTGCCACCACATTTTTTTAATATTGTTGAGCAGTTCTACCCCCAAAGGACCATAATCCCAGGTGTTGGCTAAGCCGCCATAAAGCTCCGATCCCGGATAGACATACCCTCGGGTTTTGCACAGTGTCACCAGTTTGTCCATAGTTAGCTTGGCCACTTGCTTAGACCCCCCACCTTTACTTAAAATAATGTATCTGCATAGCTTGACGCACCTGCTCCATAGTGTCGGCAGCAACGCTGACCGCTCGGGCAGTCCCTGCCTGGAGAATTTCATCTATCCGCTCCGGATGCTGCTGATACTCTACCCGGCGTTCCCGCATCGGTTCCAACATCTTGTTAATAACCGCCGTTAGGCGCCTTTTACAAGCGACGCAGCCTACCGTTCCCCCTTGACAACTGGTGGCAATATCGGCGCTCTCTCCCTGGTTAAAAGCCTGATGGTAACCATAGACCGTGCAGACTTCCGGATGCCCCTTATCGGTAGCCCGTATCCGTGCCGGGTCGGTTACTGCTTTATTCACCTGGGTTGAGACCATCTCAGGGCTATCGCTTAAGTATATACAATTCTCCAGGCTTTTAGACATCTTGGCATTGCCGTCCAACCCCACTAAGCGTCCGACACGACCCACCATGGTTTCCGGTTCCACTAAAACCGGGGCGTAAAGGTCGTTAAAGCGGCGGACAATACGCCGGGTGAGTTCCAAGTGAGGCACCTGGTCTTCTCCTACCGGCACTAAATGAGCTTTGCAGAAGGTAATATCGGCAGCTTGCGAGACCGGGTAGCCTAAAAAGCCGTACATTAAGTCGTCATAGCCGTACTGGGCAGCCTCGCTTTTAATAGTAGGGTTGTGCCGCAGCACATTAACCGAAACGAAATTAGAGAAGAGTACCGTTAGCTCGGCGATTTGAGGTACCAACGACTGCACCACAAAAGTGACCTTGTTGGGATCTAAGCCAATAGCTAAGTTGTCTTCCGCTGCCTGACGCACATGCTGTGCTAGGGCTTCCGGATGCTCCCAGTTGGTAGTAAGAGCTTGAATATCGGCTACCAAATAAAAGGTATCGTATTCATCCTGAAGATGCACCCGGTTTTCCAGAGAACCAACATAATGCCCCAGGTGCAACTTACCGGTTGGTCGGTCGCCGGTTAAGATCCTTTTCATATTTACCCCTCGCCTTATTGGTTTGATAAACTATACTAGAAGCTGCCTCTATCATGCCATGGGTGAAACCTTGTTTCATGGGCTTCTACTTTGATAGATGGGGGCTACCCGCCCCCAAACCCCGTCGCATTTCAGGCGCATGTCCTGAAATGCTTACAGAAGCTCCGCTTCTGCGCCAAAGTTCCTGTGGCGGAGTAGACGCGCTTCAAGCACGTCTACTTCCTTAACATAGGAAACTCCAGCTGGCGCAAGGCCTCGTAGAGCACAATAGCCACGGCACTGGAAAGATTAAGAGATCTGGCGCCGGATATTATCGGTATTCGTAAATTATTGGGCGGAGCAATTTGCAAGATGTCGGGCGCCAACCCTCTGGTTTCGGCACCAAAGACCAGCATATCTTCTGGTTGAAAAGATGCCTGGCTGTAACAGCGCTCCCCTTTGGTGGTAAGATAATAGCGGCAGTTAGGGTTAGCGGCAGCAAAGTGCTCCCAATTCGGGTAGTGGCGCACATCTAAAAGGTGCCAGTAATCCAACCCCGCTCTTTTAAGCTGGCGGTCATCTAAGGAGAACCCTAAAGGTTCCACCAGATGCAACACGGTGTGGGTAGCCGCACAGAGCCTGGCAATATTCCCTGTGTTAGGAGGGATCTCCGGCTCGACTAAAACTACATGCAAGGGCATAACCGGTTAGCTTTCCTTTTTTAAATGCTTAACCAGCAGCTCTTCCAGCTGTTGCCAGGTGGAAGGCGAAGGGGTATCTCCGGGAGCTCCTCCCTGAGCCAAGTCGGAGCGACCACCACCACTCCCGCCCAGGAGTCGAGCTACCTCTCGCATTAAGTTGCCGGCGTGAGCTTTAGCACCTGCTAAATCTTTGGTGACTGCAGTCAGCAGGTTGTATTTATCTTCCTGACGAGCAGCCAGTAAAACCACACCGCTTCCCAGACGGTCACGGATAAGGTCTGCCAGCAGGCGCAAATGCTCCATACTCATAGCCCCGACTTGGGCGACTACCGTGTTAACGCCATTCAACTCTTTGGCTTGCTGGACTAAATCTTTCGCCAGCTGTACAGCCGCGATAGTTTGATTTTTTTCTTCCTCGCGCTCTAACTCCCGCAGCCGCTGTTGGAGTTCGATAATTTTCTCCACCAGCTCCTCCGGGATGGTTTTCAGAGCGGTAACAGCGCTGGTAAGAATTTCTTCTTTGGCGGCGAGTAGTTGCAAGAGCTTGAGCCCGGCTACCGCTTCAATACGGCGCATACCGGAACCGATACTGGATTCGCTGATTATTTTAAACAAGCCTATTTCCCCGCTCTGTCGCACATGGCAGCCTCCACAGAGCTCCACGGCATCGGCAATGCGCACGACACGCACGGTTTCTTCGTATTTTTCCTCGAAAAGAGCCATAGCTCCCAAAACCTTAGCCTCCTCTAAGGAGACGTTGGTAATAAAGACCGGCGTTGCCCGGAGAATCATGCTGTTAACTATATTCTCTATTTCCTGTAACTCCTGAAGGGTAGGAGCATTAAAATGAGAGTAATCGAAACGAAGACGGTGTTCGTTTACCAGGGAGCCACTCTGGGTGGCGTGAGAGCCTAACACTTGGCGTAAAGCGTAGTGAAGCAGATGGGTGGCAGAATGATGCCGACTAATGGCCAAGCGCCTTTCCCGATCTACCGAAAACTGCAAAGTATCTCCCACCGCTAGGGAAGCATCACCCAGGGCAAGGCGGTGGACTAAAGTTCCTGCCTCGCGATAAACGGCAGTAACCGGTATGGTAGAGTTACCCAGGAGAGCCACCCCACTGTCGGAGACTTCCCCGCCACCTTCCGGATAGAAGGGGGTAACATCGGTAACCACTTCCACCTCGCTGCCGGGAGCAGCTTGGGCTACTTGCTCACCCTGGCTCCAAATAGCTAACACCTTGGCGTTTAGCTCCAGCTCTTCGTAACCTTGGAAATTGCTTAAAAAACGGCTGAGGCCGGCACGCCCCACCCCCATAGCATCGACCATAGAGCGAGATTCCCGTGCCAAGTTCCGTTGCCGCTCCATAGCAACCCTAAACCCCTCCTGATTCAGACGCAACCCTTTCTCTGCCAGCAGTTCCTGGGTCAGCTCCAGAGGGAAGCCGAAGGTATCGTGAAGACGAAAAGCCACTTCGCCATCGAGAATTTCCTGGTTGTTACGCTGCATTTCGGTAATGCTCTGGGTTACCAGGTGCAATCCGCTATCCAGGGTCTCTTGAAAACGCCGTTCTTCGGTTTCTATGACCCTTAAGATAAACTCCTCCCGGGCTTTGAGCTCCGGGTAAGCTTCGCTATAGGTAAGAAAGAGCTTTTGAGCGGCTTCCGCCAGAAAGATGTGACGAATCCCTCGCATCCGACCGTAGCGCACTGCTCGGCGTACGAGACGCCGTAACACATAGCTGCGTTCTTCGTTACCGGGCAAGACGCCGTCGGCGATAAGCATGATAACCCCTTTGAGATGATCGATAATGACTGAGAGAGCCACACTTTCGGGGCTGGTACCATCGTAAATGGTGTTGGTTAGTTCACAAAGATGCGCCAGCAAAGGAGCGCAGGCGTCAATTTCAAAGATGTTACGGGTTCCCTGGAGAACCATGGAAACCCGGTCTAGACCCATACCAGTATCGATACAGCGCCTGGTTAACGGGGTAAGGTTGCCGACTTCATCTTTGTCATATTGGGTGAAAACCAAGTTCCAAATCTCTAAAAAACGGTCGCAATCGCAGCCGGGAGCGCAGTTAGGATTAGCGCAACCGTGCTCGGCACCCCGGTCGTAAAAGATTTCGGAATCGGGACCGCAAGGACCTACCCCAATTTCCCAAAAGTTGTCTTTATCTCCCAGGCGGTAGAGGTGAGCCGGAGCAATGCCAATTTCGTCGTGCCAAATATTGTAGGCTTCGTCGTCTTTTTCATGAACGGTGATATAGAGCTTTTCCTCAGGAAGCTGTAAATGCTCCCTGAGGAATTCCCAAGCCCACTGGATAGCCTCGCGCTTAAAGTAGTCTCCAAAGGAGAAGTTTCCCAGCATTTCAAAGAAGGAACCGTGGCGTGCGGTACGTCCTACCTGTTCTAAATCGGCTGTGCGGATGCAACGTTGGCAGGTAACCACTCGGGGGGAAGGCGGGGTGGCAATTCCGGTAAAGTAAGCCTTAAAGGGTGCCATGCCAGCTCCTATGAGCAGTAGGCTCGGATCCCCTACCGGAATCATACTAGCTCCAGCCAGCCTCAAATGGTTTTTTTGCTCGAAGAATGATTGATAACACTCGCGCAACTCAGCGCTGGTCATCTGGCGCATACTTTCCACCTCCGTTAGTTGGCAAAACCTGACAAAAGGCTTTGCTGATATTCCGCTATTATATGAAAGCTTTTTTCCCTTGTCAAGTTTTTTAAGGAAATATCTTGCAAGTTATACTGCGAATTACTACCTAAAAAATTTATATCCGACTTATAACGACAATATACCACAATAAAAATTAGAATGCAAGTCTTTTTTAAGCTGCCGGTGCAAATTGGCTGTAATAAAGATGAGCGTAAATGCCTCCTTCCTGAAGCAGCTCCTGATGTTTCCCCCACTCCGCGATGGTACCATCCTGGAGAACCAGAATAAGATCCGCATTACGAATGGTGGATAAACGGTGAGCAATGACAAAGGAAGTACTGCCTTCCATTAACTTGTCACAGGCGGCTTGGATAAAGGTTTCGCTACGGGTATCGATGGCGCTGGTTGCTTCGTCGAGAATAAGCAGAGGGGCTTTTTTTAACATAGCTCTGGCGATAGCGATGAGTTGCTTTTGCCCGGCAGATAAGCTGGCGTTTTCCTTCAGAACAGTATCATACCCCTGGGGGAGAGCCTGAACAAAATGATGGAGCCCTACGGTGCGGCAAACAGCTTGGAGCTCTTCCACACTAACCTGGGGGGTATTATATATAATATTTTCCGCAATGGTACCTTCAAAAATCCAAGTATCTTGGAGAACCATGGCAAACTGCTCATGAAGCCAGGAGCGGGAGAGCTGCTCCAGGGAAACCCCGTCTAATAAAATTTCGCCACTGTCTATTTCGTAAAAGCGCATCAGCAGACTCATGAGGGTGGTTTTACCCGAACCGGTAGCCCCCACAATAGCTACCTTCTGCCCTACAGCCACCGCTACCGAAAACTCTTTAAGCACCGGTTTTACCGGGTTGTAGCCAAAGGAAACTCCCTTAAACTCGATATCTCCTTTAACCTCCTGCAGAACCGCTGAGGGTGCATCGGCTTTAATTTCATCTTCGTCTAGAAGAGCAAAGATCCGTTCAGCAGCGGCAGCTGCTTGTTGCAGGGACTGAGCAGCGGAGGCAATTTGACTCAGAGGCTGGTTGAACATACGCACATAGAGCATGAAAGCCACAATAACTCCTATACTAATGCTCCCCTGCAGCGCCATAATTGCCGCCGCAATGGTTACGGCAATGTAACCGATACTGCCGGTAAAGCTGGCTAAGGGACTCATTAAGCCGGAGATAACCATGGAACGCCAGGTGCTGTGGTAGAGCTCCTCGTTAACTTCCTGAAAACGCCTTCGAGCATCCTGGCTACCGTTATAAGCCTTGACTACGCTTAAACTGCTGAACACTTCCTCAATATGACCGTTGATGGCACCTAAACCTTGCTGCTGGGCGGTAAAATATTGGCGAGAATATGCGGCTATTTTTTGCATCCCCAACATACCCAAATAAGAAGCCACCAAAACAATTAGGGTTAGAGGGATATTACTGAATAGCATCATCACTAAAGTCCCTGCCAAGAGAACTGCCGCATTAATTAAATTGGCTAACCCCTGGCTAAAAGTCATATTGATGACATTGACATCGTTAGTGAGCCGGCTGAGTAAGTCTCCATAACTGACGGTATCGAAAAACTTTAAGGGAAGTCTATCTATTTTAGCGGTAATCTCCTGCCGCAGCTTAAGGCTAACATTGGCAGTTACTCCGGACATGACAAAGCTCTTGGCATAGTTCAGCCCAAAAACCGTGAGGTAGATTATCGCTAAAACCCTCACCAGAGAGCTTACAGCTTCTAAATTAACCCCCACGGGGCTGGCTAGACCTTGGGCCAAGTTATCGGTAATTTCCTTAAGCAGATTTGGTCCCATGGTCTGTAACCCTGTAGCTACAGCCGTTGCTAAAACCGCAAAGGTAAACTGAGGGATAAAAGCACGTATATAACCCAGGAGGCGCAGCCAGCTGTTTTTGAAATCCTTGGCTTTTTCGGTGGGACCTCCACTTATCCCCGGCCCCACCCGAATTTGGACACTTCCCGAACCTCCCCCTCCCATTTGGCCTACACCCTGGGGACCAATCTTTCTTTCGGCTCCTATTTCACTCACCGATTGTTCGCCCACGGCACGAAAAGATTGGGGATTGTTGCCACCTTCTTCGGAAGTTGTCTTCCTTCTAACCGTGGCTCCTTCTTCCGGGTGCCCTTCAGCTTTTTTCATCTGTCTCTCTTTGGTTTCGCTCATGCTACTAACTCCTCCTTACTGAGTTGCGAAAGGGCAATTTCCTGGTAGACCTGGCAGTTCTCTAAGAGTTCTCGGTGTTTACCAAGCCCAACTACCTTGCCTTGATCGAGCACGACAATTTTATCGGCATCCATGATGGTAGCAATACGCTGGGAAACTACCAGTTTGCTGGCTTCTGCCGCTTCCTGCCGTAGCGCCTGACGTAACGCTTTCTCGGTGCCATAGTCCAAGGCCGAAAAGGTGTCGTCCATGAGGTATATCTCCGGTTTACGTGCCAGAGCTCTAGCGATAGAAAGGCGTTGTTTTTGCCCTCCGGAAAGGTTTAAGCCTCCCCGAGCCACCATGCTGTCCAACCCGCCCATGGCAGCAACAAAAGAGGAGGCCTGGGCAATCTCCAGTGCCTGGTGAATCTCTTCCTCGCTGTAGGCCACATCACTGCCATACGCCACATTGCTCCCTACGGTGCCACTAAAGGTTACCGCCGTTTGCGGTAAATACCCCAACTTGGCATATAGGGTTTCTAGGTCATACTCTTTGATATTGCGACCGTCCACCAAAATCTCCCCTGCGGTAACATCATAGAAGCGAGCCGCCAAGTTAAGCAGGGTAGATTTGCCGCTGCCGGTAGAGCCGATAATGGCTACCGTCTCCCCCGGTTCACAAGTAAAGCTGATATTTTTCAAGGTATAATCTGCCGCTTCCGGATACTTAAAACTGACATCGCGAAACTCAACTTGGCCACGGACAGGGGTAAGACCCGATGTGGCCCTGCCTGAAATAATGGAAGGAGCAAGAAGCAGTAACTCGTTAATACGCCCAGCCGACACGGAAACTTGGGGCAGGATGTTAAAGATAACCGAGAGCATCATAAAGGAGACCACCACCTGGGAGGTGTAGCTGCTGATAACCACGGTGTTGCCGAACAGGAGCTGCTTTTCAGCTGGCAGAAACGCCTGATTGATTAATAAAGCCCCAATAAAAAATACCGCAATGCTTAAGCAGTTTTGCAGCATACTGGTGAAGGGCATTTGTAAAGCCGACAGGCGATTCAGCTGGAGCTGGTTTTCCGTGATCTCCTGATTGGCCTGATTAAAGCGTTGACTTTGAAATTCTTCGGCATTGTAAGCCCGTATAACGCGCAAACCGGTAAGATGCTCCCGCATAACCTTAGTCATCCTGTCGACCAAGCTCTGCATCTTCTTAAAGCGCGGCAGGGTAAAGCTCATGGTTATGATAGTTACAGTGAGCAACAACACCAAAGTAACTCCCGTGGCTAATGTCCATGCCCTGCCACTTTGGGCGATTTTTATTAAAGCCCAGCACGCCATGATCGGAGCTTTAACAAACATTTGCAACCCTGTGGCTAAAAAAGACTGCAGTTGCATGACATCGTTGGTGGCACGGGTGATAAGACTGGAAACGGAGAAACGTCCCAGCTCCTCCAAGGCGAAGCTGTCGACTTGGTCATAGACCATTTGCCTTAGCCGTTTAGCAAAGGAAGCCACTCCCTGAGAGGCAAAATAACCGGTAGCCAAAGATGCCAGCAAGCTGCCGAGAGCCGCCAAAAGCATGAAAGCTCCGGTAACCATTAGCTCTCCGGGAGCGCCTCCCTGGCTTTGTACCAAAAGAGTAATTTCTTGCATAAACTGAGGAATACGCAAGTCACACCAAA
>Ga0123353_10019219_pt1 | contig 10139 bp, 6 predicted proteins | sample TergutLab28metaG_3_FD_92763 | JGI IMG/M metagenome (GOLD analysis project Ga0123353, IMG submission 92763) | Labiotermes labralis P3 segment gut microbial communities from Petit-Saut dam, French Guiana - Lab288 P3 | ecosystem: Host-associated > Arthropoda: Insects > Digestive system > Gut ...
ATCTCGAGACATGACCATGTACTTAGTTTTATCTGCACTTACTTCCAGTCCAATCTCCCTAGTAGCAGCTACTAAAGCTTCTGCATTTTCCTTTAGCATATGTATACTTTCTCCCAGTATATTAACATCATCAGCATAAGCCAGAAGCTGATGTGTACCATTTAGTTTCAAGCCATCCTGGTTTACCTGAACCCTCCTAATGGCATACTCTAGAACAAATTTGGTTCCATAACTATAAATCTAAAAAAAAAATTCATACTTCAGGACTAAACAATATTCTGTGATAAGTCAACTTATTTTGTAGAAAAAAAAAATAATAAAAAAGAAATTAAAAACAGCTTAATGTGTTTCTACACATTAATCTTCAATATTTTTGAAGTCTGGATGACAATACTGAATACAACTTCACTTCAATCTCATTTAAATTCTGCTCTTCTGCAGTTCCCATCAGGCATTTAATTCCAGCACCAAATGGCTAATACGGCCAGTATAATCTATGATGGATTCATAAAGTTTACCGTTACAAATCAAAGTGTTAGTTTCCCTTAAAAAAAGGAGAAACTCGAATATAACTAATATTGAGTTTCACGAAATTAGCAACTCACTAACACATATGGAATCAATATCAGACTGCAGCAGAGTAAACTGAGTGTCCCAGTTACAAAAAATGAATTAACTCTATGGAGCAGAGATCATCTTGAAACACTAGTACTGTCTAAGCATGTCAAAAAAGTTCCCTGTAGTTTATGGAAACCAAAGGCTCATTAGGATGTTTAAGAAAAGCAAATACTTGTCAGTACCTGATCCAAATTAATCCAATCCATGCCCTCCCAGCATACATCTTTAAGATCCATTTTATTGTTAACCCCCAGTCTATGGTTAGGTCTTCCAAATGGTCACTATTCTACAGGTTTCTCCAACAAAACCTTGCAAGCATTTTTCTCCCCCATGCATGCCACATGCCTTGCCCACCTTAACAATATCTTAAGGATCTGATGTTTATTGGACTGGGCATCATTGTGATAGCTGAAGAATAAAAAATCAACTAGACGCCACTTGCTACATTTTTTATTTTATTTTACTTCTTACAGACTCGACATGTTTCGGGCATTACTATGCCCATCATCAGGAGCTTGCGACTATGTTGTTGAATTACCACATTGGTTGTTTCGTTCTTCGCTGGCTGTGTGTTGGAGGTTGGGTGCGGTTCGGCTGAAGTAGTATCTGAGCTGCTGGTTAAAGCACAACAATTGTGCTTTAACCCACAGCCCGGATACTACAACATAGCCGTAAGCTCCTGATGATGGGCATAGTAATGCCTGAAACATGACGAATCTATAAGAAGGGAAAAAAAAAATATATATATATATATATATATTGCTCTTGCCAGGATCCGAACCCTTGATCGTCCAGCCTGTAGCCCAGTCACTCTACTAACAATGCTATCCCAGATAACTAATAATATTTCGTAAGTTATGTCAGTCATGTCACTCTTCATTGTTCAATTTACAATTGCTAGGTAACTGAACAGCATACAAAATTTAGATGTCATCAGCAACAATGGATATCTAAGAGTACCTACTTAAGCTGTGCTGCATAAGCCCTTTATGACTGCCAATATGGAAAAGCACAAGTCCCAGCATTGATACTTGTGGAAAACCTGAAATTACTGCCAATGGTGACAAAAGAATTCCAGAAATTTGAACAAGCGTTCCTCTGTTGGTTAAGAAAGTATACAGAAACAGGTCAAATAACCATCAGAAAGCCCACATACACAAAGTGTTTGCAGAAGCAGAGCATGAGAAACAATGCTGAGAGAACTACTGAGATCAACATACATGGCATAAACTTCATGCGGACAGTTAACTAAAAGGATTATAATGTCCAGATAATGAGGGATTTTAGGCTTTTTCCTTGGTGTAACTGAGGTCTTTCATCTTCTAGTATGCTCTACATTTTCAATGGGTAGTTTGTAGCCACTGATGGTGTGCAACATCCCAGAAGAACAAAGACCCAAAATCAAGATGAGTTAGCAAATTAGTATTTGCAGATTTTGATTTAATTTTGAGTTCAAATAGTAAGAAATGTGATCATGCATAACAAATTCAAATACCTTGGAAAAACTGTTACAAATACAGATAGTTTGTTAACTGCTGAAACACTGTTGTCTTTTTTGCAAATGGGAACAATTGCTGCTACCTGCCATAGCTGCTGGGATAAGAACAGATTTAAAATGTGTCCAGAACAAATACAAACATGACAGAACCCTGTATCATAAATGTAGGAACACCATAAAGTCTGACAGATTTGACAGTCATAGCAGTTTAAAGGCTTCACTAATATCCAAATCAGATACAGACATTAAAGACAAAAAATTAGAAGGCAGAGAAGTAGAAGAGAAGACTCCAGGACAAGAATTATTTGTAAGAGTCGAAAGCACTTGAACAACTCCTATAGCTGTACCAGTAATCGAAGTCGCCACCAGTCAAAGTCACAACACTCAATTACGGATTGCAATTATAATCCACTGCATTTGATCACAAATAAAGATATATTAGATTAAATATATACCACAAAATGACAAGAGGTACAGCTGACTGACATATGAATTTATCCACGGCAGCAAAAATATGTTATACTGTGAAGTATACATACAACTAATTTAGATGCGAGAGGTTGAACTTTATATATTTATGATGATGAGGTTCCATCAATGTATTCTTGACACGTTATAATAGAAAAAAGTCCTAGAATAATTTATTGCATAAGTGTGATCAAATTTCAGTTCACATAACGCACAATCTTACCTTTTCAATATTGACCTTATGTTTCTTCAGTAAGTCTATGTGATGAGGCACTGCTACGTCCCTGAATTTACTTACAGGAATTTCAACCCTCTTCCAAGATTGCTTCGGAGGAGCCCTAACTCTTAAATTTTCACTACAACCCGACATGATGCTGCAAGTCTTTAAATCTTTATAGGTTATGTTTGTGTAGTACGCACTTTCAGTTGCACCAGATTTAACACAATTTTACTACTTCACTGCTACTCGTACCGCTTTTCCCATCCCAGTAATTAAAATAACACGATAAAAAATCTGTCCATTGTCATTTCGGACCACAGATTAATACTCATCTTTCATATACGATGCATCCGTCCATCAGTGAGATTGGATACAGCACGGAACGGAGACGCTCACGACCACAGATCATATAGTCACACGACAACAGATTTATACTTCGTACAGATTGGAAACTGTGTGGAATCAGATGATCTGTTCTGTGGAAACTAGCTGGCAAGCTTGTTGTGCTTTTATGTAAACTGACATGGGCAAAGCGGAAACATGAAGTAGATCTGTGCTACTGGGCAAAGCGGAAACATGAAGTAGTCTCTGCTACTGTCACATCATACCCTGTCCATTCCCTCCAAATGAATTATGGCACCAAAAAATTGCTAAGTTCCTAATCATTACAAACCAACCAATTAGAATTATTAGTTACACGTTATTGTATTACGTTTTCTCGATACACTTCTGGTCAGATCAAAGTACACCATACAATAAGAAGGTATATTTAATGCCTAATATGCGTATTTAGTTGGTTTGTAATAAATACGATAATGATACAATGCATAGAAAATGCAGGCTGTTAAGATCCAAAATTGTAGACCTCCAGGTTATGGGACCTTGCGATCTGACTGGTGGGTATCACTGGGGTTTGAGTCAGGGCATACTGTATATATCTTCTGACAGCCTGTTAAGTTGCATCCAAAATGTTCCTCGAAAACACTCATAACCATGTACCAGACTGCACAATGTCCCAACAAAGACCTCTCACGAATCCTTGCCATTTTGAGCACCTCATATCCTGTACCAAAGAATATTAGGAACAAACGATGTGTGGGTGGAAATACCACACTGGGAAAACTGAGTTACAGAAAAGCATTGTGTTTTTTACACACAGAGTATTTAATATTACATACTTTTTCCACCATCTGTACACAGTATTTCACATTTTGCCTTTCAGACTGCGGATACAAGATCTGAAACACTTCCTCTTTAGACATCAGGGTTAGGATCACATATGATGAATTTCAGTTCTCCTAAAATGATATCACAATGTATGTGATTGCCCTATGTACATCGTATACCCTGGCATGCTCAGTACGGTAGGTGAAACTTCTCAAGGGATATGGGTGGGGGTTCATCGAACCAGATGAAGTCCTCACTATTCTCTGATTTATTTATTTGTATTTGAGGTACAAAGTCTTGTCAAGTTAATCCAATAAAAATCATAATCTAGAAAAAAAGAACAGTTACTTCATTCCAGAACTAGTAACCTGTACTTCAGGAGACCTCAGACCTCACTGTGTCCAACCTTGCTTGCACTGCTCGCTTACTTCACTGCCAGCAACCAATTCCGTGGTCAGTACAAAAATTCCTTTTATTAGTTTATATTTGGTCTTAGTTGGAAGGTTTGCTTATGGTAGGTTGTAGTCCTTTGTCTGCTGCTAACAATGTTTCTGACTCAAAGATCTCTGTATCCAACCCTTTCTACCTATCACTAATGGTTCCGTGGATGGAAGTTGGCAGTGAAATTTATGACAGATGGCTATGAACCGCTCGTAACTGAGCCCAGCAATTGCTCTACCTAATGTACCAAAAATGTTTGGCTACAACAAGGAAAATCACACACTCAGAATTACTTACAGTGTTGAACGTTTTCAAAGTAGAAACAACCGCTTCCCTTATACACAGCTATCACCACATGACATATATTAAATTTGTACGCAATGACCATGATTACATAAATAAAAAACTGCGTTTCTGATGGTGATATTTTCTGTACAGTACACACAACACTGATACACTAAAGAGGCAGCACTGCCCAGTGTCATACAACAGTCAACATAAAAAAAAAAAAACTTTTCAAATTTGTGCACTAATTTTCAGTTTAAGGTGATTAGGCATGGACAATATGTGACTGCATTTATCTTCTGTGGGAAGCTAGCAGAAAGTGATGTCAATGTCACACCAGCAGTCATGGGCATGGATTGATTACATTGATGATATAACCACATGAGTCATTTAGTTTCTACATCTACAAAATTGGCTTTTCTTACCAACATGAATGACAAACGTAAATCAAGATCATCTACTGTAATCCAAGCAAAAAATCAGCAAAAGACAATTAGTATTGCAGGGAAATTAGACGTAATAAGTCAATTTGAAAAAGGTAAGGAAATTGTTGACAACTGGCATAATGTTAAACTTGCTCACAGTAGTGTATGTAAAGTTTGTGATAATGCTGATAGAATTGTGAAGGCACTAAATATTTAGATAACATTAAATGCCAAAATTCTGAAATAGGGAGTGTTTGTGTAGCACAATTACCATAGTCTTGTTGGAATTACTCGTGAAAAAAACCATGGTTGTGAGTCCTTTATGTTTTTATTGAATTATAAATAAATAAATAAACAAGTGTATGGTATAGAAATGTATGTATAAATATATAAACATATATATATATACACACACACACTATAAATACAGTACATATACACTCTTCAGGTCCATACATCAACTAGTGCTGTAGACACTCTACATTGATTTTGTCAATTCCTTAACCCCTAGGAAATACACTGTTTAAATAGGAATTTTGTGTTTGATTTCAGGGATTTTGATTTGCACAGCATTTTTCAAGAATGTAACCCTGGCACAAACCTGCCTGTTCCTTGTAAATTTTCAAATGGCTCTTTTACATTTCTTTGAGAATCATTTCCTCTTTTTAATTTTGTTACATGAATTCCACAAAATTCCAATCCCCTCTTTTAGTGAGTACTACTTAGAAATTTAGCTTGTGATGTTCACATTCAAAGTTGTCATGTTTCCTGTCCCAGGAATAACCGACTATTAGTAGAAAAGTCAGACAGCATACTGTATTCATCTAGCTACAGTTACATCATAAACAAGTTTTAAACTGGGGACCTGCTATTTCCTGTGTATTTGCGGTGGAATGAAAGTCACACACACAATGGGGAATTCATTGGACAGTGCTCTGGAAGTACTAAGATGAAGTATTGTGAAACATTACTGCTGCTGAATCCCCTTCTTCAAGCATCATTTCTATTTTATGTAGGTAGCTGGAAGAAAAGTCACAAACTTCTTGTCTTTCCACAGTTCAGTTTCATGCCAGTTCTTTCTTTCTCTCCTGAAATCTTCTTGCATCACATCATAGTTAAAAAACTGGGGTTATCAAAATAAACAAACCCTGTTATGAGATTTTATTTATTTGTGCTTGCATAGTTACACAATATAGTTACCACAAAAGTATAAGATATCCTTGAAACTTATAATTCAACAACACTGAACGATGCTATGTTTACAGTTTGTAACCATGTGTCAATTTTCAAGACATCAAGCAGTGGATGTAACGACCCTGACTATATTAGAAACGCATATGACTCCCTTTTCAAACAAAAGATATCACATTATCTCTCAAATACAAATAAATATGGCCTGATGGAGTTTTATTTTTATTTTATGTACTGTTTTATTAAAATATGAGACATAGTTATAATTGTTTCACAGTCTTTGTTTTCCATATTTGAATGTATGTATGTATGTGTGTGTGTGTGTATGTATGTATACACACACACACACACACACACACACACATATATATATATATATATATATATATATATATATATATATCTCCAAACAATACACATAAAGGCTGTATCATTAAATGTAAGTTCCTGAAGGAATGATATGTAGAGGTTAATGCATGCCTGCATGCATGTTTTCAACTACAACAAACTAGACTAGAACACAAGAACGCTTTCAACACAGTGATGTGAGCCAAGCTGACTGTCACAACACAACTAAGAATCAGCTATGTAGCCACATGATACATTATTGCTGTTTTGCCTCACCAATCTGTGTTCTTAAACTTCAAAATTGAATTTTGTTTGACTGAGTGATATATATCACAATGCCATTAAGAACCATTTTATCTGCTGTTATGACTACTAGTTTTTTGATGTTCAATTTCCTACTCAACATTTCCAAAGTATTAAGTACTTTTAATGAACATTTTACATTTTACATTTCAGCACACAATTTAAGAAAAATGTATTATTTGAACAGAAAAAGGTAAAACTATGAAATACATGGCACTTTGTGGAATGTACGACAGAAATTATGCAGCACGTCTTAAAAAAGCATTAAATCTCCTTGTTGCCTAAATATATAAAATAAATTTCTATGGATGTTTGTTTATGTGTTCATGTATACAAATGCAGGTTGTTTAAAGGTCAATAATAGATATATCATTCATACGTGCATTCATATATGCACACACAGATCGTTTAATGGTTAATAATAGACATTTCATTCATCAACTACACAGACAAGCATCAGTTTTGAAGTTATGCAGGCTCTTGTGAAGCGTCTATCACATAAACAAGAAAAGCTACATTTTCGACAATATTTTACACCTCAATGTAACATATTATATATCAACAAGATTTCAATCACTGTATATTCCTTGATTTGTCTGCTTGGTGCAATAAGAGCATTTTTATCAGTGGTTCATCAAACACTTTCTTAAAACACTGATAAACCTACAGCAAGTAAAATTTTTCACTATTTGAATGATGCAAATTACATTTGTGTATTATTACTAAAAAAAAGGCAAAATAATAATTTTGCTATTTATAATTACAACAGAATTTATATATAATGTACAGATAAGCATAACACATTCTTCACATGGGGTTTAAGACACTGGAATTACACTTCACAACTCTCATGACCTTTACAGTTCCAAAATTCCAGCCATTTTAGCCTAAATTCCCTATAACCATGTTATGCCTTAATGTCTTTTATGTCTGGCTATTTTAAACATCAACATGTCTCTGAAGTAAATGCACTATGTAACAGTTATAAATATCTACAGAATACTGTTTCATCATGAGTACCATTGTGCTATTAATTCTCCAATTTTATTTCTTTTAAGCTTTAATTTCTATCCTGTTTTGGAACAAAATTTCAACAATACCCTCATCAGCTAATGTGGAGATGTCTCCAATATCTCGATCATTCTGAGCTATCTTGCGAAGAATTCTTCTCATGATCTTACCCGATCTTGTCTTGGGAAGACCGGGAGCATGCTGGATTACTTCTGGTGTAGCAAATGGACCAATCTTTTCACGAACTGCAAGTAATGTTTTGAATAATGATATCAGACATACAGACAAAAAGATGCTTATGTTAAGTTCAGATAGTGATGAAGGCACATAAAGCATGTATAGCTGAGATCATAGGGTGAAAATGACTTGCCAGAACCAGGCAGACACTCAAGCATTAGTTGAAAAGTCCAGGAAAAGATGAACACATGAAGGGAACTAGTAAAATGCAGTTTTGCTTAAAGTGTGACAGTCACTTCTAAAGGTTTGCTTGCTGGGAACAGGTTCAGACATTTGAAATAATTCCCTGAACACTGGAAATAGGTACGCCCAGCTGCTGAATATTGATTTATGGGAAAACAAAGCTTTTTATCACTTCAAACCCAGCATTCTTCAACAGTGAGAACAACATAATGCAATATTTACACTTCTCAGAGCAGTGTTTCTAAGGAATCAGGTCTTCTAGGATATGGTACTATGTTGTTGAGTGACAGATTCCTGATATTCCTCCAAAATTTGGGAACCACACACCTGATGATTTTCATATCCCAGCATTTCGGAGTCCTCAGAAACAATGGTTCAAGACTCCCCACTTAAACTCCAAGTGGAAGGAATCAATAATTTTCAAAACAATAATTCATCTTAAGATTGCTATCTTCTGGAAAGTGACACCATGTAATTTGGTAGAAGTATACCTGATGTTTAGGATGAATCTAGTGCCCCCTGCCTTCAGGAAGAAGGGAGGCAGCAACTTCCTCCATATCCCAGAAGACAGTAATCATCATTAAGATGGAACTTTGGGAGACAGGCTGTGAGGAGAGGAAGTGAAAGGATCTAGTTTATCATACTGTCCATTGGTGGGCTCCAGTACGGTCAGTTTTGAGCCTTCAAATACTGCTACCATATCATTACACATAACTGATTAAGTTGCATTTGTTGTAAATGGGAATGTAAACTATAAATGTTATCATAAATTAAAGGAAAAACAATTCCATCCCACAAAGTAAACTGGTTCTATTTCATTGAGAAAGGTATGTGAGAACACAGTATACATAATAGATTTTGACAGTTTAACATACAAGATTATTATTGCATCATCATATTTTGACCATATTTTTGATAGTGGTTATTTAGCAGCCTGCTAATCATTCAGTTATGTCAAATGGAAAGTAATTCTAATATCCATGAGCACTACTTTCAGGTAAGATATTCTGTATTATGCTGTATGTGAAGTACTACCAAGGCTTGAGATATCTGCACAAAAAAGTAATAGTTTATTTATATGTAAAATAATTTTAAACAGGCATTCTGAAACATTTTAGATGTGCTAACACACACCTAAAATATAATAAACTTCCAGCAGTCTGCTGTTACAGTTTTACAGATTTAGCTACATTGGCAGAATTTTAAATGCTGAGGAAGGAGTAGCATGTGAATAATAAGTGAAAGTACATATAAAATCTTAATTTTAAATTTTTTTAATACATATTAAGTAATTTTATGGAGTAACTATCCTTCTTGAGAAACTTGCACCCACTAGGTTGCTCAAGAAATTCCACCTACTATTACAGAACCCAAAGTTTCACTGCTAGAACAGTCCACTTCCGAACTACATCATAAGCCAGATAAATCCATGTTTAAATGTCACATAATCATTAAAGTTTAGCGTTGTATATCAGAATGCATTTTAGTAATTCAGTGTGTATTCTGTCATGCATACAAAGGGCTTTGCTGTGCTGTGAAACTAGTACCTGTTTCATAATGAAGCCTTTTGTATGCAATGCAATGATCACACTTAGAACCAGGCAATTAATTGTAAAAGATGCATACACATTTATATGTGTTCCAAGATTTTTACAATCAGATGTTAGGACATAAGTTTATTTGAAGACCGAATGTTTGATTTTAAGTGTAAAGTTACAGGCATAGAAGGCTGTATTAAGTATTG
>Ga0123353_10019220_pt1 | contig 10139 bp, 9 predicted proteins | sample TergutLab28metaG_3_FD_92763 | JGI IMG/M metagenome (GOLD analysis project Ga0123353, IMG submission 92763) | Labiotermes labralis P3 segment gut microbial communities from Petit-Saut dam, French Guiana - Lab288 P3 | ecosystem: Host-associated > Arthropoda: Insects > Digestive system > Gut ...
CGGCCACGCGCAACGCGGTGATCGAGTTTCAAAAGGCCTATAAACTCACCGCCGACGGCGTGGTGGGGCCGACGACGTGGAACAAGCTTTACTCCGTGTTTCGCGGGATCGGCGAGCAGGTCACCGTGCCGCCCAACCCGCCGCCCACGGGTATGCTGCCCTTCCCCGGCGAGCTGATCCGCGAGGGCAGCGCCGGCGCGAACGTGCGGCATATCCAAAACCGGCTAAACGTGATCCGCACCGGCTATCCGTCCATTCCCTCGCTGGTCGTCGACGGCCTGTTCGGTCCGGCCACAAGGCGCGCGGTGATCGCTTTTCAGCAGCAGTTTTTGCTCTCGCCGGACGGCATTGTGGGCCCGATCACCTGGGCGAAAATCGAGGAGATCTTTCAGCTGGTGACGGGCGGCGTGCCGCCCTCGCAGAGTTTCCCCGGCACGCCGCTCACCCTGGGCTCCAGCGGCAGCGCGGTGCGGCTCATGCAGGGCTATTTGCAGGAGCTGCGCGCGGTCTATCCCGCCATTCCCGCGCTGACGGTGGACGGCATTTTCGGTCCAGCCACCCAGGCCGCCGTGATGGCTTTCCAGCGGCTGTTTAACCTGACGCCGGACGGGATCATCGGCCCGATCACCTGGGAGGCGATCGTAAGGCAGTGGAATGCGGTGGTATAGCGGGCAAGCCCGCTATACAGTATACAGTGGGTAGTGGGCAGTGGGCAGAAAAGAAAAACAGTCGCATTGAAGGCGGCTGTTTCTTTTGATATAATCTGATTTTTGCAGGGCACCCATGGGATTCGTCAGTTATAGTGTTTATTTTATCAAAATATTCCTTGATATTTGTACGAATATATGATAAGCTGAGCTTGGAGGTGAAAATTCATGTTAAGAATGATTGCTGCTCGGCTTTTGGATTGGAAAGAATCAAGGTATAGAAAGCCCCTTGTTTTGCAGGGCGCGCGCCAAGTCGGAAAAACCTATGCCGTATTGGAGTTTGCGCGGGAACAATATGATAATGTTGCCTATATCAACTTTGAATTTGACAAGGCGGCAGCCGCCATTTTCGACAGCAGCCTGGATCCAAAGGAAGTTGTTCCGAGAATTGAGGTTTTTACAAAGCAGACGGTAACAAAGGGACGGACGCTCATATTCTTGGACGAAGTTCAAAAATGTCCTCCCGCCCTTACATCGCTGAAATACTTTGACGAGTTTGCGTCGGAGTACCATGTGATTGTGGCGGGCAGCCTGTTGGGAGTCGCCGTCTCTCGCGAAGAATACTCTTTTCCGGTTGGCAAGGTAAACCGGCTCACGCTTTTCCCCATGGATTTTGAGGAGTTTTTGATCGCTATGGGGAAGTCAGACCTTGTCACCCGAATCAAAGGGTGCTTTGAAACAAATACGCCTATGGATGCCGTTTACCACAACGCGCTGCTGGAGTTGTACCGCCAATACTCAGTGGTCGGCGGTATGCCCGACTGTGTGGCAAAGTTTATTGAAACGGGTGACTACACCTTAATCAGGGCAACGCAAAAAATGATTTTAGATGGCTATTTAGATGACATGAGCAAATACAACAACAAGAATGAAATACAGAAAACAAGGCTGACGTATAGCAGCGTAACCGCGCAGCTTTCCAAAAAGAACACACGCTTTCAATATAAGCTGATAAAGCCGGGCGGCAGGGCCGCAGCGTTTGAAAACGCCATTGAATGGCTTGTTTTGTCGGGCATCGTTGCCCGCGTCAATGCCCTTGACACGGTAAAAAAGCCGCTTGATAATTATAAGAATATTGACTGCTTTAAAGTCTTCGTGTCGGATATCGGGCTTCTGTGCGCCAAGAATAACATCCAAGCGAATGATATTCTCTATAACGCAAGCGATTTGAATGATTTCAAGGGCGGAATGACGGAAAACTATGTTTGTTCTCAATTGGTCTGCCGGGGGCATGAATGCTATACCTGGTATAGCGAAGGAGAAGCCGAGATAGACTTTGTCATTCAGCGTGAAGGGAAGATCATCCCTATAGAGGTCAAATCAGCGGATAACAGCAAAGCAAAGAGTTTGGCGATTTACATGGGAAAATTCAAGCCGGCGTATGCGATCAAGGTATCCGCGAATAACTTTGGCTTTGAAAACGGCATAAAAACCATTCCTCTTTATGCCGCTTTTTGCATTTAACGTTTATAGTAAATTACGTGCAATCCACGTTAAAGGTGATTTGGGTCACGCGGTTGTTTTCGTCATATATAAACCGCACTGCCGACCAAAAGCCGTCGATATATCCTCCGCCGTGCCCCGGCACTTCAAAGGAAGTCATGTTGCGCCGGTAGGCCCAATCCACCTCCGCCTTTGTGCTGCCCACTTTAATCTTGTTTTTTCCAAAGGTATATGCATCCGATGTTACGATGAACCGCGTGCACAAAATTTCGGATGGGTCGGAAACAATTTTATCCCGTTGGCCATCGACCAAACCTTGATCCACGCATAAAAAGGTAATACAGTCATAACAAAGATAATAGCCAAACAATGTGTCACGCACCCAATATTCCTTGATTTCCATTGGCTCGCCGTGACGTTTCAGCACATCTTTATAGACACAATAAGGCGGAACGCCAACCGCCTTATAGTATCCGTCGCTCGTCATGTATTTATCGTTTGGGCTCGCCGCACGCTCCGCTTGATATTGACAGATAATGCCGACAATCAGCACAATAAAACAGGCCGTGCCCAATGAAATAATGAGCCGTTTCAGCCATTTTCTACCCTTCATTTCGGGGTCCTCCATAATGCTGCGTGGACGGGCGAACACAGTTCTCCCCTGCGCGATAGGGGCAATCCCGCGTGAGCGATTCTGCCCACTGCCCACTACGAGCGCAGCTCCTCCCGCCGTTCGTGGTTTTCGCGGATCTTGGCCTCCTGGCCCTGGTCGGAGGGACGGTAGTAGCGGTGGCCTTGAAGTTCGGTCGGCATATACTGCTGCGGGGTCCAGTGGCCCGGGAAGTCGTGCGGATAACGGTAACCCTTGCCGTGGCCCAGTTTTTTCGCGCCCTTGTAGGAGGTGTCGCGCAGATGGACCGGCACCGGTTCGAAGATCCCGCCCTGCACGTCCGCGTAGGCGTCGTCCACCGCGCAGACCACGCTGTTGCTCTTGGGCGATTCGCAGAGGAAGATAATCGCCTGCGTCAGCGGCAGCCGCGCCTCGGGCAGGCCGATGAGCTCTAACGCCTGGGCCGCCGTGACCGCCTGTACCATGGCCTGCGGGTTGGCCAGGCCGATATCCTCGCTGGCGTGCGCGATCAACCGCCGCGCGATGATACGCGGGTCGCAGCCCGCCGCGATCATGCGCGCAAACCAGGCCAGCGCCGCGTCGGAATCCCCGCCGCGCAGGCTCTTGCAGAACGCCGAAAGCATATCGTAGAACAGCTGCTCGTCACAGGCGATGACCTTGCGCTGCGCGCTTTCCGCCGCGATCTCACGGGTGATGATTATGCGCCCCTCTTCGTCCGGCTCGGTGGTTTCGACTGCCAGCTCCAGCGCGTTCAAGGCGTTGCGGCAGTCGCCGTTGCTCATGGCGATCAAGACTTCCTCCGCCTCGGGCGCGAGGACCACGTCGCGGTCGCCGTAGCCGTTTTCGCTGTCGGCAAGGCAGTTGGCTATTGCCTGCGCGATATCCTCGGCGGTCAGCGGGAAAAACTGAAACACGCGGCAGCGCGAGACGACCGCGCCCGTCATGGCGATCATGGGGTTCTCGGTGGTCGAGCCGATAAAGCGCAGCACGCCCGACTCCAGCGCGGGCAGCAGGCTGTCGCTCTGCGCCTTGGACCAGCGGTGACACTCGTCGAGCAGCAGATAGGTGGGTTTGTGATAGAGCTTGAGTTGTTCCTCCGCTACCGCGACGATGGCGCGCAGTTCCTTGACACCCGCAGAGACCGCGTTGACCTTGACAAAATGCGCGCCCGTCGTGTTCGCCACGATATGCGCCAGCGTGGTCTTGCCCGTGCCGGGCGGGCCGAAGAAAATGCTGGACTGCAAGGTGTCCGTGGCGATGGCGCGGCGCAGCAGGCGCCCCTGACCCACGATGTGGCTTTGGCCCACAAAGGTGTCGAGGGTCTGGGGGCGCATACGGTCCGCCAGCGGCGCCTGCTCTTTTTTTGTTGGCGTAAAGATATCCATACTTGTACGTTCCGCGGCGGGGGGGCGGGGTCCCCGACAAGTTAGCAAACTTGTTGGGGGGATAAAGCCCCCGCCCTACACTGACAGAACGGATAAGTCCGTTCCCTACTTCTTCGGCACCAGTTCTTTTTCAATCAGGTTGAAATAGGACGGGCCGAGGTCAAGGAAGGCTTTTAAGAAGGCCTCTTCGTTGAAATTGTCGCCCTGTTCGGTCTTGATCTTGTCATAAAGGATAAACATATTGGCAATGCCGAAAGAGTATTCCATGCGGTAGAAGGGTTCGTTGCGCCTGACCAAGTGGAACATGCTTGAAAAACCATACCATTTTTGAATATCCTTTGCCGTGGCGCCCTTATAGTTGATATCAATGCTCGCTTGGGCTTCCCGTACGGCATACCACGCCATGGCAAGCTGCGCCGTGAGCAAGTCGGTCTTGGGATAGAGATCCGTGCGCTTTGCCACCTGATACTCGGCAAACTGGGACCATGACTCCACATAGGTCTCGGTCGCGAATATCTTCTGTGTCAGCGAAACATGCGGCAGCGCATATTGATAGTTGTACTGATACAAATGCCCCGGATAAGCTTCGTGCGCCGTAGTAAGGAGCAGTGCATCATCCTTTTCAGGGTTGTTGAAGATAACCGTGTTATCTGACCAGTCATCAATCTTTGGGGTCAGATAGGCCGCGATGAACGGGACCAACTTTTGCATGTCCTTGGGCACTTCCAAAATGGTTACGGTATGTTCCGGCAGTTTGGGCAGAAAACCCTCGGTGAGTTCTTTTAGATAGTCCATGTTTTCTTGCGCGGTGCCTTCACCCACCGTGTATGTGTCTGATCTGTCCGAAGCGGCGCCACTGTAACTGGCTGCTTCATATTCCGCATAGATAATTTCTCTTGCCTTGTCCAACAGCTTCATGGCCTCGGCAATATCTAAATCCTTGCCGCTGAGTATCTTAATCTGCTGCTCGTAGTACTTCATGTAATCGACGCCGTCTTCCAACTTTAAGTCACACAGAGGCACCGACTTGCGGTGGGTCTTGTTCAGTGCCTTTAAGCCTGCCAACAAATCCTTATAGGCTTGGTTAAACGAGTCTGACACTAATTCCTTGTTGCGTTCTTTTAATTCGGCCGCCCTCTCTTCCGACAGCCCCAACGCGTCAACTTTCGCGTCAAAGTCGATCAGCATCGTATTGGCGGCGGGCTTGGCGTTCATGATTTTCTTCATATCCAACTCCACATTGTAGAGCGCGTCCTTGGTCATAAAGATGCCCATCTCGGACCGCACCTGCTCATAGGCCAAGATTTGCTCAAAGAACCGCGGCACATCCTCCAAGAGTTTGAAGTAGTTCTCCACATCCGCCTCGTTTTGAATCCCAAAGAGGTAGAAGTTTATCGGCAGGTTGATATGCACCCCATTAAAAATGCCGAGTGGCTCATAATAGCCATAGAACGCTTCGCTCTCCACCTCATAGTTTAAGAACTGCACAAAGGTGTCGTAGGCAAACTGACTGGACTTGGATAGACTGCCTTTGTCAATGCCCTTGAGCGCGGCCTGCGCTTCCTTGCTTTTGGCGATCCAACGCGCGTCGCCCTCTTTGGAAAAGTCGCCCCACGTGATGGTCAATGATGTCAGATCAAAGCCCATCGCCACGGGATCCTTTACAAAATGCAGCAGAGCCGAGGGATCCTCTTCCATGCAGAAACGGAAGAAATCCTGATCCAGCTCCGCAAACACCTCATCGGGCGAAGGGGTCGGCTCCGGTGTGGCGGTTGGCTCGGGGGTCGGCTCGAGCGTGACCACGGGAAGTGTATCCTGCTCGGATACGTTGGGGTTCTCACCTCCGCCGAAACACCCCACGGCGGACAGCAGCAAGACCGCTGCCAGCAGCAGCGTCAGCCATTTGACAGTTACTCTTTTTCTCATAATACTCTCCTGTTCTTTTGTTTTTTATTTATGAAAAGTGCCCCTTACCCTGTTCCTCAAAGCATAGCCGCTTCAATCAGATTAAAGTAAGACGGACCCAGATCAAAAAATTCTTTTAGGAAGGCCGACTCGTCGTTCATATAGTAGCGGAAGAAGTCCTCGTCCAGCGCGGCCGTGATCACGGGCAGCAGATCGTCGGGTTCGGTGGTCGGGTCGGGCCGGTTTGCGGGCGTGCCAAAGCAGCCCACGGCGGACAGCAGCAGCATTGCGACAAGCGCAATTGCCAGCCATTTGGTAAGGGTTTTTTGTCTCATAACATCCTCCTGTTTTTTTATTCAGATCCTTCGCTTTGCTCAGGATGACGGTTTGGGGTTCTCTTTTTTATTTATGGTAGGTTTCTCCGCGCCGGATCTTCTGCGCGCGGTAGAATTGCTCCAATAAGATCAGCCGCGCGACGCGGTGCGGAAAGGTCAGGTTCGACAGGGACAACTGCCCTTGGCAGCGCGCAAGCGCCTTGGGGGAAAGCCCCAGCGAGCCGCCGATGACAAAGGCCAATTGATTGCGCCCCTGCTCCTCCAGCTGCGTCAGCCGCTGGGCAAACTGCTCCGAGGTGGGCGAATCCTTGCCCAGAACCAGGGCGATCGCCCAATCCCTCTCATCCAGCGTGGCGAGCAGCCGCTGCCCCTCCCTATCCAATACCTGCGCCTGCTGCGCGGGCGACAGCGTTTCGGGCGCCTTTTCGTCCGCCACCTCGCGGATAACAATGGTGCAATACCGCGACAACCGCTTGATAAACTCGTCGCACGCGGCCTCGTAGTAACTCTCTTTCAGTTTCCCGACACAACAAAGTTTGATGGTCATTTTGTCAAACTACAAACTACAATGTACAAACTACAATTGCGGTAACGGTCGCCTGCGCCGCCCGTTTTTTATTATATCAAATCAAAGAAAACGCAGCGCGTTTTTTCCTTAATTGTAGTTTGTAGTTTGTACATTGTACATTCCTTTCTACGCAATCTCAAAAACCCCCGTAGGCCCGTCCCGTTCTGCCAGCGATAGCCCCATTTCCACGCCTGCCGCATGGAGCATTTCCCGCACGGTGGCCAGGGCCAGGGGCGGGTAGTTGTTGTTTTGGCTCAGGTGGCCCAGGATCGCGCGCCTGAGGCCCAGCTCATACAAACGGACCAGCGCGCGGCCGCAATCCTCGTTGCAGAGGTGGCCGCTTTCGCCCAGGATACGCTGCTTGACCGGCCAGGAATAATCGCCCGCCATCAGAATATCCACGTCATGATTGCTTTCCAGCAGCAACAGCTCTGCCCGCTCCAGCGCGGCCAAAATGCGTTCGTCGATATGCCCGACGTCCGTGCAGACCGCGCACTTTCGGCCCTGCCAGGTGAAGGTAAACCCGACGGGGTGCGCGGCGTCGTGATAGGTCGTAAAGGGAAAGACCCGAACGGGACCAATCGAGAATGCCAGATCGGGTTCAAAGACAACGCGTTTTTGCGGCGCGATACGCGCCAGCTTTTCGGAGAGCGCGGCCCAGCAGGCGGCGTTGGCATAGACGGGCAGATCGTACTTGCGGCAAAGCACGTCCACGCCGTTGACGTGGTCGCCGTGTTCATGCGTGATCAGGACGGCGGAAAGCTGCGTCGGCGCAACGCCGATCTGCGCCAACAGCGCGGTCAGCCGTTTTGCGGACAGGCCCGCGTCCACCAGCAGGCGAACTTCCCCCGCCTCGATATAGGTTGCGTTGCCCGAGGACCCGCTGCACAGGGGGCAAAGCCGCATTGTTTCCTTCATGTATACACTATAGCATATCGTGTGGTATAATGCAAAGATGATTGTACTCGAACGGGCCCATGCCAAACTGAATCTGACGCTGGGCGTGCTGCTGCGCCGCGCGGACGGTTATCATGAGATCGACACGCTCATGCAGAGCGTGGATCTGCATGACAAGATCCAGATCGAGAAGTCGCGCAAGGTAGAGGTGTTCGCCCAAGGCATGGAGCTGCCGCTCGAAAATACCATGTATCTGGCGGCGAAACGCTATCAGAAACGCACGGGCTGCGGCGCGCTGATCCGCTGTGAAAAACATATCCCCATGGAGGCGGGTTTAGGCGGGGGCAGCGCGGACGCCGCCGCCGTCTTGCGCGGGCTGCAAAAACTGCACCGCATGGTTTCGGACAAGGAACTGCTCTCCATCGCGCTTTCGGTCGGTGCGGACGTACCCTTTTGCCTGCGCGGCGGCCTGGCCCGCTGTCAGGGCGTGGGCGAGGTTTTGACCCCCTTTGCCGCGGCGGGGCCGCTGCACTTTGTGCTGGCAAAGCCGCCACAGGGCGTGTCCACGCGCACGCTTTACGCGGCCCTGCCCTTGCCCCGACCCAGGGTCCGCACCCTCGCCGCCATGCGCGAACTGGCGCAGGGGGACGCGGCCGGCCTCGCACCGCTGCTGTATAACGCGCTGGAGGAACCGGCGATTGCAATTCTGCCCGAGATCGAAACATACAAAAAACGCCTGCTTGACGCGGGCGCTCTCACGGCCGTCATGACCGGCAGCGGCGCGGCGGTCTTTGGGCTGTTTGCCTCGCAAGAGGCGGCAAAGAGGGCGGAGGCTGAACTGGCTGATTTGCATTGGGTCCGCTACTGTTCATCCATCATCTAATCAAAAAATTTTCCAAAGGAAAATTCTCCTTAACTTTCCACTTTCCACTTTCCACTTTCAACTCAAATAAGCGATCGCCTGAAACGCGGCGATTGCCCCGTCCGCGCAGGCGGTGATGACCTGGCGCAGCGGCGTGTTGCGGATATCGCCCGCCGCGTAGACGCCGGATAAATTCGTCTCCATGCGCTCGTTTGTGAGAATCTCGCCCGCCGGAGTCAGCGCGACTTGGCCGCGGACCAGTTCCGTGCGGGGCAGTACGCCCACAGCCACAAAGACACCGTCCAGGGCCAGCTCGGATTCTTCCTCTGTCTTCACATTTTTTACGCGCAGGCCGATGATGGCGTCCCCGCCCAGAAATTCAGTCACTACGCTATCCCATACGGGCACGATATTCGGCGCGGCCAGCGCGGCTTGCGCCAGGCTTTCCGCCGCGCGCAGGCTGTCCCGACGGTGAATCAAATACACCTTCTCACAGCCGCGCGCCAGATAGATCGCGTCGCTGACCGCCGTGTCCCCGCCGCCGATCACCGCCACGGTCTTGCCCGAATAAAACGCGCCGTCGCAGGTCGCGCAGTAGGACAGGCCGCGGCCGACCATTTCCTCCTCACGCGCAATACCGAGCGGGCGCGGGTTCGCGCCCATGCACAGGATCACGGCCTTGGCCTCGAGCTCCCCCTCCGGCGTGGTGATGGTCTTTGTCTCGCCTGTGAGGTCCATCGACAGGGCCGAGGTGTATTCCACCGTCAAACCGAACTTGCGGGCGTGTTCCTCCAGCGCCGCGCCCAGCGTAAACCCATCCGGCGAATTTGAAAAGCCCGGGTAGTTGTCGACCTGGTGTGTTTTGACGATCTGCCCGCCCGCGAACATCTCCTCGAGCAGCAGGGTGTTCGCCCCGCCGCGCTGCGCGTATAAGCCCGCCGCCAGCCCCGCCGGCCCGCCGCCGATGATCAGAATATCGGTCATAGTTTTTTACCCTCTCGTTTCAAAGATGTAACAATTATAGGATAACATATTCTTTTTCATTATGCTATAATGGATATAGGATTATGGTAAAGGGGAAAATTTGTGGTCAATATCGGGAACGACTGGGACGCATTGCTGGGCGATGTGTTTGACACGGAGGAATACGGGCAGCTGCGCGCGTTTTTGATCTCGGAGTATAAAAGCCGTCGGATCTACCCCGATATGTATCATATCTTCGAGGCCTTAAAGCTGACCTCCTGCGCGGATACCAAGGTCGTTATCTTGGGCCAGGACCCCTACCACGGCGCGGGCCAGGCGCACGGTTTGAGTTTTTCGGTGCAGAAAGGTGTCATGCCGCCGCCCTCGCTTAAGAACATCTTTGCCGAGCTGAACGCGGACCTCGGCATCGCCCAGCCGAAACA
>Ga0123353_10019221_pt1 | contig 10138 bp, 8 predicted proteins | sample TergutLab28metaG_3_FD_92763 | JGI IMG/M metagenome (GOLD analysis project Ga0123353, IMG submission 92763) | Labiotermes labralis P3 segment gut microbial communities from Petit-Saut dam, French Guiana - Lab288 P3 | ecosystem: Host-associated > Arthropoda: Insects > Digestive system > Gut ...
CCCGCGCTGGCCGAGATCGCGCAGTACCGGGAGCTGACCGCGCGGGAACAGGACCTGGCCGGCGGCATCGTCGCCCGGCTCACGCGGCAGGCGGAGCACACGACGGAGCCCTCCCTCTACGACGGGCTCGGCGGCCACGCCATGGCGCTGCGCCTCCTCGCCCCCGGCGCGGAGGAGGTCGCCCTGCGACGTCTGGCGGACCTCGCGGGACCGGACGGCTGGCGGACCACGCTCGCCATCGACGAGGGGTCGGACGCGCCGCTGACCGACGTCGTCATGGGCTCCGCGGGCGTGGTCATGGCGGCGGTGTGGGCGAGGAGCGAGTCCAGCGCGTCGATCGCCACGACGGGCGGGGAGGCACTGTTGCGCGCCGCCGACCGCACCGACGCCGGCCTGGACTGGGGCATGACGCCGGGCCGGGCGTCCCGGCTGCCCAACTACTCGCACGGCACCGCCGGGGTGGCGGCCGCGCTGGCGGTGGCGGGCGCCGCGCTGGACCGGGCGGACTTCGTCGAGGCCGCGGTGCGGGGCGCCCGGCACGTCCTGGCGGTGGGCTCGCTGGCGGACGGCGGGTTCGTCGTCCCGCACACCATCCCGCCGTCCACCCGGGAGGTGGAGACCGTCACCTACACCTGGTGCCACGGCCCGTCCGGCACCTCGCACCTGTTCTCGGCGCTGGCGCACGCGGGGGTCACGGAGGTGGCCGGCCACGGGGTGGACGAGCTGCGCGACCGCTGCCTGACGTCCGTCCTCACCTCGGGAGTGCCGGAACGGCTGCGGCCGGGCTTCTGGGACAACGACGGGCGCTGCTGCGGGACCGCGGGCGTCGGCGACATCCTGCTCGACGCGGCCCAGGACTGCCCGGTGCCGGCCAGGAGGCAGACCCTCGTCCGGGCGGCCCGCACCATGGGCGACGCGCTGGTCGACCGTGCCGTCCGGGACGACGCCGGCGTGCGCTGGCGCTTCCTGGAGCACCGCCAGGACCCGCCCCTGCTGCCGCCGGGGACCGCCTGGATGCAGGGCGCGGCCGGCATCGCGACGTTCCTCCTCCGCCTGGCCCGCTACCTCGACACCGGCCCGGACGCGCCCGTCGTGGACCGCCCCGACCAGTGGTGGTCCGTCCCCGCCCACCTGCGCACCACCACCGCGTGACCCCAGGGGAGCCGCCCTGCACGGCAGCGGGGCCATCACGGCGGCCGGACTGCGGCCGCTACTGAGCGAAGCCCGCGGGACCGCGAGGTCTTTGCATAAAAGTGCGAGGGCTCGTATAGTCATGCTATCGATCTGAGGAGGACTCGATGGCTGTGCGGGTGGCGGTGGCGGGAGCCAGCGGATACGCCGGGGGCGAGGCGCTGCGGCTGCTCGCCGGGCATCCCGAGGTGGAGATCGGCGCGGTGACCGGCAACGCGAACGCGGGCCAGGTGCTCGGCGCGCTCCAGCCGCACCTGCTGCCCCTGGCCGGCCGGGTGCTGGAGCCGACCACGGCCGAGGTGCTGGCCGGGCACGACGTGGTCTTCCTCGCCCTGCCGCACGGCCAGTCCGCCGCCGTCGCCGAGCAGTTGGGCGACAGCGTGCTGGTCGTCGACATGGGCGCCGACTTCCGGCTGAAGGACGCCGCCGACTGGGAACGGTTCTACGGTTCGCCGCACGCCGGCACCTGGCCCTACGGGCTGCCCGAACTGCCGGGGGGCCGCGCTGCGCTGGAGGGGTCCAAGCGCGTCGCGGTCCCCGGGTGCTACCCGACCGCCGTCTCGCTGGCCCTGTTCCCCGCCTACGCCGCCGCGCTCGTCGAGGCCGAGGCGGTGGTCGTGGCCGCCTCCGGCACCTCGGGCGCGGGCAAGGCGCCCAAGCCGCACCTGCTGGGCTCCGAGGTGATGGGCTCGATGAGCCCGTACGGCGTGGGCGGCGTGCACCGGCACACCCCGGAGATGGTGCAGAACCTCAGCGCGGTGGCCGGCGGGCCGGTGAGCGTGTCCTTCACGCCCACCCTGGCCCCCATGCCGCGCGGCATCCTCGCCACCTGCTCGGCCAAGGCGCGCCCCGGCGTGACCGCGGCGGACGTCCGGGCGGCGTACGAGAAGGCCTGCGCCGACGAGCCGTTCCTGCACCTGCTGCCCGAGGGCCAGTGGCCGGCCACCGCCTCGGTGTACGGCTCCAACGCCGTCCACCTCCAGGTCGCCCTCGACGAGGCGGCCGGCCGGGTCGTCGCGATCAGCGCCCTGGACAACCTGACCAAGGGCACCGCCGGTGGCGCGGTGCAGAGCATGAACATCGCCCTGGGCCTCCCGGAGGCCACGGGACTGCCCCTGACGGGGATCGCCCCCTGACCGGAGCGGGCGGGAAGACCGACCTGAATCCGGTACCGAGAAGCGAGGAGAGTTCAGCGTGAGCGTGACCGCAGCGAAGGGATTCACGGCGGCGGGCATCGCCGCCGGGATCAAGGCGAGCGGCAAGGCGGACCTTGCCCTGGTGGTCAACACCGGGCCGGGCCGAGCCGCCGCCGGCGTCTTCACCTCCAACCGGGTGAAGGCGGCGCCGGTCCTGTGGTCCGAGCAGGTCCTCAAGGGCGGGGCGGTGACCGCGGTCGTCCTCAACTCCGGCGGCGCCAACGCCTGCACCGGACCCCAGGGCTTCCAGGACACCCACGCCACGGCCGAGAAGGCCGCCGAGGTGCTGGGCCACAGCGCCGGCGAGATCGCGGTCGCCTCCACCGGGCTGATCGGCGTGCTGCTGCCGATGGACAAGCTGCTGCCCGGCGTGGCCGCCGCGGCCGCCGAACTGTCCGAGCACGGCGGCGAGAAGGCCGCCCTCGCCATCAAGACCACCGACACCGTGCACAAGACCGCGGTGGCCACCGGCCCCGGCGGCGCCTGGGTGGTCGGCGGCATGGCCAAGGGCGCGGGCATGCTCGCCCCGGGCCTGGCCACCATGCTCGTGGTGCTCACCACCGACGCCGACGTGGACGCCGGCACCCTCGACAAGGCGCTGCGCGACGCGACCCGGCAGACCTTCGACCGGGTCGACTCCGACGGCTGCATGTCCACCAACGACACCGTGCTGCTGCTGGCCTCCGGCGCCTCCGGCACCACCCCCGAGTACGGCGACTTCGCCGACGCGGTGCGTGCCGTGTGCGCCGACCTGGCCCGGCAGCTGATCGGCGACGCCGAGGGCGCCGCCAAGGACATCAAGGTCGAGGTGGTGAACGCCGCCACCGAGGAGGACGCGGTCGAGGTCGGCCGGTCCATCGCCCGCAACAACCTGCTCAAGTGCGCGATCCACGGCGAGGACCCCAACTGGGGCCGGGTGCTTTCCGCGATCGGCACCACCGGCGCCGCCTTCGAGCCGGACCGGCTCAACGTCGCCATCAACGGCGTGTGGGTGTGCCGCAACGGCTCCGTCGGCGAGGACCGGGACCTGGTCGACATGCGCTTCCGCGAGGTGGTCGTGACCGCCGACCTCGCCGCCGGCGACCGGTCCGCCGTCATCTGGACGAACGACCTGACGGCCGACTACGTCCACGAGAACAGCGCGTACAGCTCATGACCGCGCGCAAGCACGCCGCGCTGCCCAAGGCCCGGGTCCTCGTCGAGGCACTGCCCTGGCTCACCCGGCACCACGGCAAGACGGTGGTCATCAAGTTCGGCGGCAACGCCATGGTGGACGACGAGCTGAAGGCCGCGTTCGCGCAGGACGTGGTGTTCCTGCGGCACGCCGGGCTCAAGCCCGTCGTGGTCCACGGCGGCGGGCCGCAGATCAGCGCCCAGCTCGACCGGCACGGCCTGGTCAGCGAGTTCAAGGCCGGGCTGCGGGTGACCACGCCCGAGGCCATGGACGTGGTGCGGATGGTGCTGGCCGGGCAGGTGCAGCGGGAGCTCGTCGGCCTGCTCAACCAGCACGGCCCGCTCGCCGTCGGGCTGACCGGCGAGGACGCGCACACCATCACCGCGATCAAGCACTACCCGCAGATCGACGGCGAGCTGGTGGACATCGGCCGGGTCGGCGAGATCACCGCCATCGACACCGGCGCGATCGAGGCGCTGCTGGAGGACGGCCGGATCCCGGTGGTCTCCTCCATCGCCCGCGCCGCCGACGACGGCCACATCTACAACGTCAACGCCGACACCGCGGCCGCCGCGCTGGCCGCCGCGCTCGGCGCCGAGACGCTGATGGTCCTCACCGACGTCGAGGGCCTCTACGAGGACTGGCCGAACAGCGACGACGTGATCAGCCGGCTGACCGCCACCGAGCTGGAGAAGCTGCTGCCCGACCTGTCCAGCGGCATGGTGCCGAAGATGCAGGGCTGCCTGCACGCCGTGCGCAACGGCGTGCACACCGCCCGCGTCATCGACGGCCGGGTCCAGCACTCGATCCTGCTGGAGATCTTCACCGACGAGGGCATCGGCACGATGGTCGTCCCCGACGACGTGCCCGGGGCGGACGACGTCCCCGGCGCACTGGTCGCCGCGGTCGCCGTCGACACGACAGGAACCGCCGGTGCCGGCGGGGCCACCGCGAACGCAGGGGGAGCGGCATGACCGCCAACGAGGAACTGACCCGGCGCTGGCAGGCGTCGCTGATGGACAACTACGGCACGCCCCGGGTGCCGCTGGTGCGCGGCGAGGGCGCCACCTACTGGGACGCCGACGGCCGGACGTACACCGACTTCATCGGCGGCATCGCGGTGAACGCGCTCGGCACCGCGCACCCGGCGGTGGTGGCCGCGGTCTCCCGGCAGATCGGCTCGCTCGGCCATGTGTCCAACCTCTTCGTCGCCGAGCCCCCGGTGGCCCTCGCGGAGAAGCTGCTGCAGCTGGCCGGCCGGTCCGGCCGGGTGTTCTTCGCCAACTCCGGGGCCGAGGCGAACGAGGCCGCGTTCAAGATCGGCCGGCTCACCGGCCGCACCGGCATGGTCGCCACCGAGGGCGCCTTCCACGGCCGCACCATGGGCTCGCTGGCGCTGACCGGCCAGCCGGCCAAGCAGCAGGCGTTCCGACCGCTGCCCGGCGACGTCACCCATGTGCCGTTCGGCGACGTGGACGCGCTGCGCGCCGCGGTCACCACCGACACGGCCCTGGTGATCCTCGAACCCATCCAGGGCGAGAACGGCGTCGTGGTGCCGCCGGCCGGCTACCTCCAGGCCGCCCGGGAGATCACCGCCGCCACCGGCACCCTGCTGGTGCTGGACGAGGTGCAGACCGGCATCGGCAGGACCGGGTACTGGTTCGAGTGCCAGGCCCAGGGCGTGGAGCCGGACGTGATCACCCTCGCCAAGGGCCTCGGCGGCGGGCTGCCGATCGGCGCCACGCTGGCCTTCGGGCCGGCCGCCGAGCTGCTCACCCCCGGCGCCCACGGCACCACCTTCGGCGGCAATCCGGTGGCGTGCGCCGCCGCGCTCGCCGTGCTGGAGACCATCGCCGCCGACGGCGTCCTGGAGAACGTCAAGCGCCAGGGCGAGAAGCTGCGCGACGGCATCGAGGCGCTGCAACACCCGCTGGTCGATCATGTGCGCGGCGCGGGCCTGCTGATCGGTATGGTGCTCACCGAGCCGCTCGCCGCTCAGGTCCAGCTGGCGGCTCAGGACGCCGGATTCCTGGTGAACGCCGCCGTGCCCGGCACGGTGCGGCTCGCCCCTCCGCTCATCGTCGGCGACGAGGAGACGGACGCGTTCCTCCGGGCCCTGCCCGGCGTTCTCGACCACGTGTACCAGGCGTACCGGGCGTCCCGGGAGTCAGACGGAGAATGACGCGACGATGAGCGAGGCGCAGGCGAATGGCGGCGGACAGGCCGTACCGCAGACCCGAACGGCACGGCACCGCAGGATCGTGGACATCCTGGGCCGCCAGCCGGTCCGCTCGCAGAGCCAGCTCGCCAAGCTGCTCTCCGACGACGGGCTGAGCGTCACGCAGGCGACGCTCAGCCGCGACCTCGACGAGCTCGGCGCGGTCAAGATCCGCACCAACGACGGCGAGCTGATCTACGCCGTGCCCTCCGAGGGCGGCTTCCGCACCCCGCAGGCGCCGCTGGGCGAGTCGGTGAAGGAGGAGCGGATGCGCCGGCTGGCCGGCGAACTGCTCATCTCCGCCGAGGCGTCCGCCAACCTCGTGGTCGTCAGGACCCCGCCGGGCGCCGCCCAGTTCCTGGCGTCCGCGATCGACGCCGCCGAGGTGTACGACATCCTCGGCACGATTGCCGGCGACGACACCGTGGTACTCATCAGCCGCGACCCCGCCGGCGGCCACAAGCTCGCCGACCACCTGCTGCGCCTGGCGCAGGGCGAGGCCTAGGGTCCGGCCCGGCTCCGGGCCGATCCCGGCGACGCCCCCGGCCACCGGCCGGGGGCGTTGCCGTACCCGTCGCGCAACGCGCTGACCAGCCGCGTTGACGATCCATACAGAGCAGTGCATACTTATACCAGTCAGCGTATGCATCGTAAGGAGAGACCCGTGACCGAGCGCGTCGTACTCGCCTACTCAGGCGGTCTTGACACCTCCGTCGCCATCGGCTGGATCGCCGAGGAGACCGGCGCCGACGTCATCGCCGTGGCGGTCGACGTCGGCCAGGGCGGCGAGGACCTGGACGTCATCCGCAAGCGCGCGCTCGCCTGCGGTGCCGTCGAGGCCGAGGTCGCCGACGCCAAGCAGGAGTTCGCCGACGAGTACTGCCTGCCGGCGATCCAGGCCAACGCGCTCTACATGGACCGCTACCCGCTGGTCTCGGCGCTCTCCCGGCCGGCCATCGTCAAGCACCTGGTGGCCGCCGCCAGGAAGCACGGCGCCGACACCGTCGCCCACGGCTGCACCGGCAAGGGCAACGACCAGGTCCGCTTCGAGGCCGGCATCTCCTCCCTCGCCCCCGACCTGAAGTGCATCGCGCCGGTCCGGGACTACGCCATGACCCGCGACAAGGCCATCGCCTTCTGCGAGGAGAAGAACCTCCCGATCGCGACCACCAAGAAGTCCCCGTACTCCATCGACCAGAACGTCTTCGGGCGCGCGGTGGAGACCGGCTTCCTGGAGGACATCTGGAACGCGCCGATCGAAGAGGTCTACGAGTACACCCAGAACCCGGCCACCCCGCGGGACGCGGACGAGGTCGTCGTCACCTTCGAGCGGGGCGTCCCGGTCGCGATCGACGGCACCCCGGTCACCGTCCTGGAGGCGATCCAGCAGCTGAACGCCCGGGCCGGCGCCCAGGGCATCGGCCGGATCGACATGGTCGAGGACCGGCTGGTCGGCATCAAGTCCCGGGAGATCTACGAGGCCCCCGGCGCGATCGCCCTGATCACCGCCCACCAGGAGCTGGAGAACGTCACCGTCGAGCGGGAACTCGCCCGCTACAAGCGGCAGGTGGAGCAGCGCTGGGGCGAGCTGGTCTACGACGGCCTGTGGTTCTCGCCGCTCAAGCGGGCCCTGGACGGCTTCATCGCCGAGGCCAACCAGCACGTCTCCGGCGACATCCGGATGGTCATGCACGGCGGCCGGGCCGTCGTCAACGGCCGGAAGTCCGCGACCTCGCTGTACGACTTCAACCTCGCCACCTACGACACCGGCGACACCTTCGACCAGTCCCTGTCCAAGGGCTTCATCGAGATCTTCGGCATGTCCAGCAAGATCGCCGCCAAGCGGGACCTCGCGCAGTGACGGGCACCGAGGGGAACGCCCCGGGGGCCAAGCTGTGGGGCGGACGGTTCGCCGACGGGCCGTCCGCCGCCCTGGAGCGGCTGTCCGCCTCCGTGCACTTCGACCACCGGCTCGCCCCGTACGACATCGCCGGGTCCCGGGCGCACGCCCGGGTGCTGCACGCCGCCGGGCTGCTCACCACCGACGAGCTGCAGCGGATGACGGCCGGCCTGGACCGGCTCGAAGCCGACGTCGCCGCCGGTGACTTCACCATGACGGTGGCCGACGAGGACGTGCACACCGCGCTGGAGCGCGGCCTGCTGGAGCGGCTCGGCCCCGAGCTGGGCGGCAAGCTGCGGGCCGGCCGGTCCCGCAACGACCAGATCGCCACCCTCTTCCGGATGTACCTGCGCGACCACGCCCGGATCATCGGCGGCCTGATCGCCGACCTCCAGGACGCGCTGGTGGGCCTCGCCGAGGCCCACCCGGACACCGCGATGCCCGGCCGCACCCACCTCCAGCACGCCCAGCCGGTGCTCTTCGCGCACCACGTGCTGGCCCACGTGCAGGCGCTGTCCCGTGACGCGGAACGGCTGCGGCAGTGGGACGAGCGCACCGCGGTCTCCCCGTACGGCGCCGGCGCGCTGGCCGGCTCCTCGCTGGGCCTGGACCCGGAGGCGGTGGCCCGCGACCTGGGCTTCGAGCACGGCAGCGCGGCCAACTCCATCGACGGCACCGCCTCGCGCGACTTCGCCGCCGAGTTCGCCTTCATCACCGCCATGATCGGCGTCAACCTGTCCCGGATCGCCGAGGAGGTGATCCTGTGGAACACGAAGGAGTTCTCCTTCGTGACGCTGCACGACGCCTTCTCCACCGGCTCGTCGATCATGCCGCAGAAGAAGAACCCGGACATCGCCGAGCTGGCCCGCGGCAAGTCCGGCCGGCTGATCGGCAACCTCACCGGGCTGCTGGCCACCCTCAAGGCGCTGCCGCTGGCCTACAACCGGGACCTCCAGGAGGACAAGGAGCCGGTCTTCGACTCCTGCGACCAGCTGGAGGTCCTGCTGCCGGCGCTCACCGGGATGATGGCCACCCTGACCGTCCACCGCGAGCGGATGGAGGAGCTGGCCCCGGCCGGCTTCTCGCTCGCCACCGACATCGCCGAGTGGCTGGTCCGGCAGGGCGTGCCGTTCCGGGTGGCCCACGAGGTCGCCGGCGCGTGCGTCAAGGTCTGCGAGGCGCAGGGCATCGAGCTCGACCAGCTGACGGACGAGCAGTTCGCGGCGATCTCCCCGCACCTGACCCCGGAGGTCCGCGGCGTGCTCAGCGTGCCCGGCGCGCTCGCCTCCCGCAGCGGCCGCGGCGGCACCGCGCCCAGCGCGGTCGCGGTGCAACTGGCCGAGGTCAAGGCCGATCTGGCGGTCCAGCACGCATGGGCCGACGCCAAGCGGGCCTGAGCGCACCGCGCGCATCGACGGCGCCGCCACAGCGACGAAGGGCGGGCCCGGGTGACCGGGCCCGCCCTTCACGCGTGCCGTGGGCGGGGGCGCTGCGGCCCCCGCGGGATCAGGCGGCCTTCGCCTTGGTGGCGTAGATGTCCACGTACTCCTGGCCGGACAGCTTCATCACGTGGCTCATCACCTCGTCGGTGACGGCCCGCAGCACGTACCGGTCGCGGTCCATGCCGTCGTAGCGGGAGAAGTCCAGCGGCCGGCCGAAGCGGACGGTGACCGGGGCGATCCGCGGCATGCCCTTGCCGCCGGGCTGCACCTTGTCGGTGCCGACCATGGCGAACGGGACCACCGGGGCGCCGGTCATCAGGGTCAGCCGGGCGATGCCGGTACGGCCGCGGTACAGGCGGCCGTCGGGGGAGCGGGTGCCCTCGGGGTAGATGCCGAAGATCTTCCCCTCGTCCAGGATCCGGCGGCCCGTCATCAGCGCCGCGACGCCGCCGTGCCCGCCGTCCCGGTCCACCGGGATCATCCCGCAGGTGGTGAAGAACCAGGCCATCAGGCGTCCCTTGACGCCCTTGCCGGTGACGTACTCGTCCTTGCCGATGAAGTAGACCTGCCGCTTCACGACGAGTGACAGGAACATCGAGTCGATGAACGTGACGTGGTTGCCGGCCAGGATCACCGGCCCCTCACCCGGAATGCTCTCCACGCCCTCGACGACGGGGCGGTACAGCACACGCATCAGCACACCGAGAAGCACCTTGAGCACGCTGCGGGAGAAGCGGGACAACGGACCCTCCGGTCAGGTCGGACACGGTCGAACAGACGCAGGACCGACCCTACCGGCCCGTACGCAAGGACGATACTTCCGCGCCCGCCGGCCGCGCACGCCGGGTTCGCCCAGGCGCGGGACCCGGCCGGGCCACACCATCAGGTGAAAGCCGGCGGCGCCGGCAACCGCCCCGCGCGGCCGCGGCGTGCGAGCCGGTATGCACATCCCCATGCACCTCCGCCAGGACCGGCCGCAGGGCCGTACCCATCCGCCGCAGCACCAGCCGCAGCACC
>Ga0123353_10019222_pt1 | contig 10138 bp, 7 predicted proteins | sample TergutLab28metaG_3_FD_92763 | JGI IMG/M metagenome (GOLD analysis project Ga0123353, IMG submission 92763) | Labiotermes labralis P3 segment gut microbial communities from Petit-Saut dam, French Guiana - Lab288 P3 | ecosystem: Host-associated > Arthropoda: Insects > Digestive system > Gut ...
AGGTGTGCGCATCAGTGGTAGTAATGCTGGATACACCATGTTCTGAGGTAGAGTGCAAGACTACTGGCTACCCACTCCACTTGCATGTTTCCCCTTCACTTCCCCTAACATGCGCCATCAGGTTTCAACTGAGATCTACCACACTCACATAAACCCACCAACCATCTTGTGCTAGACTGTACTAATGATAGGTCACTAACCTGCAGTAACCAGACAAAACATAATATCAGCCCACAACTCAGTACACTGAACAGACCACATAAATCTGATGCCAGTAACAAGCATGATGAAGAACCAGGTCTTCTGGGATGTGATACTGTGTTATTGGGTGTGTAGTTCCCAACATGCCTTCATTTTTGAGGTCACTGCATTTCACATCATAACAACACAGAAGAACTGCATCTTCAGCAACACCATAGTAAGAATCACATATCTTGCCACAAATGTTGTCACTAGGTTATAAACACTGCTACCTATCAGAAGTTCTTGGCTTTATTCAAATTTACTGCATGTATGAACATAGCATTTCTGCTTCCTGTGCCCCACTGTGCACCTACTACAGAACACCACAGCCATTACAAAATTATCCCTTCACTGTTGCCAATATACAACATAGCCACAGATATTAATACAACATGCAAGTACTCAGTACAGTATTTGGATGTCATTTAAATCATAATTTCAATTTCCTTTTATTGTCCATATTGTTGTTTCTTAATCAGTGTGTTATTTCTTCTTTAAAGTTAAAAAAGGTATGCAGGTAGGTTGACATGAATGGCAATTATTCAAAATGGCAAGCAGTGGATGCAAGATAGAGCTCTACCCAGACTTGACAGTTCATAATCACTTTAAGTTCAAAGGTACACACTTATGTATGTTCAACTGCAATTCATCATGTAATTATTTCCGACATTCCATTAACTCAATAGCCTTCCACTGAGTGCAACATCCAGCATGTTCTTCACTTACGATATCCCCGTTCTTCTGGTAAACATCATTGAGAAGCAGCCATGGACTAAACAGGATCCATCTGGTAAAATTCTCAAATATGAAGGTGAGTAAAAGTTTTAACATCTTGGGCAACCATTGACAACAATTCAGAGCACAGGTCAAAAGTTTCAGAAAGGCTGTCTTGCCATCAGGAAACGGTCTCCAAAATGACAGATTTCTGATCTAAGTTTATGCAGCTGGTCACCTACAGAGATTTTATCATGGGAAATCTAAGGTTGTCACAACAATGTCCCTGCAGATTTCAGTCTTCTTGGATGTGACACAGTGTCACTGGGTGAGTAGTTCCAGACATTTAAAGGACTGTAGTATGGTAATCTGCAGGATCTTCTTGGCTCTGAAGATAAATGCATCATAATCTTTCAAAATGTCATGAACTGCTCACCCAAAGACACAGTGTCACATTGCAGAAGACAGGAATGTTCAAGATAATCTCACATTATCAAGAGTTATCAACAACAAATCTGCATATATGAAAGAAGTCTTGAAATTGGCCATTTTGTCTTGTGTGTTTTGTACGAAACTCTTCTTGAACGTCATTTTTGTTTTGTTCAGTCCCTCCATATGAATGTCAGCAGAGCATCTAACCATTGCTACTGAGTGCTGTACTCCATATCCAAGTGATTTATGTCATTACTTATTAACCACTGTATAACCTCAGCTACATTGCTGTGATTTCTAATGCAGGACAAGAAGTCAAAGAATGTCTTAGTACCAGCAATATAAAACTGAACTTCCTTACCGTGCCTCCAACCTAATACCACAACAGAGGTGAATCCCCCAATTAAAGAATGAGCTGATGGCATATTCTTGCAAATATATGCAGCATCCGCAGTTGGTAAAAAACTGTGCACGTACTGTGACAGAGGTCTTTACTGTCACTTTGAGTTTCATTCCCACTTCCTGTGTACAACAGTACAGTTCTCAATGCTGTATCATTCTCAAACTTCTTAATATCTGCCATCGTTTGTCTACAGTTTGAAGTACTGCATATTGTAATGGTGACAAAGAAAGCAACAGGCACAGAATTTGTAATTCTGCTTGCACAGTGCAGTACTGCTATTGCTGATGAGTATTGTCAATGAATCTTTTTTGCCATAAATTAACATGAACACTACAAAGGACAGTATATCAAAACAAGTCTAAAAAAATGTTACATACAAATTTTGAATTTCTCGGCTTTCAAAGTGACTGCCACATCAATCTCAAGATTAGAAAGCCCATAGCTGTGCCATTATAAGTTCCTGTCCTTGGTTCTGTGTTCCAGATTGCAAATGGCAGGAGAGGAAGGGAGAAGCTGACACAAAGGTAACTCGTGCTGAGGCCCAAACATGGCTTGCACTCAGACATCTCCTGTTGGATCCTCGCTGTCCTACGCACTATGACATAAATGAATACTGCAAGAATCAGCTTAGTAAGGTCAGGATACTGCTTTATGCCTAATTTACACTTGGATGAATGTAAACTGCAAAGAATACCTGGGGCTTATCTATCGAGTAGATTTTCCTGACCATGATCTGCAACAAAAAATCAATTATAAAACAAATTTTCCCACAGTACTGACAAGCATTTGCCTGCATTTCTTTTGACTTCTTTATTGAAGAGTGGTGGAAATTTCAGGAAGTTTAACTTAAAATTCTTGTTAATAGCACCTCAAACATATATTACTTTAAAGAATGGCTGAGTATGCAAAACTGCAAAAAAAAAAAACTCACTTGAAAAATGTGTATTCCAATTAAATATGATTTTTTACTTTTGTATTACAGCTGCAAAAACATTTCCTCTGTCCCCTTCAGTCACCACATAACTCTCGTCATATATACTCTCTACAGGTTCAACGGTTCCTGCACGACATACTTCTAGATCAACTGTCCCCACTTCTAGAACTGAAATTATGGCTGGCCAAGTTGGCTGTATCCAACCCCCCTGTTAATACACGACGCCCCTTACTACTAGAAGTTGTACCTCAGGTAATTTCTTATCGGAATTGTGATAATTTATTGTCTTCTGTTTATAAGTCAAAGATTACAGACTTTAAATATTGTTATTTTAAATGTCATACCATGTAAAATAACACAAGTATCTAGCCAAGCACATGCCTGGCATAACGTAACATTCATTGACTCCATGGCCTCTTTCAATGCTGTATGCCATCTACTTCTGTCTGGGCTGACTGTACAACGATCAGTATGTTGCAACACCAAAATTAGGGAAAAGCTCTCAGTTAAAAGACAGACAAAACACATAGTAGTCAAGGTGGAGAGTGAACAACTGTCGAGTGATTAAAATTTGCAGATTTGAAACTGTGGAGAATAACGACAAGAATCCCAGACATTAGCGCAACTGACAATGGTAATGAAAAAGTAGCTACAGTGTAATTTTGGCTAACCCTTTCCACTGTAATTTGCAATGCTAATATTTTTCGTATTTACATTTGGACATGGCCTTCATACAAAATATTTATGACCAGACTGAAATGGAACCAGCCAGACCAAATGACGTTTATAGTTACTAACAAATAGCAGAAGCTATCAGAAATGTAAAAATAATGACAGCCCAAACATGCAAAGTGTGAGGTACAATTTGTAGGAGGGCGCTACTTGACCATATTTCAAATGTTGGGGATCCATCTGACAGCATAGTAGTAGGGGTCATGGGATTTTAGGATATCACAAAATTTTGAGGAGTAAACTGAGATACAGTTTGTCTCAATTAGTAAGGTGCACAAAAACAGTTAAATCTAAGCAGTCTGAAACATGAAAATGGGAACATCTTGAAGAAAAACAGAAGGAAAAACTAAAAATCAAAGCCATTGACACAGAAACTTTAAAAACAACAGGATGGCCAAGTCAAAGTCAAGGGATCCTATCCCACCATGACACATTAGCTCATGTACCTTTTTCAAAATTCTGTTATCAGATGAAACAGAGGCTGCTTGAGAAGCATAACAAACGATGGAAGAAGATAGCCATGAAGAATGCAGAAATGATGTTCTGTGAAAATGAACCCTACATTATGGACATTATGAAGAGGTGAATATACTTTCCAGTTTAATTTTATATCTCAGACAACACATTATCATGTATTATGAATACTAGATACAAAGACTGTTTCATTTTAAACAAACTGTATTTAATATACTCCTCATTCACAACCACTTGTACAACAGAACTGTCATATTGTACCTAAGATTCAGGCCATGGGGCTTGATGTTTCCATTTCCAGCTTGAACAGAACGTACAATCTGGACACATTAGAGGCTTTAATGGCTGGACCACCAAGTTGTGTTGCATGTGGACAGCCTGCAGCTAGGAAGTGTTCACGATGCAAAGCTTCATACTGTGGAAGGTACGATGCACTAACAAGGATCAGAACACTACAGAACAAAGTAACAACTATGTACTTATCTTTAAATACTGCCAACTGTGTAGTGCAGAAAGGTGAAGGTAAATATATATAGGGGAGTGGTGGCAGAGCTCCACTCATTCTGAACCTCAGCACTGTATACAACTGTCTGCACTAATTACAGATTCACAATTGTACAAATTTGTACCTTGAGACTTATAAATACCTGTCAATTAATCCTGCTCAGCATGTATGCTTTGAATCAAACTGTGTTTCAGAGACTGCCAAGTGAGACACTGGCCCACACACAGGAAGTCATGTGAATCTGTTGCTTCAGCCAGCAGAGAGAGCAAATAAATGTGCACATATGTTGAAATTACTCTGAAGAACAATGCACACTGTAATAATAACACAGCAAGACTTTTTGTCTGAAGTTTACCATCCTAACAGAAACTTATTTTCTTAGTGGTATGTCTCCCACTATAACGCTTGCCACAACGTGTGACTGACCATCCCACACAAACCCTGACTTGTAAAAAGGCTATGCACATTTCATTGATGTAATTAATGTTAAGCCATATCTTCACAATGAAAATATATTTCAATAAATGGTGGTCATATTAAAAGCATCATGGTTTAACCTACTTACTACATTCCACAAGCAAAGCTAGACAGGTCTTTATTTCCAAAAACATCTGAATTAACTGATTTTCCACAACCCTGTAAGATGCCATTAGACAACTAATTTAACGATAAACTTCTCAGTTACCAACAACATTAATATGGCAATTCTGCAACTTCAGAGATGGTAGTGACACCAAGTTCTTGGCCCAGAGACCGACTACCCTCATTAGATACTTCTCCAGACAATTTCTGTGATAGCACTCACAGTTTCCTTCCACATTCTTTCCAATTATTATACACGCACATTTTATTTTCTGCAACTTATTCCACATCCTACCGGTCTGAAATGTTACATAATATTTCAAGTTACATTACTTTCCAACATAAAAACGAAACAACGCTGGGCTACAACCAAAGAATCAACTCAAAGCTAGATGACTGCTGAAGTGCTGCATGATCAGGACTATCACACAGCCATGGGAAACCAAAAAAACTCAGACAAAACCCTGCTACAGTGGGATCCTGAGCAAGACGGACCTTACGTGATGTCACTCGGAATGCAACCCAACACACTACACTGAGGTGCTGCATGAAACTGTCCTTGCTATGGTACAGTGTACAACATAAAATATGGCATCCACATGAAATGTACAGTGAGCTCCATATTTCAAGGACTAACCTATGGACCCTGGTAGCAAAGCCTTCATACAAAATTTGGTATGGAAAGAGGGACATACAGGATTGTTATGATACAGTTTTACATTAAACAGTGAAACCACATCAATGGCACAGAACTTCAAACTTGCATCTAACAGTTGCTAGATAGTATCTACAGTACAGAAATTACACACACATTGGTCACTGACCTGTTACCCATTTACATAAATAAAAACCTTTATGAAAGAAAATGGGATCCATGGCACTGCATCTTAACTTGGGGTGGGGGTTTAGTACTGAATAAAATCTCTCTCGAATAATTCATTGTAAATGTTCTGGTAAAAACACATGAAAGCCAATATACTGGCAAATCCCACTGTCACCTACAGTTTTTCTTGTGTGATGTGACAGCATACAAGTAATTGTTAAATAAACCTTTTCCAAAGACAAGGAAATTTAAAGGAAAGGAATTCATGACTCAGTCATGCAGAACGAGCATGGTAACTCATTACAGGAAAAATATCAAGCATAGATATAAAAATTTTTTAATTATGTTTGGAAAGACCTTTACATAATACTTCAAGGATCTCTTGACTGTTTCAAGTAGTCCCTCAACACATCATTGGCTTGCGTCTCCTCACCATAATCCTGCAACAGAACACAGACATTAAGCAAGGAAATTCTCACAACACAACTTACCTTATAGCACCAACATCTTTGAAACTCACCTTAACAACAACACAAGAACAACCAACGATTTTACGAGCCTTTCCTGTGTTATCGATCTTGCACAGACCCGCCCATTCACCAAGTTTCTTATTGTTGTCTACCTTAATGAGTGGAATCTGGTGCTCATTGCAGAGGGCCTGTACAAGTTTCTTGTACATTGGTTCATTGCAGTTTTCTGCTAGAACACACAGCAAAGCTTGTCGCCTGCAACGACAATTTCACAGCACTGTATCATATTGCACCTTTCTTCATCACCACACTGAGCACACACAAGCTACACTGCACAGACAGCCTGTATCTACCAGATCATCCCCCCCAACAGCTGTGCTACTCAGGAACATGATAAAAGAAACAAACTGCACTTATAGGATGCAAACTGTGAGTCTCACCAACTGCCCACACACATACAGATTACATGTCACAAGATGAGCCACAGTAGTTCTCAGTATTATGATAGTGTGAAAGACAACATCTCTGGAGATTCAAAATAGCATAACCTGATAGTACAGCCCTCCTCATGACATGTTTATAGCTGCTACACATAAACAAGTGGCATCATATGCTACAACTCCCTCCTCTCCAACCGCTGGTCGAAGGTCAACGCACGACTTCACAACTCTTGCGAAGCCAGCCCCGGCTCACTGACAAAATGCCAGGGACTTTACAAAAATAATCCTACAATGCCAAATGCAACTCCTCTGCATTCCAGCACTGCATTGTGCAAATGCCATTATACTTTGAGAAATAACAATTAATAATTGCACAGTCATTGTAACAACTACAAGGGGTGTAAATTGTAAAAGTTACATTGAACCAATGCCACAAAACACACTAAACAACTAACATATGCAACGGTTGAATGTCTAGAAGGAAACTAAACATTCACTTGCATATATCTAACTTCTAGTCACTACTCTTACTCAAACACTGGACGACCTAAGTTTTACATGGTATTCCTCAGTCACCACAGGCTAATGTCAGGGTAGTATCTCAAACTGGACCATGTCTCATAAATATTTGAGAATCAGCCATTCAAACCATGGTATATTTCAGTCCAATACAACAGTATTTCTCAAGTACCAAAGTTTCTGTGTGTTTTGGCATGGACTTACCATCATCAGGTAGGCGTGTGAAGTTACAGCACTCTTTTAATTTAAAAATATTACATATGTTAAAATGCTCAGAAACAAAACTGAAAAGTTAAATATGGAACATTTATAGACGTGTCTATCATTCCACATTTCTACTGTGTAATGCTAACAAGAAACCGTTCTGCTTGTGTGTCATACTGAAACATCCATGTCACATTGCACATGTTGTCGGTCTTGGGAACTGCTCTTCATTCAACCGAGATGACCAGGATTATGTGTGCTGTGCTGCAATCTATGGAAGTCTCAGCAGTACACAAATTTTATATAGTGTTAAATAGTATTCATCAATGATACAGAGAGGGGTAAAGCAGCACAGTGTACATGATATGGGACCTATGTGGTGCTGCTGTGAGTGAGTGAAAAATTGTAAACAGCATAACCTTGCATAAGATACGAATGTCACAGATCTGCAGTAGTGCTTAACGAAACTCATCCCCTCAAGCATCCTAGACACTTCAACGCCCCAAAACTATGATCATGACCACATACACGTGCCAACTGACTGATATGGGACCACGCAACAAACCCCGATTACAGTACGAATCTCCCTACAATTTGCTGAACTGCACTAAAGGACGCCAGAAAACACCTGAAGGGAGTGACAACCGCCCTATAACATTGCATTAAAGGCCTACACTCTAACACAGTCTTCAATCTCACAACCAAAAGATATCCTACACACTTTAAAATCATACCGGTAGGTCGTGACTTACTTATCCAAAGCCTTCGCTGCCTCATGCAAACCATGTGCTAAACTCCCGTGAGTTAAAGCCATTTTTAACACTTCTTGAAGGGCTGTGTTAATATCCATCCCCCCCGTGGGGACCGCAGGAGCCTCATCACTGTAAGAGAATATACATGAATATAAACGAACTCAATAAAACGCCAAAGCGAGGGAGAAATCCCATTTAAAACTATCATTTTCAGAAAGGCAAGTCACAGCATACATACAAATGGGTAACAACTCAGAAGAGGGAGCCTGCCTTTAAACATTTCATCATTAAATGTTCCTACTATTTCTTCACATGTCAAAATACAGAAGTCACATTGCAAACAATATTAAGGTTAACGTCGACAGTACTTACTTTTCTATATCAGACATCTTCTATATTTTGCACCTGAAACGCAAAACAAGATGACATTATTAAATACTTTACTTAATATATCCTATGTCGGATGGCCAAGTTGTTTTCAGATTTAACAAATCAGTATATCTCATGTTTTCACCTCAGCTCCTCGTACCGGAAAAGGAACCTACATGCGTGCAATACCAACCATATAACAGAACAGACCACGGCTAGACTGTGCCAACATACGCAACATAAAGCAACGAAGTATATGTATGCTCCTGTGCTGCATTCTGTGAAACGAAACACGGTAACGATAGCAGTGTGGGCTGTGGTCCTATGGTAAAGAAATTAACTATCACGAAACAAAGATAAAAAATTTTGTACTTCTCCTAATTTATCACTACACAATACAAGCGTAAATTTCCACGACTTTTTAGCAGTGAAGCGAATTTGAAATGTACGTCACTGCAATTTTGATCAATTTTCTCGCACGCTTGCACAGCTTAAGGGCCTCTGAAATTCTATGTGCACGTTACGGGATACGAATTATAAACGCGTAAAATTTCAAGTCAGCTTTCAACCTGACAAATCGGACATTTCCCTTTGAGTAAGCTGCACCATCGGAAGGGGGGGGGGGGGTGCCGGCCAAAATCGGGCGTTAGCTTTAAAAAGAACTTCTGTGCATTCATCCTATAACAGGCAACGAAGGTCCAGAGGTGCAGTAAAGGTATAGCTCTACTGTTTCTTTAACCTCGGCACTAGATGGGGGTGTGTGGTCAACGCCACGCCTGGGGTGGTTTACCCCCGGCAATGACCCGGTACCCAATACAGGAGGCTGGGTGGGCCCCAGGGCCGGTCTGGACACTTCAATGCATTACAGAAATGAAAGTATTTTGCTGGTAATAGCGAATTACAGGCATTGGGTTGGACGGAGTTTCTGCTGCATTATATTCATATACAAGGCCCGAGTTCCAAATTCATGCCAGGAATCACAAACACTACTACATGTCTGTTGTTACTGACATCGTGCACAGTGTGTTCTAACAAGGTGTCAGTTGCACATGTCATCTCTTGAAACCACACTGCTTGTCTCCAAGAGTTTTGAATTTTCGAAGTAGAAAACTGAATATCTGCAAAGAGGTTTTGTCAAGTAGTTGACTGGCAGACTGCAACCCGTCTTCGAGAGCATAACCAATTTAGCCGCTTTACGTTGTGTGGGTAAATCACTGAGTGCCGCTCACTTATTAAATATTTTTCAAATAAATTTAACTTCTCGTAGCAGTGTATGTTCAAAATATAATACACGTGGCAACACACAAATCGTAAAATAATGAGAATGAGCTCGTATGAGCAGATAGTTTCTGTTTGTTGGCAATAAAAAATCGAGAGAATGAGATGGGCTGGGCATGTGGCGCGTATGGGCGAGGAGAGGGGGGTGTACAGGGTCTTGGTGGGGAAACCGGAGGGAAAGAGACCACTGGGGAGACCTAGGCGTAGATTGGTGGATAATATTAGGATGGATCTCCAGGAGGTGGGATGTGGGTATATGGACTG
>Ga0123353_10019223_pt1 | contig 10138 bp, 11 predicted proteins | sample TergutLab28metaG_3_FD_92763 | JGI IMG/M metagenome (GOLD analysis project Ga0123353, IMG submission 92763) | Labiotermes labralis P3 segment gut microbial communities from Petit-Saut dam, French Guiana - Lab288 P3 | ecosystem: Host-associated > Arthropoda: Insects > Digestive system > Gut ...
TATATATATATATATGTGTGTGTGTGTGTGTGTGTGTGTGTGTGTGTGTGTGTGTATACCAACATTTCTGAGAAATGGAAGGCATTAGGTTTCTCCGAAACCTCCATAAATAGATAGCAGAACTGCGGCGACACATCCCAGACTGTATTATTCAAATCCGGTTCTCGCTGTAAAGAAGAAACGTGTGTCTGAGGTAGGAGACTTGAGTTTCCAGCGTGTGTCCTACATTGCTTGCCTCAACCAGCCACTGCACTTCTTTCACTGCGCACTCCTAACCTCTTTCCCCTGGTGTGTCTACCCTACCATTCTCCAAGCTCTTATCCCCACTCTTACATCGTACCTGTCTTTCACTGTCTTCATATCCTTTTAAAAAGTTACTGGCCTGTGTTTCTCTTTAACTTGTCATAATCTAACGGCAAGCACACGAGCAAGTAGTAGGTGGTTTGCTTTCTATCCGGAAGGTTCTTATTACGTTCCAGTCTGTTGACAGTGCACGGTGGCCACGGATTATCAGTTATAAGCATGTCGGTGGATGTGGCAAGTGGACGTATCTTTTAGTCAGGCAAGACGATTCACTGGACTAGGTCAACAGGGAAGCGAAGCGGGTTCTTTATCTAAGTCATTCATTAATCACCGAAAATGGTGGCAAGTCTTCTATCTGAAAATAATATTTTTTTTCCACAAATTTATCACAGATTTCTGTCGACGTGCTTAAAAATGTGAATAATTTTTCCGTACGAAATGAGGAGTGTATATTTTTGAAAGTGGAGCATCTGTTAATAGCAGTCCTTTTTGGGTAAAAGGACATACTTTTTTTTTTTTAACATTTCAAAGTATGTTACGCGACAGAAGTAAATAAAGTGGATCTGGTGACTGCTAGTCTGCCGTGGATTAATACCCGAAAACTGGTAATTGTGCAATAATTAACACGTTTCAACATTTAACTCATTCAAAAGATGCCCTTTTCAGTGTTATTTACGGAACAAGATACTTCAGAACATCTTCAACTTTGGTGCGGTAGTCCCTTTGCCGCATAACACGTCACAGCTTCCAATATGTCTGTGGTTGTCTGAACGTAGGTAAATAACCATTTTAAATACATTCAAGTCATGAGACATAGATATGTGTAAACCCCTTATGTAACTGGTATCGTATTTCAATATAGTGTGCAGCCAAAGAGAACATGTCGACGAGAGACTCGGCAGCGAACTCATTCAGCAAAGGCATAGACATTGTAGTGGTCGATGCTGGATGCGAGTCAAGTGCGGATGGTGATAACGTAAAAGTGGACTCCTCTCGCCAGGGTCTTCAGTTCCAAGAAGAAGTACCGTATGTGGATGCGGACTGTGATCCTAAGGGTGAAGATGTCTCTCAGATTTCAGGCCGGCGACCTCGTGAAGAGATCGTCACCCGAATTCCAACAAAAGTCGAACTCAAGACATTGACTTACATGGCTAAAAGACCAGCCGTCGATATAGAGTTTCAGGACCTTACATATTCTGTGAGGAATCCAGGGCGACGGACAGGTAAGTTGCAAAACTGTAGCATCTGAGTTTGTTCTACTGTTATTTAGTTGGCTTTCATTAACAGCGAGATTCATGACTGAAGTTAGAAAAAGGAAATCAAAGAGACGTGTAAAGTTGTTATTCCATTAGAAATGTTTCGACTCCTTATTTACTTTCCAGACTTACAGAATATCGTATGTAAAACAACAGCCATTCCCGCTGTCTCTGTTCTGGTGAAACTCGACATGGAAAGTAACGTAAATTGGTGCCTGAGGTAACAGAGGTGGGGTACGCAAGAAATTACACCACGATGAATTTTGCGATTTACTCACGCGCGCGTGTTTGTTTGTTTGTGTGTGCGCGCGCGTGTGTGTATGTGTGTGTGTGTGTGTAGAGGAGAGAGAATCGTTTAATTTAACGATGCCGTCAAACCGAAATGCTCCACGGACTGACTTGAGATCAAGTCATGTAATCTGCATAATCTTCCTCTTACTGATAGCTGTTAGGAATGGAAAATGCAGGATGCATGTTGGTTAACGTGATAAGATGGAAAGACGGAAGGATAATATTAAAATGTGTCTAAGGTAGGTGCTGGGGAGTGGCATTGGACTGAACAGAAACAGGCAGGATGCAATAGGCTGCTTACAGCTGTGATAACCGTTGACTGTTCTCGAGGACTTAGAGCATCTGACATGAATGGTGTTGAGGAAACAACAGGAAAGCGAAGTTACTTGTCTGAAATATGCTTCTATTTCCCTATATTCATTATTTGTACGTAAAATATAATGGTACTTTAATTTTCGCTGTAGCACAGTGGTTAGGGTGCTGCGCTACAAACCAGAAGGTCGCTGGTTCGATTCCAGATGGTGTGTCATTGGGACTTTTCATGCACGGCATGCTGCCACAATACCCAAATGGTACGGCGAAATTAATGTGACTTTTTATAGTGTAACTTTAGCAAGGACGATACGGCTCCCTGATGATGGTCCTAGGACCGAAACACGTTGGAGCGTTTTTGATGTTTTAATGTGTAAATTTTATAAATTTTATATATGTGCAGTAGTTGGTATAATAATTGAGTAACTCAACAACATGCACGGTGTAACAACGAAAATAAGTGCTGTGTGTTTTTATTGGGAGGATCGAATTATTCAGAGGTATGCGATCGTGTCGTGATGTCTGCTGTAAAGAACTTGTCGGTTTGTTAAGCGACATGTCGGAGGGACTTTCGGCTGCTTTAAGAAACGTCTGCAGGCCAAAGTGTGTTGTGACCTTTTGATTTTAAAATTCTGTTTTTGGAATTTTGTTAGATTGTGGAAATCCACGAAACCTTGTTTCCGGATAGGCAGTGCCGCCTTGAGGCAGCTGAAGAGTGAAAAAGCTCCTGTGCAAACCATGAAGAAATACTGAGGATTGGGGGTGTAGATGCACTATCGTAACCTTGGCGTTAGATTGAGGCGAATGATGGCCCCAGGGTCAGTGATCTTTTTAGGAAGACCACATTTACTTTATTCAAAATGATTGTCCGGGTTTTAACAACTTGCCACCTCGTTCTCCAGATGCAACTCCATGTGATTTCTTTCTATGGGGTTACGTCAAGGATCAGGTTTATGTTCCTCCTCTTCCCGCAAGTATCTCGGAACTGAAGGTACGAATCAGAACCGCCATTTAAACCATCACCGCTAACATGCTACAAACAGTTTGGAACGAAATCGATTATCGTGTTGATGTTTGTGGAATCACAAAGGGTGCACATATAGAGCACCTGTAAGGTATGTAACAAAAACTTGGAGTGTTGTTCTATTAAATAAAAAAAAACATGTTCTCATATCTCAAGTGTATTGTGTTGGACAAATTGTTAAAACTCCGACAATCATTTCGAATAACCCTGTATAAGAATGACCCACAATACATCATCAAGTCTAGCGTGCTCAGTGGTCAGATATTAAGAGACACTCCTCTGACTTTCTTCGGTCGAGTTGCTGTGTGCATTCTTGCAGGCCTAGAGACTTTTTCCTGCCGAGAAACGGGTTACACCAATTTGCGTTACACTCGTGTGTGATGCGTGCCGCTCGCTACATGACCGCCCGGAACAAGGACCGTTATACCTGGAGTAAGGGGAATATAAGGCCTCACAATTTCAAGTGGCGAAGTTTTGTCGAGTGTCACTGTGCCCAGCCAAGCCCACGTTAACTCACTTTTTAGGCGCGTTCGTAAAATTGCGGAAAGTGACTATTAGTTTCGTCATATCTGTCTGAACGCATGAAATAATTGGGCCCTCACACGACGGATTGTCATGAAATTTGATTTTGAGTAGTTTTAGAAGATCTGTGATGAAAATTCATTTAATTAATATCTGACAACACTAACGAGTACTTTACGTGAAGACCAATATATATTTTTAATAATATGTCGCTCATTTCTTCTTAGAATGGGAACATTTTCAGACAAACTTTGTTGAGAAAATCAAAACACAGATTTTGTGTTCGAGAACTTTTCTTCGAAAATCGAGCCGTTTATGAGGTCATGTGGAAAGATATCGTACAGCTGGACAGGCTACATTTGGCAATATGGCGCATGCGCATTGCATACTGGATAAGTAAGGCTACAAACACTCACGTAGATTATGTTATACTTATTGCTTTCCACTGCAACAATGGTTGCAAGAACGCGCCCCATTTTTACATTATATCATCATTGCCTGTCTTTTTAGATTAGTGTTCGTGTAATTGTGGGAGCTTCTAACGGCTTCCGGTCCACTAAGTGTTTTTAGCGTTGTGGACAAGTAAAAACTTGATTCTCCTGGGGCGCCCCCTGTAATGCTTCCAGGAAGTTTCTTCTGTCCGTATGTGCAAATTTTCATGTTTTAATCACGATGCGGTTTGCTACGTTAACCTTCACTGTCACTACATTTACGAATGTAGGTTTTGAATACAAATGAGAGAAATGAGGCCTTGTTGAGGTAGCTTGCTTTATGAAGTCTTGAAAGTGTGTTATTAACAAGCCTTTCGGGTAATAGGATTTTATAACATCGGTGTTCGATGAATGAATGAGTATAGGTGATTGAAGGAAACATATGGATAGGGGAAATGTGACCCACTTGGAGAGGAACTTGTCCAGCTGTTACTTTGTTTACCACAAACACTATATGGACTGGCCCGGAGTTGAACTGTGGCGTCCACGATTACAGGCCAGTAAATAACCGCATGAACTATGGCATGGACCGTTGTTTTCGATGTCAGTCCTGTCCGATTTTTGGCTGCGGGCAGCGGATATAAAAGAAAAATTAAGACAAACTTTGTGCGTGTAACGTAATGTCGAGACGCGTTCGTAAAATCAAGTTGAAAAGCAATAACTATTACATATTCTGAGTGTGTGTATTTGTAGTCATAGGTATCCAGCATGCAATGTGTATGCGTCATATTTTCATCTGTGACCTGTCCTGTTCTACTATATTTTTCCACATGACCTCACAAACGTCACGATTTTCGAAGAAAAGTTATTGAACATAAAATGTGTGTTTCGATTTTCTCTACAACTGCTGTGTGAAACATTTCTCATTCTAAGAAAAACTGAGCAAGATATGATCAAAAATGTATATCGGCCTTCTTGTAAAGTATCCCTTATTCTTGTCAGATTTTAAGGAAGCTTTAATTTTCCCGACAGATTTTCGAAAAATACTCAAATATCAAATTTCATGACAATCCGTCCAGTGGGATCAGAGTTGTTCCATACGGACGGACAGACAGACAGACATGACGAAGCCAATAGCCATTTTTCACAAGTTTGCGAACACGCCTGAAATGACATTATGGCTTCATGGCTTCCATTTTCTCTCCTGTTTTGAAGCTGGATTCCTTAAAATATTTAATAACACCCCTTCGATGAGGTATTGACTTGTCAAACGGTGCATTATGTGCCAGCACAGACACGCGTAACTGAACAATTCTGATAAGGTGGCTCAGGCGGGAATTAGGCATGCTGTTAATAGTTGTACTGAGAACTCCCAGGCACCGTAACGTGCTAACCACCAGCAGCTTCACAGGTATTTGTTTAGGGACTCCTCAAAGAAGAAGGATCTGAAAAAAATTTAGGGTGCCTGTGCAACGTGTGAACACATCATTTGAACTTTGTCATTTGTCCATGTAGAATTGTTCAAGAGAGAGTTACAGCCTGCACACTTCCGCATTAACTAATGCATACTAAATGACAGCTGAACATGCAAGTAACGGACAGTAATAAGGTAAGCATAAAAATTCTGTGAAGTAATTCAATATAAATCGAAGTAATAAATTCGGAATTACTCCGCAATTTTACCAAAGTTACTTGTAATTTCCCCGGACGGTATCTACACCTTGTCGTAGTGGAGGGGTTTGTGAGTTTCAGTAAACCTGAGAGCTAAGCCGGCGGTAGCATTGCTACCAACAGGGTCTCCGAAATCGGACAGGTTAAGAGGGTCGGAATCAGCCGAAGAGAGATACCTAGGAGAAGGGAACTTCGATAAAATTCATCTGATGCCGGACGCAGTGTCATCAGTAACGACTTGAAGGTTCAAGATCGTAATGCAACAGGCGTGATCAGATGGTTTGAACGGCTGCTGTTCCGGGGTGCTGATTAGTCCTTAGCCCGACCTGAAAGGAAAAAAGCTTGGAAGAATGTCAGGGACGCGCGCGATTTCATCAACATCGAGACGCGAGCAGTCATCAAGTTTTTTTTTCCTGCAAAGCAAGGCACCGAAGGAAATTCACGCCATTGTGACAGAAACATTAGCTTGTTTCCTTCCTGGTTGGGTTAAGGATTTATCAGCACCCCAGTACTGCGATGTGGGAAGCAAATGGAAAAAACTAACACATTATTACTTTTACTGGCTAGGCTCTTTCCAAAAACAGAGATACCATATATATGCGAGATGCTTCCTCTGGAGACAAAACAATCCGGAGGTAAACTTCTCCCTGATTCGTATCTCCGGGTGGGAGTGTTTCTAGGGGAAATATCCAGCAGCAGCAGCAGGCGCTACAGCAAGAAGGATTTCAAAGAAAAGAAGAAGAAATAGCAAAGCTACAAGACTGGAACATGGAATATAAGAACCTTTAATCTAGGAGGCAAACTGGAAATTTAAAAAATGAAATGTAGAAGAATGAGGTATGTGTTTTAGGTGACATTGAAGTACGATGGAAAGGACAAGGTGAAATAAGAAGTGGTGATTATACAGTGTATTATTCCGAGGTGAACGGGTTGAAAAAGGTGTGGCATTAGTGGCGCATAATTGTACTGTGAGAAGTGTTGTTAAGGAGAGTATTTATAATGACAGAATAATTGCTGCTAAATTACAAGCAGAACAAATAAGTGTCTGATGATGCAAGTGTACATGCCAACATCGGAGCATGAAGATTATGAAATGGAAGATTTGTATGACATAACTGAAGAAATTCTTGAAGAAGATGGAAAGAGTGACACAAACATCATAACAATGGGGGACTGGAATTGTGTTGTGGGAGATGAATCATATAGGAACATTGTTGGACCACATGGCCTAGGAAGAAAGAAACACAGAGGTCAAATGCTTATTAAATTTTGTGAAAGAAATGGACTGATTGTCACCAACAAGTGGTTCAGGAAGCCTAAGAGAAGACTGTACACATGGAAGGCACCAGGAGTTCGGAGTCGACATTAGTTGGACTACATACTTGTGAAACATCGATTCAGAAACAGTGTGAAGGATGTGCAGAGACTGCCTGGGGCAGATGTTGGCTCTGACCACAACTTACTAGTTGCCAAGATCTGCACCAGATTGAAGAAAATTATAAGGTTACAAAAGAGAAGACCACAGTTGGATTTTGAGAAATTATATGCTCAAAGACAAAGAGTGCAGAATACTCTAGAAGAGATACTCGGTGCAATTGGATGTGACAGTGGGAATGTCGAAGTGCAGTGGAACAATATAAAGGAATGTGTGTGTTGATACTATCAGTGACCTGGTTGGGAGAGTCGAGAAGAGGGCAAGAAAACCATGGGTTACACAGGAAATGATCAGTAAAATGGATGAAAGAAGGAAATGGAAGAATGTCAAAACTGAAGAAGACAGGGAGAACTACAGAAGGCTGAGAAACGAGTTGAAAAGAGCCACACATAATACCGAAAAGGAATATCTTGCGAACATGTGTAACAATATTATGGAATATCAAATAATAGGGCGTTGCGATTTGATGCACATGAAGACACAAGAACTAGGCTGGAAGGAGACCCAAGGGATTCGAAATGTTGAAATCTAAGACTCCCAAGGGAATAGAATAGTAGAGCAAAGTCAAGTGATGAAAATTTTGGAGAATTATGTTACGGAACTATATGATCGACCTAATAGACTTACAAAGCTAGATGTCGAACCTGAAGAGGAAATAGATAGAGACGAGAAAGGCCCATCAATTTTTCAAAGTAAAGTGGAGAAACCATCAAGAAAATGAGGAATAAGAAGGCTACAGGAGATTATGATGTACCTGGAGAGGTGTTAAAATTATTGGGAGAAGATGGTTTGAAAATAATGAAGAAATTGATCAACACCATTTATGAAACTGGAGAGTGGCCCAAGGACTTCACGGAAGTTACAATGATTGCCTTAAAGAAGAAGCCACAAGCTACAAGCTACTTATAGACGGCATTAGGAAAGTAATCCTTGAATATGGAGACTAGTTATGGTTGAATCACGACAGACTCCATTAGCGGGCTTTTGTTAATATTGTAAAGAACCGTCTTATTTTTCTGTGTCGGTACAGCCTAAATCATGCCTAGGCCGCTTCATTTTTGAGGTTTCTCGGTCACACACATTTTGACATATACAGCGGTATGACCACTCTGAACGAGTGATCGGCTCGTCGCAGAGACCGCTACCTGAACAACACACAACGAACACGAGAGACGAACATACATGCCCTGAGCGAGTTTCGAACCCCCAATCCCAGCAATCGAGCCGCCACAGACCTGCGCCTAACCATCGCACAACAATCGGGAAAAATAACCGCCCAGTTCTGCCAAAACATCTGCCGAAACTGAGAATTGATTACTGAATGCGCACCCATTACGTCGCTGGCTGGTATATTACGACTTCTTTCTTTCGAATTGGTCGTTGTAAAAATCCGACATTAGCTAAGGTTTATAAATTTGATGTTTGAGTGACCGTGCATCATTGATACAATAATATAAATAGCGGACTAGATTCAACAATGATAATTTTATTAACAATCTCAATCAGCTCAACATGATCCAGGAGATTATTTCGCCCACCCTCAGGAGCGCTAGACTGTGTTTATAGCTTGTGGTATGATGCACCGACGATGCTGCCTGCTTTATACCACAAGCTGTAAACACAATCTAGTGCTCCTGAGGATGGGCGAAATAATCTCCCGAATCATGTTGAACTGATTGAAATTGTTAATAAAATCATCATTGTTGCATCTTGTCAGTTGTTTACATTGCTATAAGGTTTACAAGCGTAGAAAACTTGTACAGCTGAGCCATTGCTTCTGGTGAACGTGATTCAGCCACATTACATTTAGCGTTTGAAGGTCCAGTCGTTAACTACTTGTACCATATGCTGTGTCAATAAACAACTTAATTTTGCTACACCTCGTGTATGCATGTTTCATTAAACTGAACAGCATTAAGAGATTCTTGTTTGTGATGGACACGGACTTTGTTCTCTGTGACGTAGGAACTGAAGTTTTATATATAACTACAGTTTGGTTCTTCTTATGACGTCGGTAACAAAATACACACGCTGCAGTAACGGCATCTTCATATACTTAAACAAGTACCTAACTACTCGATCACTATGATTTTCCCAAAAAACAAAACAAAAAAAGAAAATAACATTCAATTGATCCATTTTTAGATTAAAGCCCTAAAGAGATACTATAACGTTAGTTTCAGCAAATACGAGGTCCGACAGTAAAGTAATGAGACTGGTTCCAAAAAATAGTTTTATTTTATTTATTCATCAACTAAAATACGGTCACCTTCAAAGTACATCCCTCGTGCCTGCACACACGTTTTCCAACGGTGCTGCCACTGTTTGTGGCATTCCTGGAACGCAGCTTGAGGAATGTCTTTTAAGGCCTGCGTTACAGACTTCTGGATGTGCTCTGTTTATTCAAAATGGTGCCCTTTCATTGCCGATTTTGCTTTTTTAAATTAGAAGAATTCGCAGGGCGCGAGATCAGGTGAGTAAGGAGGCTGCGGCATCACCGTAATGCCTTTGGATGTCAAAAACTGCGCTACAGAGAACGCTGCATGGGCTGGCGCATTGTCGTGGTGAAGGATCCAGTTTGTGGCAAGGTTTGGACGAACCCGTACGACTCTCTTTCTGAGTCTTTCAAGAATATCTTTGTAGTAATATTGATTGACTGTCTGTCCAGAGCGAACCCACTCTTTGTGAACAATACCCATGGAATCAAAGAAGAACACAAGCATGCATTTCACTTTTGACTTGGACATGCGTGTTTTCTTTGGCCTTAGTGATCCCTTCGAACGCCATTCCAAACTTTGGCGTTTGGTCTCTGGATCATATTGGAGAAACCAACTCTCGTCACCAGTGATAACTCGCTCCATTAACTCTGGGTCGGCTTCCACTTGTTCCAGCA
>Ga0123353_10019225_pt1 | contig 10137 bp, 7 predicted proteins | sample TergutLab28metaG_3_FD_92763 | JGI IMG/M metagenome (GOLD analysis project Ga0123353, IMG submission 92763) | Labiotermes labralis P3 segment gut microbial communities from Petit-Saut dam, French Guiana - Lab288 P3 | ecosystem: Host-associated > Arthropoda: Insects > Digestive system > Gut ...
AAGGGACTTGCCATGCTTAAACTAAATTTTTTGGGGGCGACTTTGTTTAACCCCAAAAACTTTTAATTAATATTATTGGCAATCCCAAAAAAAATAAAAAAAAAAAAAAAGAAGTACTTTCAGAATGAAAGTCTTAAGCTTGAACCCGGTTTCTTGGTAGAAGGCCATAGAGGGGAGAATAAGAACAAGAACACGAAGAGTAGGAAAGAAGAGTAGCCGTAGAAAAGGGGCGAAAATAAAACGAACGTCTTGTTTTTGTGACGCATTCATAAAGTACTATTCAAAAGACTATCAGCAGACGAAATCTAATTTCTTCCTTATGACGTGGGTCTGAACGGATAGCGCTAGTGACCATGCGAGTTTTATTCTGTGAAATTGCGATTCGCGTCAAAAGTCTGAAAGCCTTAATGCATGAAGAACACGGGTGTAATAATATTTGAAAGGCAAACAGAATGAAAACAACTCTGGATATCTAATTAAATAGAATTAATGTGGAAAGAAAAGTGTGGCAAAAAATTCAAGCAACATAACAACATAGACACAGATCGATGTAAAAGAGTCAGTCATTAGGAGCACAAAGAAATGCAGAGCAAGCGAAACCTGCTGGGAAATATTATCGATTCAGTTAAACCGTTTTGCCATGGTGACTGTAGTGACATCACCAATCTTGAAAATGCAGTGAACCGTGAGATCCTCGGCAAATCATATTGGTCAGATCAAAAGAATCGATATCGCTCTCGTAAATTTATAACCACAAAGATACACAATCGCTGGCTAAGTAATACTCCCTCTTGTCCTCGGAAGAAGGGCGGGGTAAATACACGAAATTAAAATCTGTATTTTCTGATTCATGCCAATGCAATACTTGATAAGTTTTGAACAACCTTTTAAATGTTAGAATTTAATTCCAAAAATCGAAAAACAAACTCTACGTGGTTTGTTTTTGTGTACATATCCACGCCCCCATCTTAAAGGTACATTGCGCTATTCCTCCCTGTAGATGAAGCCACCAGTTTCTTTCGAAATTTTGGACCTATGTGCGAACTACGCGTTATAACTTTAAAAAATATACCTCTTTTTATAGCCACATTTAAATTTTCTAAAATAAGACAAGTCGTCTTCTTTTTCTTTTCTTCTTCTTCTTCTTCTTCTTCTTCTTCTTCTACCTTTATTTTCTTAGTAGTTTCTTCGCCTTCTTGATACATTCCTTCATCTATGTCCCTCGTAATCTCAATTTCTTAATTTTCTCTTTTGTTGTCGCCTACTTTAAGCTTCTGTTTTCCATACTCTCATCTGTACAATTGAACAATACGTCTGGAAAAGGCGTGACGTCCTCCTGCTACTGCATTCGCCCTGTGAGCCTAGTTAAAGGAACTTGCGATCCAACTGTCGAGATTAGAAACAGAAAGCACCGAAACAAACAAAACACTAAATATGCATTTCCCAAATTTTAAATTTAATGTATGGAATTTGCCATTTATAATAAATATCACATCTTTCATTATTTGTGTCTGAAGAGAGTGTAGGAATATTATATAAATAACTCAAGCTTCGACCTAACACTTACGAACCGCAATTCCCATTACAAATGCCAAACGAGTAATTATGTGTACAGTGCAATAATTGTTTTTATTCTGAGACCCATGAGAAACGTACAAGTACACTGAATACAAAAAGCGTGGTAATCACTGAGCCTTAAAGTGTCACCAACCTTGGTTTCAGAGAGTGGATGCTCAGGTGGCCATATGAATATAACACGTCTTTTCCTCCCTTTCAAAATCTTTTCCTCGACTGCTCTCTCCCCGATCTTTTCACGTGCTTTCGAGCACCAACTATCAGCCCGCCCCACAATTTCAGGGTCTCCGTGTTCCATGTACTTGTTCATGGCCCAGCTCATGTCCGCCTTTTTTCCTGCGTCCTGTACTCTTAATTCCCACATGGTATTTTCTTCTGCTCTGAAGAAGCTGACATCAGATTGCTCCTAATCTTCGGTAACTAGGTATCAGGCTATCCCAAAAGACAGTTCCAACATAATGTTAAAAATAACTGGCTCTTTGTCCAGTGAGTTATTTGCCAAGAGATCAAGTCGCGTGCGTTAAATGGAGTTCGTATTAAATCAGATTATCTCAACTAATGCTCCATTACACCTTTAAGTTTTCATGTCCGCTGAGCTCCAGACATAAAGCTCTTTGGTAAGTAATGTAAGAGATATCAGACACCCTCACACACAGGTAGTTATTAATTTCGGTCTTTCTGTATGAACATAAGTAAGTTTAGATCATCAACTGAGACCAGAGAAACTCGTTCTTTAAAAAAGGTAAAAGTAAACTGGAAGCAACAGGCAAGAAAACAGATCGGTACTCGCTCAGTCTGGTTCGTGATCGGAATCAGTATTATTAACACACATATACTGAAAGTAATTATTCAGAAGCGCGCACGTGAGCTTCCACTCACTCATTCACACACACACACACACACACACACACACACACTTGCAGCCAGTGTATCAGAGACAAATCTGGCGTGTCTGATCTTTTACAACATAATCTTTATGGCGGTGAAATTATTGCGTTTTACATATAACATACCCGTCCCTGAGAGCCACCGGGACAGCGTAGTCGGTACAGCGACTCTATCCGACCTGGAGTGTCCGAAGTTATAAATTTTTCAGGGCCCATTCACGCCGGCCACGAAGTCCACTCAGCTTCATGTAAAATGGGTAACGGGTCACTCCCGGGGCTAAAGCTGCCGAGGTCCTTCTTTGGCCACTCACCACCGTCTAGCGCTGACGTTAGGTATGAGGTGAGCTATGCCGCTACCTTTCATTAGTGTCTGCTTGGTATGTCACGAGACAGCTATAATCTTATTCCCTCTCCTTGTGCATAGGAACAAAGGTTAATACGTACTACACTATTACTTACGGATGAAAATCAACTAGGCTCAGTCTAGAAATATACGAAGAAAATGAGACTTCATCCTTGCCTTGTTCTTTCAAATAAAGCAAACAAGTACTTCACTGAGGAAGTCTTCAAGAATTTGTACATCCCTCGTTAACTTCAACTGCATATACTCAACAAGCCACATGTACCGACTTACTGCCATATCGGCCTATCTTTTGACAGTATGGTAACTATTAAACAGGAGACCAGCTACACTGTCTTTTTTTTTTAGTTTCCTCTAGACTCTCTAGGAGAATTCTCGGGCAGATCAACAACCAGGCCACGACCACTTCCTTCCGCATCATATGCAATATAATATCATTGATAATGCATAGTTGTGTAGAAAACGAACTGGGAATAAGATCTTCTTCTTCTTCTTCTTCCAATGGCGCTAGAGCCCGGGGTGGGCCTCGGCCTCCTTCAAGAGTTTCCTCCATCCTTTCCGGTTTCGGGCGGCTACTGTCCAATTTCTCTACATCTTAGCTTTGCTACATCTTCCTTCACTCCGTCTTCCCAGCGCAACCTGGGTCTCCTGGCTCACTAAGGAGGACTCTCCTGGATAAATCGTCGTCATCCTGGCGCATGACATGTCCTGCCCATCTCAGTCTACTCAGCTTACAGAATTTCACAATGTCTTTCTCATCATACAATTGATAAAGTTCTTGATTAGTTCTAATTCGCCATTCTCCCTTATCAATCACTGGGCCATAAATTCTCCGGAGGATTTTGCGCTCAAAAATACTGAGACGATATTCATCTTGCTTAGGGGAAAAAGCTGTTAAGGAAATATTAAAGTGCATTGGTGTCAGTTTGGTTTAAGCGACCTTTTCACAAAGGGCACAAATTCAATGATACAATTATACTGGACATTATCTGAGATACTTCTAATAATAACGATCGTAGGAACTTGACTGGAAACAAGAAATGAGAAGTCTGACAAGAAATTTCTAAAGTCACTTGTCTGATGTATGCTATATGACCACAAAAGGAATGAAGAAATGAGAGAACTAAAATAACTAAAATGTACACAGTTAAAATAAGGTTACTGTAAATTATAAATGCAAGTGGGAACAACAATTATTAAAGATGAATGACACACGTAGTCTTGACCTTCAAGTCGTAAGGACCAGCTCTGGGATCCAACATGGAAGCTTTTTCCTGTGGGGGCAGCTACCGGACGTGAAACGAACTATTAGCATGTAACTAGTGCCGAAATTAAGAAAGCGTGGAGCTCTCACACCAATTCATGACTTCATGCTTTAATAAATTTAGAAATATGTTCAACTTCACGCTGATCTGACTATACATGAAGGTAAGTAAATACTAGTATGTAGGCAATATTAAAAAGAATACCACTAAAATACGTCCCCTTGTACATACATTATTGAATTTTGGGCTTTCATAAAAGATGAGTCACATTATTGTACTATTGTATTTGTATTTTAAAAACGTTAAATCTGAACAATTTTATTTCTCTTAAAACTTCTTGACAGCTATCTTGACACAAACCGAGTTCAATTCACAATCCAGACTTAAAGCCTGAGCACAAGAAGCGATACAAATCCGTCACGTAATATCAGAGATTAAGCGTGAGGGCACAAGACAGACAAACAGCAGGACGATAGATATTTCCCCTTCATCAAACTTTTATTTTAGGTGCTTCGTGCAGTTGACTCCATAGGACAAAGATAAGCTCGAGAAGCTAATGATCCCTCAGCTACTGAAAAAATTCTCTTTGTTTTACTGAACCGGAAATTTCATTATCGTGTTGACAAAAGTTTACCACAGGCCCGTTTCCTAATTCACATGCATGAAGTCCAGTTTCTTAGGCGCTTTCCAAAAATTGCGAAAAGCGACTATTAGCTTTGTCGTGTCCGTCTGTCCGTCCGTCCGAATGAAACAACGCGGCTCCCAATGGACGATTTTCATGAAATTTGATATTTTGATTACTATTCGAAAAGTCAAGTTTTATGAAAGTCTGACAAGAATAAAAGGCACTCTACACGAAGACCAGAATACACTTTTGACCATATCTCGCTCAATTCTTCTTACAATGAGATGTTTCGGACAAATGTTGTACAGAAAATCAAAACACATTTTATGTTGAAGAAAGTTTTTCCTCAAAAATCTTGCCGTTTATGAGATATTGTGGAAAATTATTGTACAGCCGGACAGACCACGGATGATAATATGGCGCATGCGTATAGCATGCTGGATACCCAAGGCTACAAACACACATTCAGAATATGTAATACTTATTGCTTTTCCACTGCAACAAAGTTTGCACGGACGCGCCTGAATATTACGTTATACGTACACTGCCTGTCTTGTAATATTACATTTTCACCCATGTATGATATTCAAAGTACTGTACTCTATTTCCTAGAACTTTCCCACCAGAATATTCTATAATTTCCCTTCTCTCTCATGCCCCGCCCATCTCATCATCCTTGCTTTAATTTAGTCACTCTAATATTTGTACAGGATTATAAATAATGAAGCTCCTCATTATACAGTTTTCTTCAGCTCCCTTTTACATCCTCCCTCTTAGTACAAGTACCTTTCTCAGCAAATTACTCACCACAGGCGCGTTTGTTCTGTAAAATTATAACACTAATAACATGTCCTTTATCTAATAATTAGTGGCCGCCATACATCCAAGATTCTGAAAATAAACTGGAAGTGGATTTTGCGTCATTTTAAAGATTAGTTCGGTATACGAAGCAAATTTCATTGTTCAAAAACAACAGCTTTAAATTTTAAAGAAGAGAAATCAAATTAACCTTCAAATTTCTTCAAACAAAAATGCCAAAATATCCCTACGTCCAGTAAAACGAGGAGTTATACCAATGGGTCGCATAAAATCAACTGATGGTTAATAGTTACAGTTATTCGGTTATCCAATGTGGACTTCTACGTTACATTGAGGGAGGTGAACTAAATGCATTCTTCAGCTCCAGGTATTTTGTTCTATGACTAGTGCCAATTACACACCTTTCTAGTCGACATGGCACAGAGATCAGCTACACAACAATAGATGTTCTTTACTTGTACTCCTATCAGCAGTGATCAATACATAAAGCTGTTTTACATAAAGGAAAAGACAATTCAGAATTCAATTAGTGACAGACAGTAAGACAAGATTTAAATTGTGACACAGTCCGTTTAAATCGAGTATATCTTTTAAATAATTTACTGTAAGCTGCTTTGAATATTCGAGTATATTTTTGTTAGTATTTGGCTGTGAATTCATATGACATCATAGAGGATGGTTATAACTTTCTCATGACGTTTCTGTGGAAATATGTAATTTGCAAGGATATATACACACGGCAGCCTTATACTAGGAACTACGACACCTGAAAAATCAAGAAGTAACTTAATTTGCTGTTGTAACAGAAAAAGTAAGAAAGACAACGTCACACAAGAATAAGGACAGATAGAAGAAGGAATGAACGGTGAGGACTTCAAATAAATGATTCCTAGATTACACCGAGAGGGATTTTCCACTGTTAAAGTGAAATATTAAATGACGAAAGTTGTAATACCCCGACACCCACCAAAGCGTGTTAATAATCTTACGTACTTACTAATTGCTTACTTTCTCTGAATCTTGCGTAAGAAAGTGACGGTTCATAAAAAAACAGATTTTTTTTGCGGTACTACATTAATTCGTCGGTTCTCAAAGAAATACCTAATATTATTACACTTATAAACATAATATGTTAACAGAATACATAGTGTCAACTGTGGCAATATCATAACCCACAGTGGACACGATTATGAGGGGTTTCATCCACATAAGCAATTGTAATCCCGTTTTCTAAAGATAACTTACGTCTTAATATCATCTTATCATCCCCTTTTTAATAGACATTTTCCAAGGAGTACCTCTACCAAAATTCTTCAAGCAATGTCTTTCGTACCCGAAATGCATGTCCACCTGATTGCAAAATTCTACATTATACGGATCCGAACAATGCTATACGGCCTGTTCAAATCAAGATGGCCTTCCTTTAGTACTACCTATAATTATTTCATCCTTTCTTTTCCAAACATTCTCCAGAACAGATAATAAATAAAAAATACCGCTGACTCACCAAACTCTGGTACTTTTTATTGTACCAACATGTTTCGACTTAAAGGGGCCTTCATCAGACTAATATTAACACCTCAAAAGAAATATATAAATTTGCGCTAGCTAAAATGAGATCTCGTTTTTACAATTAAATTAGTTAGGTGCGTCAAAGGTTTTTGTATTATTTGTTAACCGATATCACGAGAACACAACGGGATGTATAACGTTAAAATTCCCGGAACACTTTGTTCTCTAACACCAATTAATTAAGTTATTTGTGAATGTATGTGGACTTTGCTGAGGCCGTTAGTCGCCGGTTCTCACCGCGCAAACTCGGGCCCTATCCGAGGCCAGGCCACGTGGGACTTCTAGTGGGCAAAGTGGAAATTGCACGAGCCTTTTTTCCGTTACTCCCCTGCCAGTCTAACTCCAGTAGGCTTCCATAATCATATCGCATTCACTTACTATTTTCCCTGGGTAAACTTAGTAAATTTCAACGTTGCTAAATGCATGTTAACACACATCTCTTGTTCTTCTGTGATGAGAGACCACGTTTCACCCCGACAAAACAAAAGTGATAAAAATTCGTTCACCTTCAGTTACACAGTGTTTCAGAACGTCGACAGAGTGATAATTATTGTGCTGTATCTCAAAACACACACACGCCGTTCTCTTGATACGCACACGTGTAATTCCGTAACGCTATGATATTCATACTGTACGGACCAATCTTCACATCTACTACGAATTTTATGGTATCCACAATTTTAGGGACTAAACGTTTAACCTATCTGTTAATTCATCTGTGTTTTATACAAGCTTCTTTGATGTAAGACTCTCTGAAGATGATCTGAAGGAGAACGAAACATGTCGTTCTGTTGGCTGATTGTAAGTGAAAGTGCATACATTAATACTTGTGCATTTGCTGGTAATGCGTTTTAAATTGATAATTATTACTTAATTCATTTGTATGATACTTCAGACTACATTTTTTGCATATCTCAGACAATGTGTTATTAGACCCGTAGAAAAGAATATTCAACTATTCAACTACCCCATTTGTTTATGGGTCTCAAAAAAAATTTCAGAAATCAGAAATAACATAGTTTGTCAAAATCTAATTTATTCCATTATTCATTAACATAAATCCCTTCAAAAGTTCAATGGGAATTGTTAAGAACGGACTAATACAAAATTACCCAATATGATTAGCCTGTACATTTCTGGAAAGGCAGCTGTCTTTATACAGCTTAAGAGTTTAACAGGAAAGCTAAACTAGTTTTTGCTGGTACCTAGAACTTTCATTCGGTAAACGTGTACACTATAGTATCGACTCAATCATACATTACATTGCTAATGTATTCTGCTCCTATTCCTACATAATACCCTGTTCAACAAGGTTACGGATTGGAAAGGAAACGTCCAGAATTTTTATTTCACAACAGTGTGCGGCTAAGTGTCTTGCCCACTATGAATGCATTCCGCATTACCTTAATATTTATATGGTATACACTGAAGGGTGTGAGACGTTTCCACAGTTAGAGTAAAATTTAAAAAAAAGGTAAATCAGTCCCATTACAGGCCCGAGGTGCCCAGAGGGTTCCAGGAAGTTAAGGTTCCCAGATTACGTGACAATGGCCCAGGATGGTGGTATGGTTGTCAGCTTTACGCACCGGCCGTTTTTACCCCCAGGAAATACTCCTGGCTGAGTCGACCCCAGGGCCATAGTGCGATCGGAAGGATCATGTCAATCAAAAATTCCAATGGCACCATCTGGAATCGAGCCAGCGACCTTCCGATTTGTAGCACAGCACCTTAACCACTGCGCTACCGTGGTCCCCCCCCCCCCACACTTAGAGTACGTTACAAAATTTAACAGCTCTTAGATGCTACCGGATTAAATTCGAAATTGTGCCTGCAGACATAATAAAGAAAAAGAACACGGAAGTGTTATTATCAGTTTGGAAGGTTTCATTTTGAAAATGTTTATATCAGATTTTAAATTATTTAATTCCATACAGGCACTTTGAGTTGCAAGTGTAGGGTTCAATCTCCATATTTATTTACGTGTGTTATATATTTATATATTCAGCTAGGACTTCCTACCAAACCGTAAAACATTCCAATATTTTTCACTGGTACTCTCTTTGAATTTCAAAGATTTCAAATAATTTTTAGAGGATTCCTCAAAAGCACCACAGTCACAGGGATGTCGAGGAATCTAGGTTTTGAATTGCTTAAAAGGCTGCGTTGAGTACAATCTTGTTCAGAGTAAATATTTTTGTATTTAACCATCAATGGCGACTGCATATACTTCATTTCGAAAACCTTCATTATTTGACTTTGAATTACTGCGCAGGTGAAGCCAGGTCTTGTTAGAAATGATTAAAAGACCAGTTAAATGTATGGAAACATAGCACATATTTACAGTTCACATATCATGACGCAGATGCATATTTTGGCCACGTATTGCTCCGAATTTTATTTATTAAACGCAAGGCAGATGACAGGAGGACATCCACTTGTCCAGAGCACACGGATCAATACAAGATCTCAAACGACGTAAGAGCATCACAAACACGAGGATCCGCCAGAAAAGAAGTTTACATAGAGTACTCGAAAATGTTACGCTGTTTATAATTCCGATAAAGAAAGTTCTTAGTGTCAAGGAGGAGAGGAATATTCTAAATAGAATAAACAGAAGGAAGGCTAACTGGATTGTTCACATCTAGCTTATGACTCGCTTTCTAAAACGCGTTATTTAAGGAATGGCAGAGGGAAGAATAGAGGTGAAGGGACGACAAGGATGAAACAGTAAGCATCTATTGGGGAACTTAAAGAAAAGAAAGGATACTGTAAATGGCAAGAGGAAGCACTAGATCGCACTCTGTAGAGAACTGTTTTGGAAGAGGCTATGGACCTGTCGTAAGAGCGTGAAAAATTGAAGAAAAGTTCATATTCAAGAGTTTCGACATCCCAGTGTTTTGTACACCCCCCCCCCCCCCCCCCCCCCCCCCCCACATTACCCCCCAACCCCCCCCCCCCCCGCTCTCCCCTTTCTTCCGCCAAAACAGACCCTCTTTGTGGAAAAATATTGCAACATTAACTTTTCTCATCCAA
>Ga0123353_10019226_pt1 | contig 10137 bp, 9 predicted proteins | sample TergutLab28metaG_3_FD_92763 | JGI IMG/M metagenome (GOLD analysis project Ga0123353, IMG submission 92763) | Labiotermes labralis P3 segment gut microbial communities from Petit-Saut dam, French Guiana - Lab288 P3 | ecosystem: Host-associated > Arthropoda: Insects > Digestive system > Gut ...
CCCATGCGGACGGCACGTGTTAACCAAGCACCTGCCGTCCCGTATTATACCCTAAAGCGTGACAGTCTTGCGACCCCGCACTTAACCTGGTTTTAGCAGGTCGGGTCCACATTACCAACAGAGTTTTTTTGACAGGATGAACGCTTCGCTTTTTTCCTTTGGAAAAATGGTTTCCGCTACGCTACAACGAGACAGGATTAATAGGATTAGCATCGCAACTTCCCCTTCATTGATGAGGGGTGGATGCCGAAGGTAGACGGGGCAGTAGAAATAATCTTCCCAAACTCCCGAACTTTAGAACTCTCACACTTTAGCACTTCTTCACCTTCTGCCCGTCCTTTGAGTCGCGCACTTCCCAGCCTTTTGCCGCGATCGCGTCGCGCAAGCGGTCGGACTCTGCCCAGTCTTTTGCGCCACGCGCCGTCGCACGGGCATCCACCAGTGCGGCGATGTCCTGCGGAATGGTGCCGTCTCCTGTGTCGCGCCCGAAACGCACCACGCCAAGTACCGTGTCCATCTCGTCAAATAATTTCAGTACCGCCACCGCCGCCTCAGGCGGCAGGGATGCCGCCGCCACTTTGCTGTTGCTCTCGCGCACGAGCGCAAAGAACGCGGCGAACGCCTCGGGGATGTTCAGGTCGTCATTCACGGCCTCTTTGAAGCTCTGATGACAAGCAGATGCCCACTCAGGCGCATCCGCCAACTTGAGCACGTTAGAACTCTCGAACTTTAGAACTTCTTCCGTCAGCGCGTCCACGCACTCGTCAATCCGCGCCAGTGCGTTGCGGGCGGCCTCCAGCGCGTCGAACGTGAAGTTGAGCGGCTGGCGGTAATGGCCGTTAATCAGCACGTAGCGGATCTCGCGCCCCGTGTAGCCTTTGCCGAGGAGGTCGCGCAGGGTGAAGAAGTTCCCGAGCGACTTGGACATCTTCTCGCCGTTCACGCGCAGGTGGGCGCAATGCATCCAGAGGTTGACGAAGGGTTTGCCCGTCGCCCCCTCGGTCTGCGCGATCTCGTTCTCGTGGTGCGGGAAGAGGTTGTCAATGCCGCCCGTGTGGATGTCGAACGTGTCGCCCAGATATTTCATGGCCATGGCGGAGCATTCGAGGTGCCACCCCGGACGGCCGCGCCCCCACGGCGAATCCCAGGCCACGTCGCCGTCCGAAGGCTCCCACGCCTTCCAGAGCGCGAAGTCGCCGTAACTCTCCTTCTCATACTCGTCATTCGCCACGCGCTCGCCCATGCGCAGGGTCTCGGGGTCGAGGTGCGCCAGCTTGCCGTATCCCGGCAGCTTCGCCACGCTGAAATAGACCGACCCGTCATCAGACTTGTACGCCAGCCCCTTGTCGAACAGGCGTTGCACGAGCGCAATCATCTCGGGGATGTGATCCGTCGCCGCCGGATACAACTCAGCGGACTGGATGTTCAGCACTTTGAGGTCGTCGAAAAACGCCTGGACGAACGGCGCGGTGAAATCCCTCAGCGGCACGCCCGCCGCCATCGCCCCGCGGATGGTCTTGTCGTCCACGTCCGTCAGGTTCATCACCTGCGTCACGCGGTTGCCGTTGAAGATGAGGACGCGCCGCAGGATGTCCTCGAACGTGTAGGCGCGGAAATTCCCGATGTGCGCGAAATTGTAAACGGTCGGCCCGCACGTGTAGATCCGCACATGGCTCTGCTCGATTGGCGCGAACGCCTCCTTACCCCGCGACAGGCTATTGAAAAACTGCATCCCTAACTCTCCAGAATTGAAAAGGCATATTAAAGCACGAATGGCGGGAAAAAGACATCTCTTTTTAATCCGGAATTTGAAATTACAGGCTTGCATATCTCCGCAATTGCCTTATACTAATTCGGCATTGTTTATTAAACAGAAAAGAGGAATGTGATGCGTACAAAGAGTGTTGGCGTTGTTTTGGCTTGCGCGGCGTTGTCGGCCGCGACGGCACGGGCGGTGACGGTGTTCGTCGAGGCGGAGACGTTCTCCGACAAAGGCGGGTGGGTTGTGGACCAGCAGTTCATGGCGCAGATGGGGTCGCCGTTCCTGATGGCGCACGGGCTGGGCGTGCCGGTGGCGGACGCGAGGACGAGCGTGTCCATCCCTGCGGGCGGGGCATACCGCGTGCTGGCCCGCACGCGCAACTGGACTGCGCCGTGGTCGAGAAGGGATGCGGCGGGCAGGTTCCAGATCGCCGTGAACGGCACGGTGCTGATCAACATCCTTGGCACGATGACCTCCGAATGGGCATGGCAGGAGGCCGGGACCATCCAGCTTGAGAAAGGTCCCGCCGACGTGGCGTTGCGTGACCTCACCGGGTTCAACGGGCGCTGCGACGCCATCATCCTGACCACGGACACCGATTTCGTCCCGCCGAATGACGTGGCGAAACTCGAAGCGTTCCGCCGCCAGCACAAGGCCATCACCGCGCCCAAGGGCTTCGTGGCGTCGGACCTGATTATCGTCGGCGGCGGCATCCCCGGCATCAGCGCAGCGCTCACGGCGGCGCGGCTGGGACTGAAGGTCACGCTCATCCAAGACCGCCCGCTCCTCGGCGGCAACAACAGTTCCGAAGTGCGCGTCCACCTCGCGGGCCGCCTGGGCCTGGGCCCCTACGGGAAACTGGGCGACACCGTGAAGGAGTTCGGCCCCGCCAAGGGCGGCAACGCCCAGCCCGCCTCGTTCTACGAGGACCAGCGCAAGCTGGACGCCGTGGCGGCCGAGCCAAACATCCAGCTGTTCCTCAACACGCGCGGCGTGGCCGTCGAGATGCGCACCCCGAGCAAGATCGGTGCGGTCATCGGGCGCAACATCGAGACGGGCGTGGAGACGCGCTTCATCGCGCCGCTGGTGCTCGACAACACGGGCGACGGGAACATCGGCGCGTTGGCCGGCGCGGACTTCCGCATGGGGCGCGAGAGCCGCGCGGAGACGGGCGAGCCGACCGCGCCGGAGTCGGCCGACAGCATGACCATGGGCTCGTCCGTCCAGTGGTACGCGAAAGACGGCGACGCCCCCGCCGCGTTCCCGGACATCAAATGGGCGATCCCGTTCAGCAACGAAAGCTGCGAGCGCGTCAAGATGGGCGAGTGGACATGGGAGACGGGGATGACGTACAACCAGGTCACGGACTTCGAGCGCATCCGCGACTACGGGATGCTGGTCATCTTCTCCAACTGGTCGTTCCTCAAAAACCACGCCGACGACAACGGGAAATTCGCCAACAGCAAGCTCGACTGGGTCGCCTACGTCGCGGGCAAGCGCGAGTCGCGCCGATTGCTCGGCGACCTCATCCTGAAAGAACAAGACCTCGTCGAGCGGAAGGAATACCCCGACGGCACCGCCTGCACGACATGGACGATTGACCTGCACTACCCCGACCCGAAAAACACGAAACACTTCCCCGGCGCGGAGTTCAAGTCCATCGCCAAGCATCAGGCCATCCACCCATACCCTGTCCCCTACCGCTGCCTCTATTCGCGGAACATCGAGAACCTTTTCCTCTCGGGGCGCAGCATCAGTACCACGCACGTCGCGCTCGGCACCACGCGCGTCATGCGCACGGGCGGGATGCTCGGCGAGGTCGTCGGCATGGCGGCGGCCATCTGCAAGAAGCACAACTGCCTCCCCCGCGACGTGTACACCACACACCTCGATGAGTTGAAGGCGCTGATGGAAAAAGGCGTCGGCGACGGCAAGGCCCAACCCCCGCAAAACTACAACCTCGGCGGCACGCTGATGAAGTGAGGATTTCACATCATGCGTTACCTGTTCGGGCCAGTCCCCTCGCGCCGCTACGGGCGTTCGTTAGGTGTTGACCTTTCCGTGCCGAAAACCTGCACACTGAACTGCCGCTTCTGCCAACTGGGCGACACCGCCGAAACGACCGTGACGCGCACGACCACGCCGGCCATCGCGGATGTGCTGGGTGAGTTGCGCGCGTGGCTCGCACGGGGCATCCCCGTGGACTTCATCACCGCCAGCGGTTCGGGCGAGCCGACCCTGCACACGCATTTCGGCGACCTCTTCCGTTTCGTCCGCGCGGAGACGCCTTATCGCTCGCTCCTGCTCTCCAACGGCACGCTCTTCACCCTTCCCGAAATCCGGCGCGAGGCCGCGCTGGCGGATGTCGTGAAAATCTCGCTCCACGCATGGGACCAGGAATCCTTCGAACGCGCCGTGCGCCCTCACCCGTCGCTCAGCTTCGACGCCATCCTCGACGGCTACCGCGCGTTCCGCAATGCGTTCGCGGGGCGGATTGACCTGGAGGTTTTCGTCATGCCCGGAATAAACGATTCCCCCGGACAGGCCGGGCGCATCGCGGCGCTCGCACGCAGTTTCAGGCCTGACGACATCTCGCTCAACACCGCCGTCCGCCCCACCGCCGATGCCCAAATTACCGTCTGCCCGCCCGAACGCCTCGCGGAACTGAAAGCCATCTTCGGCGCGGCCGCTAGCGAAAGCGGCCCGCAGGCCGTACCCCCCGACGGCCTCTCTCCTGACGAGAAAGCTGCCCTCGCGCGGCGCCACCCGTTGCAGGGGAATTAAGGCGGGTGTATTAAGAAGCGAAAAAGGGCTATACGAAGTTCAGATTTTTTGATATATTCTTGGCCATTGACTTATCACCTTCTTGGGTTTTGTGTCAATGCGGATTGGTTTGCACATGACAGATGAAATGATAGAGACGGAGGAGCCGGGTTTCGATGAGCCGGATATTCAGGCTGTTGACCTCGTGAAGCAGTACGGGGCGCGGACGGTCGTGAATGGCATTTCCATCAACGCGCGTTGCGGTGAGATCGTCGGGCTGCTGGGACCGAACGGCGCGGGCAAGACCACGACGTTCTATATGCTGGTCGGGCTGGTGCGCCCGAACGAGGGGACGGTGAGTTTCCGTGGCGAGAACATCACGCGGATGCCGGTCTATCGCCGCGCGCGCCTGGGCATCGGCTATCTGGCGCAGGAGGCGTCCATCTTCCGCAAGCTGACCGTGGAGGAGAACGTGATGGCGATCCTTGAGACGCTGCCGCTGAGCCGCAAGGACCGCAAAGACCGCGCGGAGGCGCTGCTGGGCAGCCTCGGCCTGCTGAAGGTGTCGCGCCAGCGGGCCTATACGCTGAGCGGCGGCGAGCGGCGGAAACTGGAGATCGCCCGCGCGTTGGTGCGCCGCCCGTCCATCCTGATGCTGGACGAGCCGTTCAGCGGCGTGGACCCGCTGGCCGTGCATGACATTCAGGAAATCGTCCGCGGCCTGCGCGACCGCGGGCTCGGGATTATTGTGACGGACCATAACGTGCGCGAGACGCTCTCGATCGTTGACCGCGCGTATCTGGTGTATGATGGACAGATGTTGTGCGAGGGGACGAGTGAGTTCCTCGTGCAGGATGAGGCCGCGCGGCGGCTTTATCTGGGGACCAATTTCAGGATGTGACAAACAAACAGAAAGGAGCTATACGATGCCGATTGAAATCACCGTGCGCCATGAGAAAGCAAATGAGCAGGACCGCCAGTATGCGGAGAAACGCGCAGCCCACCTGATGGAGAAGCTGCCGCGGATTGACAATGTGCGTGTGGTCTTGGACCGCCAGCGCCATTTGTTCGAGGCCGAGTTTATCGTGGAGGAGAAGGGGCATATCCTCGCGGAGGCCAAGGAGCATTCGTTTAATGCCACCGCCGCGATTGACACCGCCGTGGCGCGGGTCGTCAAGCAGATCCGCAAGGCGGAGAACAAGCACGACAAGGCGATCGTGCAACAGCAGAAGCATGTCTGATGGCACAGCAAGCAAAAACGCACAATAAGATGCCGAAGAAGCAGCGGCGGTCCGTGACGGTCCAGCGCTTCCTCGACGCGTGCAACGCGCGGGGGCTGGGGCTGGAGGTCGTGGTCGGCGCGGGCGGCGAGAAAGGCCTCGACGGCGTGGTGGTGGAGGAGGCGCTCCTCAACCGCCCCGGACTGATCCTGACGGGTTTCCGCAGGTACTTCGCCGCGAAACGCATCCAGGTCATCGGCCATGCGGAGTATGCCTATCTGAGGGCGCTGAAGAAGCTTCGGATGCAACGCGTGAGGGGACTCTTCAAAGAGGACATCCCCTGCATCGTGGTCACGAGCAACCTCCCGGTTCTCGAAGAGATACGGGAGATGGCGGAGGAGTGCGGCATCCCCGTGTTGCGCACGGAGATGGTCACGCTGGAGTTCGTGCGCGAGGCGGGGTTCCTGCTTGAGGAGCTGGCCGCGCCGGCCTGTAACCTGCACGGGACGATGCTGGAGGTGTGCGGCCTGGGGACGTTCATCGAGGGGCCCGCCGGCATCGGGAAGAGCGAGACGGCGCTGGGCCTCATCAAGCGCGGCCACGCGCTGGTGGCGGACGACTTCACGCATTTCCGCCGCATGGGGAACGCGACGCTGATGGCCTCCGCGCGCGGGCAGACGAGGGGGTTCATGGAAATCCGCGGCATCGGGTTCATCAACGTGGCGAAGGCGTTCGGCATCGGTTCCGTGCGCGGCGAGAAACAGCTCGACCTGGTCATCACGCTGAAACGGCTGGATGAGCTCGACGAGATTGACCGCCTCGGCACGGAGATGGAGTGCGAGATGATGGGCGTCAGCGTCAAGCACCTGTTGTTGCCCGTGGCCGTGGGGCGTGACCTCGTGAACCTGGTGGAGACGGCCGCGCAGGAGTATATCCTGCGTGCGTCGGGGTACTGCGCGGCCGATGATTTGGATGTGCAGATCAAACAGAAGCATTCGGAAGGAGACAAGTGATATGGGGCAAACTGAAAAGTTAAAAGAGACACGCGATTTCGTGCTTTGCAACAAGTATGGGATGCACGTCCGCCCGGCGGGCCTGTTCGCGAAAATGGCGTCGCGATACAATGCAGAGGTCGAGGTCGAGAAAATCGAGTTAGACGACACCACGAATGTGTCGGGAAAAAGCATTATGGCGCTGATGACGCTGGAGGCCGTCTGCGGGACTACGCTCCGCGTGACGGCAACAGGGCCGCAGGCGCATGAGGTGTTGGACGAGCTTGAGGCGTTGATCGCGCGAAAGTTCGATATTCCGGATGAACAGTAATAATCAGGACAGCATACGCGCGCCGGAAGGGCAGGGCGCGGGTGTGTTTACGGGCATTCCCGCCTCGCGCGGGTTTGCGGCTGGGAAGGTCTGCCTGATACGCGCGGTCGGGAGTAGTGTGGTTTCCGACGAGCGTATCCCCAAGGAGAATGTGGCGACCGAGATGGCGCGTCTGGAAGGCGCGGTCGCCGCGACGAAGGCGCAAATCGCCGCGCTGGTGACCCAGCTAAAACAGCAGGTCGGCGACACCACGGCCACCATCCTTGACGGGCACCTGATGATTTTGGATGACCCGTTTTTCTCCGACTCCTGCACGAAAGAAATCACGCTCAGCCTGCACAACGCCGAGTGGGCGGTCAACGAGACGGCCCGCAAAATCGCGTCCATCTTCGCAGACATGGACGACCCTTACCTACGGGAACGCTCCAAGGATGTCGGCGATATTGTCAAGCGGGTTTTACGCAACCTGCAAGGAAAGGCCTCCGAGCCGCACCTTGCGCTCATTGAGCATCCGTGCGTCATTGTCGCGGACGAGATGTTCCCCTCTGAAACCCTTGCGCTCCCGAAACACCTCATCCTCGGTATCGCGACCGACCACGGGAGCGCGACGTCCCATGCGTCATTGCTGGCGCGGGCGTTGCGGATACCTGCGGTTGTCGGGCTGGGCAAACTTTCCGAGCACGTCCAGACAGGCGACCTCGTTCTGTTGGATGGTGCGAACGGCACGGTCACCGTCAACCCGGACGATAGCCAGCAGCAAGCGTTCGAGACCCTGCGTGCGCAGGTGCATACGGACTGCGAAGCGTTCGCGCAACTCAATCGGCACCCGGGCCTCACACGCGACGGTCACCCCGTGCCGTTGCTGGCGAACGTGGACTATCGCACGCCCATCGAAGAGATTACCGCCGTGAACGCGGAAGGTGTCGGCCTGTTCCGTACGGAATACCAGTGGCTTTCCCTGAACCGTGAGCCGACGGAAGACGAGCAATACGAGGAATATGTGAAGATGGCCCGTGCGGTGGGTAGTAGCCAGCGGGTCATCATCCGCGCGTGGGACATGGGCGGGGACAAGGATATCTGGGACGGTCGCGGCAAAGAGGCCAACCCGTTTCTGGGCAACCGCTCTATCCGCTTGCTGCTCAACGCGCCGGAGATTTTCCGCCGCCAGCTTCGCGCCATTCTCCGTGCCAGCGCGTACGGCAAGCTCGCCGTCATGTACCCGATGGTCGCGACAATCGAAGAGTTGCGTGCCGCGAACCGTACGTTGGCACTGTGCATGGACGAACTCCGCGCGGAGGGCGTCGCATTTGACGCGGCCCTGTCGCGGGGCGTGATGATAGAAGTCCCCTCCGCCGCGCTCATCGCGGACGAGCTGGGCAAAGAGACCGACTTCTTCTCCATCGGCAGTAACGACCTCATCCAATACACGCTCGCCGTGGACCGCCTGAACGAGAAGGTGTCGCGGCTCTACCAGCCCACGCACCCGGCCGTCCTGAAGCTGATTGACCTGACGGTGCAGGCCGGGCGGTCATGCGATTGCCCGGTCACCGTCTGCGGCGAGATGGCCTCCGACCCGGTGCTGGCCGTGCTGCTCGTCGGCTTGGGCGTGGGCGAGCTCAGCATGATGCCGAGCCAGATACCGCACATCAAGTACGCGTTGAGCAAAATCACGCGCAAAGAGGCGCAGGCATGGGCGGAAGGCGCGTGCGCGATGTCCTCCGAGACCGCCGACACCATCTACGCCGCATTCCGCGACCGCCTGCGCGAACGGGTGCCTGACCTGATCATCTAACACGAGGCCGTATGGAGCCGAACATTCCTTTTCCTGACGACGCGCCGTTCGAGGACATCACGTACCCCGTGGCCGAGCTCTTCGAGAGCCTGCAAGGCGAGGGCGCCAACACGGGGCTGCCCGCTGTGTTCCTGCGCTTCGGCCGGTGCAACCTCGCCTGCCCGTGGTGCGACACAGGCTATCTTACGTATGAGACCCTGACCGGGCAGGTCATCCTTGAGCGCATCGCACAGTTCAAACCCAAGAACATCATTCTCACGGGTGGCGAGCCGCTCATCCAGCGCACGCTGGCCGAGTGTGTTGAGCGGCTGAGGCAATCGGGATACTGGCTCGCGCTCGAGACCAACGGGCTGATTGACCCGCCGCACGCCGTGCGGCGCAACCTCGACTACATCGCCGTGTCGCCCAAGGCCCTGTACGCGGACCTCTACGACGACGAGCGCATGATCCGCCACGCCGACGAAGTGCGTGTCGTCGCGGACGGCGACGTGACCGCCTTTTGCCGCGACATCCGCCGCCGCATCACCGCCGCCGCCTACTTCCTTTCCCCCTGCGACCGCAGCGGCCGCATGAACATCGGGGACACCATCCGCCAACTCGGCATCCTCAACCAAGCCCATGGCAAGGGCAAATGGCTGCTCTCCGTCCAAGCCCACAAACTCGCCGGATTGCGCTGAGTCAACCGAGACCCGCCCTCTAGGTGTCACGGGCATTCCTGCACATGACATTACCATGTGGAGTCCCCGTTATTTTGCCCGCATCCAATATCAATAGAAACCGCACAATGATAAACAGGTAGTCCGTCAGGACTTCAACGTTAAACCCAGATTACGCATTAAAAAAGGTGGCACGGGCATTCCTGCCCGTGATGCCGATTATTGCGGGCAGGAATGCCCGCACCACCTTTTTATTACCCTAAATGCGTAATCTGGGATAAAAAATTTCCCCGCCGCTCGTAATTTTTCTTGTTGCATCACAACAAGGAGTTGGTGTATGATGCTCGCGTTCCTAGCCATAGGGGCAAAAGGGCATGATTGGTTGAGATGGTGTGACAGCCCATATCGCGGTCTAATAACGTCCCGACATTTGTCGGGAAACTGTTATTATACAAGAAGACTGTAACAGGTCTAAAGATAGCGGATTCAGCGATATGAATTGTCACCTTCCCGACTCCGGCGTGGGGTCAATTTTTTAGGAGTCACAGTTGAATGGAGGTTAAGCGGTATGAACGTTAAAAGGGTTAAAAGGATGGCACAGGATATTGACAATGTTTATCA
>Ga0123353_10019229_pt1 | contig 10136 bp, 6 predicted proteins | sample TergutLab28metaG_3_FD_92763 | JGI IMG/M metagenome (GOLD analysis project Ga0123353, IMG submission 92763) | Labiotermes labralis P3 segment gut microbial communities from Petit-Saut dam, French Guiana - Lab288 P3 | ecosystem: Host-associated > Arthropoda: Insects > Digestive system > Gut ...
AACAAACAGCGATTATATCCCTATACAACATTAACTGACTGGTTTTTATAACCGAGACGGAGTGTGTTTACTGCGCGGTACGGACTGGATCTTTATATATAATTCCACGTTCTGCCCACACAGTGTATTTGTGTGTTTTGTGTGTATCTCAGAACAAACAGCTATTATATCCCTATACAACATTAACTGACTGGTTTTTATAATCGAAACGTAGTGCATTTACTGCGCGGTACGGACTGAAACAAAAATAATTCTGACTAATTTTAGTCTTTAAAGCCCATACTTTGGCTCAGGTAGTCGCCGACATCTCACCGCTAAGGTCTAGGTTCGTTAGCATAGGAGTCCATTTGAGTTTTCTTGTGGACCAAGTGTCACTGTGACAGGTTTCTCTCTCAGCACCTCGGTTTTCCCCTGTCAGTGTCATTCCACCAGTGCTCCATACTCCTCTCATTAGAAGGACAAACGGTCGAAGCAGGTAAATCTCCAGAAGCAATGCTCTGTCGAAACGTTAAGTGAAACACAGTATGAGTGTCTTCTGTTGCAGGAGGCTTTACCTGTCACTCACAGCTTCTCATGCTGCTGTCATGTCACCGCATTTCCACACGTGGCGCCATTCTTACCATAACCTTGCATCCAACCTTCACCATTTACCACACCAGTTCTGTTGATGAAAACAGATAAATTCTTCTAAATATGTCACGGAATGCGGCAGTGGTGATTCCCTGTTCAGCAGTCCGGTCATGAGCACAAGCAGCCACTCTACACGGCAGTCCTTTCAGCCGTGTTCAAGCATATTCATGGGGGCACCGAGACCAACGGTCAGTCTACTCCCTTCTCTCAGCTGCTTAAATTTCCACCAGTTAATGAGAAGAAGCTAAGTTCATCCTTCAACAATGGCTAATTGTTTCTGTACGAAATTTATAGCTGTCAGTTATTTTGAACCCCGGCAATATACGGAATTGCGTGATACTATTGAAGTGTCGGGCACTGTCCTCTGTGGGAAAGGTAAAAAATGCACTTGTCACCATATTGATAAGGTCATAACTGCACTTGCCACCAATTCGTAAATGTCATTACTGCACTTGTCACCATTTTTAAAATGTTATAACTTCATTTGCCACCATCTTGTAAAGATCATAAAGCACGTGTCACCATTTTGTTAAGGCCATCACTCCATTTGTCACCATTTTTTAAATGTCGTAACTGCACTGGTCACCATTTTGTATAAGTTATAATGCACTTGTCACCATATTGTTAAGGTCATAGCTGCATTTTTCGCCATTTTCTAAACGTTACAATGCACTAGTCGCCATTTTGTAAAGGTCATAATGCACTTGTCACCATATTTTGCAGGTCATGACTACACTTGTCACCATTTATAAGGGTCAGTTTGTCTGTGGTGGAGGCAGATCTTGCGCTGCTCACTGCCTGCTTTTCCCCATCTCTTCCATGACGTCACGAACCATACGTCAGCCTGGTATTTACTCCAGTCATACGCGATTCCACAGCAGGATCTGCGATGTGACATTTTATGCACGGGTACCCAACTCAATTTTTTAGACTGCGTTTCAGATATTTTCAATATCACAGAACTTGCACGTTACATATTTGCATACGAATCTGGATAGGGACGCTCCGAGAACCGACTTTCGATTACCAGCAGAGGCAGTGATATTTCTCGGCACTGGGTCCAACCCAGCATCCTGTCCAGTGATACGTGGGGATTTTCTACACTCCAGTGTCGTGGATAAGAAGGGAGGAAACCTATAGTCCATTCCCCCACAACTTTCCCTCTTCACGCGTAAGCATAAGAAAGCCAACACTTTAAAGGCTGAGAGAGGGGTGAGACACTCCACTGCGTAACCTCAGTCCCTCAGTCCAGGATGGTCTGCCTGTCTGATTGATGTACCATGTTATTTGCCTGGAGTGATGGAGAAAAGCCACGAGAAACATCCCTCAGGAAACCAGTTTCCGGACCGAGATTTGAAAGCGGAAACTCCGAGACACGAAGCAGGAGTGCCAAGATGACCTCCAGCTTGGATACCAACATGGGCGTCAACCGAGGAAGAAAGCAACGCTCTGTCATGCCGTGCAAATGAGTAGGCCTATATCTATATATACCTTATACAGTACCCTTGGCGTCAGAGACTGAATGACGTCATGACTGCCCCAACCATTGTTACTGGGGCGTGTTCTCCGTGAGGTACGCGCTGTTACGCCCAAATTACCATTGCAAACGCTATACAGAGTTGTGTGACCTCTGTGAGGTACGATGCGGCCAAAGAAACAGTTGAGCTTCATAGTTTCCTGTAACGTAAGCCCTGAGGTTAAACCAGTAATTGAGCAACGAACATAATATAAAATAACACCGGCATATTGCAGCACTTAGCTGAATGAAACTAACGTTAGGTTTGGTGTATGAAAAAAGAAACCAGCGATGACAGAAGCCATGGATTAGTGTGATTGAGACTGTCCCTTGATCAGAGTCACACCCCTTATCTCTGTGAGGTCGAAGAAACAACTATCAGCTCTGCTTTCCGTCCGTTAGAATCATTTTCAAACATCTTGGCTACGTGGCCACAAGTCTGAGTGAAGTGGGTAGGCGGGATTTTGCTCTGACGCACCAAGGCATCAAGATGTCTGTCGCCAGACTTCAACAACAGCGCACATACATGTTAGTAACTAATTTCATGACACATATGAAAACTTTCATTATAGTTTATTCATTGCTGCCCTTCATGTATTCGTTGTCAGATGGCAATACACAAATACCAGCGGGTCAGAATCTGAGTCTAATTCTTCTGCATCGCTACTGAAATCCGACGCTACATGAATTTCGGATGATCCCTGACACCAGCATTTTCGCATTCGTCTATTCTGCCTTCTCTGTCAATACCTTCCGACGCAGTCCGCTGAACAATTCGACGCCGCGAAGCCCACTCCTCTGGTGTCACTGCGGAGAACTTGTCGTGCGACGACTGCGTAAGTCATCTGTTTTGAGCGTTGCTTGATGCAACCCAGTGTTTAACGAGTGCCCATATTGATTCAGTTGGTTTGAGTCTCGGACGGTGGCAAGCCGGACATCGACATGATCGTGTTTTGCTAAAGATTATCAACGTTTTAGTATTTAGAGTGAGGTTTCTCCAGTTTTATAAGTTCATACAGTTCGGTTTCAAACAAATTTGCTGAAAGAAGGCTCTATCTGTCGGTCAGCCAATTGTGTATCAATGGCTTGGTCGAATTTCAAGTTGGAGCGGTGCCGTCGGGTGCAAATTGGCTGGAACAGTTACAGAACTTGAAGGTACACTCTGGACAAGTTGTCGTCTAGCCAACTCATGTAGTGCTCGCCTTTCAATGTGTCGTGGTAATCGTAAGTTGAGGGCATTAGGAACATTAGGAAAACTGGGAACATTAGGAATATTGGGAAAACTAGGAACATTAGGAACATTGGGGATACAGGGAACATTAGGAACACTGGGAACATTAGGAAAACTGGGAACATTAGGAACACTGGGAAAATTAGGAACATTGGGAATACAGGGAACATTAGGAACACTCGTAACATTGGGAACACTGGGAACATTAGGAACACTGGGAACACATGTAGCTTCACCAACCGAATGTACAATTATTAGCATCCGCCCTTTTGTTGGGGGTCACATGAACATCTTTGTTGGCATCGTCAGACCAGAGTAGAGTATAGTGTGGGTGTTGGGTACGTAACTACATGCCTCATCTCTGTAGACTATCGGTCCGTAGAACATGTCTCATTTCTGTAGACTATCGGTCCGTACGTACATGTCTCATTTCTGTAGACTATCGGTCCGTACGTACATGTCTCATCTCTGTAGACTATCGGTCCGTACGTACATGTCTCATCTCTGTAGACTATCGGTCCGTAAGTACATGTCTCATCTCTGTAGACTATCGGTCCGTACTTGCATGTCTCATCTCTTTACACTATCGGTCCGTACGTACATATGTCTCATCTCTGTAGAATGTCGGTACGTACATACAGGTCTCAGCTCTGTACACTTTTGGTACGTACGTACATGTCTAATCTCTGTAGACTATCGGTCCGTACGTACATGTCTCATCTCTGTAGACTATCGGTCCGTACGTACATGTCTCATCTCTGTAGACTATCGGAACTTACGTACGTATGCCTCATCTCTGTAGAGTATCGGTACGTAGGTACATGTCTCATCAATGTAGAATATCGGTACGTCCGTATAGGTCTCATCTCTGTAGACTATCGGTCCGTACGTACATGTCTCATCTCTGTAGAATGTCGGTACGTACGTACATGTCTCATCTCTGTAGACTATCGGTACGTACGTACGGGTCTCATCTCTGTAGACTATCGGTCCGTACGTACATGTGTCTCATCTCTGTAGAATGTCGGTACGTACGTACATGTCTCATCTCTGTACACTATCGGTCCGTACGTACACGTGTCTCATCTCTGTAGAATGTCGGTACGTACATGTCTCATCTCTGTAGACTATCGGTACGTACGTACATATCTCATCTCTGTAGACTATCGGTCCGTACGTAAATGTCTCATCTCTGTAGACTATGGGTACGTACGCACATGTCTCGTCTCTGTAGACTATCGGTCCTTACATACATGTCTCATCTCTGTAGACTATCGGTACGTACGTACATGTCTCATCTCTGTAGACTATCGGTCCGTAAGTACTTGTCTCATCTATGTAGACTATCGTTCCCTAAGTATATGTCTCATCTCTGTAGAATGTCGATACGTACGTAAATATCTCATCTCTGTAGACTATCGGTCCGTACGTACATGTGTCTCATCTCCGTAGAATGTCGGTAGGTACATGTCTCATCTCTGTAGACTATCGATACGTACATACATATCTGATCTCTGTAGACTGTCGTTCTGTACGTACATGTCTCATCTCTGTAGACTATCGATCCGTACGTACATGTCTCATCTATGTAGACTATCGGTCCGTATGTACATGTCTCATCTCTGTAGAATGTCTGTACGTACGTACATGTCTCATCTCTGTAGACCATCGGTACGTAAGTACATGTGTCATCTCTGTAGACTATCGGTACGTACGTACATGTCTCTTTATCTGTAGAATATTGGTCCGTATGTGCAAGTCTCATCTCTGTAGACCATCGGTACGTAGTACATGTCTCATCTCTGTAGACTATCGGTTCGTACGTACATGTCTCATCGCTGTAGACTATCGGTACTTACGTACGTATGCCTCATCTCTGTAGAATATCGGTACGTACGTACATGTCTCATCTCTGTAGACTATTGTTACGTACGTACATGTCTCATCTCTGTAGACTATCGGTCGGTACGTACATGTCTCATCTCTGTAGAATGTCGGTACGTACGTACATGTCTCATCTCTGTAGACTATCGGTCCGTACGTACATATGTCTCATCTCTGTAGAATGTCGGTACGTACGTACATGTCTCATCTCTGTAGACTATCGGTACGTACGTACATTAATCATCTCTGTAGACTATCGGTACTTACGTACGTATGCCTCATCTCTGTAGAATATCGGTACGTACGTACATGTCTATTCTCTGTAGAATGTCGGTACGTACGTACATGTCTCATCTCTGTAGACTATCGGTACGTACGTACGTACATGTCTCATCTCTGTAGACTATCGTTCTACGTACATATATCTCATCTCTGTAGAATGTCGGTACGTACGTACATGTCTCATCTCTGTAGTCTATCGGTACGAACGTACATGTCTCATCTCTGTAGACTATCGTTCGTACGTACATGTCTCATCTATGTAGAATGTCGGTACGTACGTATATGTCTCATCTCTGTAGACTATCGGTACTTACGTGCGTATGCCTCGTCTCTGTATAATATCGGTACGTACGTACATGTCTCATCTCTGTAGACTATCGGTCCGTACGTACATGTCTCATCTCTGTAGACTATCGGTACATACGTACATGTCTCATCTCTGTAGAATGTCTGTACTTACGTACGTATGCCTCATCTCTGTAGAATATCGGTACGTACGTACATGTCTCATCTTTGTAGACTATCGGTCCGTACGTACATGTCTCATCTCTGTAGACTATCGGTCCGTACGTACATATCTCATCTCTGTAGAATGTCGGTACGTAGTACATTTCTCATATCTGTAGACTATCGGTACGTACGTACATGTCTCATCTCTGTAGAATATGGGTACTTACGTACGTATGTATAATCTCTGTAGTCTATCGGTACGTACGTACATACATGTGTCTCATCTCTGTAGACTATCGGTACGTACGTACGTACATACATATGCCTCATCTCTGTATACTATCGGTACTTACATACATATGTCTAATCCCTGTAGATTATCGGTATTATATACATATATCTCATCTCTGTAGACTCTCGGTACGTACGTATATACATATGTCTCATCTCCGTAGACTATCGGTACGTATATACATACATATTTCTCATCTCTGCAGACAATCGTTACGTATGTACGTAGATATGTCTCGTCTCTGTAGACTATCGGTACGTACTACACATGTCTCATCTCTCTAGACTCTCGGTACGTATATCCATACATATGTCTCATCTCTGTAGACTATTGGTACGTACGTGCATACGTGTCTCATATCTGTCGACAAGCGGTACGTATGTACATACATATGTCTCATGTCTGTAGACTTTCGGTACTTATGTACACGTGTCTCATCTCTGTAGACTATCGGTACTTACGTACATATGTGTCATCTCTCTAGACTATCGGTACGTACGTACATATATCTCGTCTCGGTAGACTATCGGTACGTACGTACATATGTCTCATCTCTGTAGACTATCGGTACGTACGTACATATGTTTCATCTCTGTAGATTATCGGTAATACGTACACAGGTCTCATCTCTGTAGACTATCGGTACGTACGTACATATGTCTCATCTCTGTAGACTATCGGTACGTACGTACACATGTTTCATCTCTGTAGATTATCGGTACTACGTACATATGTCTCATCTTTGTAGACTATCGGTACGTACGCACATATGTCTCATCTCTGTAGACTGTGCGTACGTACATATGTCGCATGTCTGTAGACTATCTGTACCTACGTTCGTATGTCTCATATTTGTAGACTATCGGTTCGTACGTACATATGTCTCACCTCTGTAGGTTATCGGTACGTTCGTACATATGTCTCAACTCTGTAGTCTATCGGTACGTGCATATGTCTCATCTCTGTTACTATCGGTCTAATTTCTTCCCTGTACTGCTTTATCCTTCTAACGAACGTGTCGGCCTGCAACGCAATGCCTTGTGTTTCAATCACTGCCATTCTGCTGTCTTGGGCCATCTTTCACCTAAATTGCAATTTATTCGAACCACGCCAAAACTACATTACGTGACGTCTCACAAGAAGAACGCAGCTATCGGCTTGTAGCAGAACCGGCTGTACCTCCAGATAACGTAATTTCTTCGCGGCTGGTCTTGCACCTACGTTTATAGCAAATTTACACATGGATAAACAATTACTCTTTCATCCAGTTTGTCAGCAATTGATTTCAGGGATGGTTTAGATTTTGTCTTGCCTGGTGTGCAAAATGATGTACCAGCACCTTCTTTCGATTCTATGTGTTTTCTGAAACTGTAAAAACATCGAACTCCAATGGCCTGAGCTGTTCTCTGATCGAAATGTTGTACTGGAATAAAGACATGCACATTGCAATCTTGTTGGCCTGAGTGGAGAGGTAGAGAGTGTGCGAAAGCCATTGCATGAATTAGCTAGCGATTGAATCACACACACAAGGAGATTCCTACCACCAGCTTCTTTCTTAGACTGTTACAAAAGGTCACCGTGCTTGCAGTAGCTAGTGTTGAATGTGGGGCGGAGAGCTGTCAGTGCGCTGTCCGCCCTGTTGTGACGCGATCAGTTAGCGTTCGGGTAGCTGTGCAGGTTATTTAAATACATCGGTCATGAGGAGAGACTCTGTTTCCTGTTTCCGTGACATGGCAGCACTGTGTGATATGCTTCGCTGTTCCCATTTTCCTTACAAGCACCTGCTACGCAAAACAGCTGACTCTCCTTTTACACTGCCTGCAGTTACGTCTTGGCATTCCATGTGACGTCACAACGATGCGATAGGAACTGGTGACGGGTGGGAGATGACGGAAATTGGGTACTGCGCGCGGCCACGTTATTTGGTAACAACCATATGAGCTGAGGCAGAAGAAAAGGTTGAGCATCAAACATGTAACACAACATAGCATAAGCAGATGGCAGCATTCCGTTGTTTCAGATTGGCGCTTTGTCTGATGTAATAGCACGGAAAGGTGGCTGTTACTGAAGACGTACGCTTGGTGTGTGTTTCAGGCGTGCATCTGCATCGTCTGGCTCGCTGTGCTACGCCCTCTGCGCACTGTGCCGCAGTGTGACCACTACGGCACCTGCAGGACCAGCTATCCATTCCTACCAGCCCCACCCGGCAGGGTGCCGTCCTGCGCCAAGCCCGGTTCTACGTTTTGCGAGAAGATCGATCATTATCCCACGTGAGTGCCGAACGGTAAATTTATGAACCATATCACGACATGTATAAGGAGAGGAGGTATAAATCCATGCATTCTTAAACTTGACATTACACGCAGGCACGTGATCAATTTCACGCCCCAACCCTTTTACAACATGTACGCACTGAGCAGCAAGCTGTGTGCGCCCCACAGTTTGTCCAGACGGGGTGGGGATGAGCGAAATCTCCACCACTCTCGGGAACCGGACCCAATTTCTCAGATCATGGTCTAAGAGAGGAACATGAGGATAGCTGGAGCGCAGAACAACATTCAGAGTGTGAATGGAGAAGGAACCTAAAGAATGAGCTTGGTCTTCCCCAGTCCCTACCTTTAAATAAGAAATTTGGTCGTCTTTTAATCTTAAGATTTATGTGAATTTTAATTAAAAAATCGAGTAGCTTAAATACTGAGTCTGAAAACGGGAGTTTTGAATTGGCAGGAGCTGCAAAAAGGGGTTGTGTTCGGAGAGAGCAGCCGGCACTGTGCACTGCTGGTTGTGTAGCGGGACAGTCAGACAGGCAGTTAAGCTTCCTACCAGTCTAGACGACGGCTTATCTTAACACAGAATATGTAGAAGAGGGTTCGCGGAATGACCGCTACCCTTCTGCTCAGCGTGGCTTGTCAGTCCACCTGCTATCCAAAACGTACGAATTGCATATGAACCACATTACCTCGCCTTGTGTATGGGTGTGACACTTGGTCTGTGGTGCTGAGGGGAGGAGGTGTTAGGAGGGTGGAGAAAACGCGTAATGAGGAGCTTCAAGGTTTGTACTGCTTACTGCATATTGTAGGGTGATCGAATGTAGGAGGACGAGGTGGACATACATACGAACAACCGAAAGCGCAAGATACTCCAGAAGTTATATGCTGAACCGAAGGTGCAAGATACTCCAGAAATTATATGCTGAACGACAGAAGGTGCAAGATACTCCAGAAGTTATATGCTGAACCGAAGGTGCAAGATACTCCAGAAGTTATATGCTGAACGGCAGAAGGTGCAAGATAATCCAGAAGCTATATGTTGAACGACAGAAGGTGCAAGATACTCCAGAAGTTATACGCCGGACGACAGAAGGTGCAAGATAATCCAGAAGTTATATGTTGAACGACAGAAGGTGCAAGATACTCCATACGAAAAAATCGGTGCAGTAGAATGTGGAAGTATGAATGTGGAATTACAGTGGAATAGTACCAAGAAATGTGTGTGAGGTTCTTTGAGAGATTTGCTTGGGAAAATCGACAGGAAAGCAAGAAAGCCATGGATTACAGAGGAAATGATCAATAAAATAGAGGAATTAAGGAGGCGGAAGAAAGTCAACCCCTAAGAGTGAAGGAAGAACTACAGAAGACTTAAGGGGCGAATGGAATAGAGCTACACACGAGTCCAAAAAGGAATACAGTGCCAGCCAGCATATCGTCGCGTTTCGAAAACAGGGTATCATGACTTATAATAATAATAATAATAATATTTATTAACTGCAATTGGGTGGTCACCCGGTGGCAGTACACACTTACACACAAGAACAACATAGAACAACACAATTAACCAATGAACTACACAAA
>Ga0123353_10019230_pt1 | contig 10136 bp, 6 predicted proteins | sample TergutLab28metaG_3_FD_92763 | JGI IMG/M metagenome (GOLD analysis project Ga0123353, IMG submission 92763) | Labiotermes labralis P3 segment gut microbial communities from Petit-Saut dam, French Guiana - Lab288 P3 | ecosystem: Host-associated > Arthropoda: Insects > Digestive system > Gut ...
GAAGTGTGTCATCCCCGTTGTGTGTGTGTGTGTGTGTGTGTGTGTGTGTGCGTGAAAACTGGAAAGGGTACGTAGTCCAACACAACTATTTCAATTGAGATGTTTTAGTGACTATACTAGACAACTACATGTTTCGGCCCCTACTAGCCATCTTCAGGTTGTCTTCAAGAGAACTTATGGTCCTACTATATATATTGTGCGCGCATAATACATATAGTAGGACCTTACGTTCTTTTGAAGACAACCTGAAGATGGTCAGTAGGGGCCGAAACATGTAGTTGTCTAGTATAGTAATTAAAACATCTTAATTCACATAGTTGTATTTAACTACATACCCTTTCCACCCTGTAAATAAATCCTCCCCTCCCCCGCCTATACTAACCACTGTGTTTCAAGATCACTGCGCATTTTATTCAGTATCTTGTGTGTGTGCGCGTGTGTGTGTGTGTGCGTGCGCGCGAAATCTTTTCCAAATCGGTAGGAAGAGAATAAAATTTCCACATATACTACGTAACTCCCCGCACATTTATCGTGCCCCTGCTTAGAAATTCATGTACCCCCATCATCAATCACAGTCTTATTGTACGTCCAGCCAGCTCACCTACCCACCGTGCATATATCTGTCTCACGTCGCGTCGCACAATTCTACTGTTCTAAGCAAACACATCGCCTGATCGTAACAGCGAAGGGAGGAGAATTTAGACGATCCAACGTCAATTTACGAACTCCACGTTTTATGACTATATAATTAACGACATCTTGTCGCGGAAGTTTGAAACACCCAGATCCTCTCTGGCACTGTCTTCACAATGAATACAAGCCAACATAAACACCAGTATCTCAATAAACCACACTTGTTCAATCTAACACAACACAGGTTTATTTTAATACAAAAGGTTTCCCCTACATCTATGCAACATGTTTCGGCCTGTACTTAGGACATCCTCAGGCATATCAATACACAAGCCATACAAAGCAAGATACAACAAAGGAAGATACAATAAGTTTATCTTCATTTGTATGGCCTGTGTACTGACATGTCTGAGAATGGTCTCAGTACAGGCCGAAACATGTTGCATAGATGTAAGGGTAGTCATTTGAATCTAAATCAATCTGCGTTGTGTTAGACTGAATAAGTGTGATTTCTTTAGTAATAAACACAACGCGGTGACTTCCATAAAGATCACCCGTATCTCAACCAAATACCGTAATGTGAATCATCGCCTCTGGATGTTCATCGGTGAATCCATTTTCTTATACATCTGTTGGTTGAAAACACTTTACTCACATTGCGTATTTGTTTTAATTAACACCAGTTATGTCAGATTCTTTAATAAACAGTCCTATACTCATGCTTTTACATATCTTTCTCTTCGTTCCGTACCAATTTCTTCCTTCATTTCACGGCACGCAAAACCGCTGCCTGCAGACAGATCGGAAGTTCAGTTTCATGTTACAAGCTGACACTTGCCATACAACTTTCAAATAAAACGACTTTTTTCACAATATGAGTAATTTAGTCATTCCAAGGGTGACTGACATGAGAAAGTATTACTGTATTATCATACACACTTTTGAAATATTATATAATAAAACAATTGAGTGTTTCCCGAAGACTGGTGCCACATCTGAACACAATTTCACAAATGACGTGCTTCTGCCTGTCATAAATAATTAATTCCCCGCTTCAAAAAGAGAAACAAAAGGAACCGACGCAAGCCGTGTAGACTGGTAATGTGTTACACTGGTAATGTGTTACCCGCGGAACTTTACTGCATGCCTGCCGAGTGAATGACCTAATGTATCAGAAGTGTTATCAAACAATGTGATCCTAGGAGTTCTAAAATTCGTTTCAGATTCGTAATATTTTAACTATCATAAAGAAGAAGTTTCAGTTTATCTTACACGTTGTTACTATTTCAAATTCATGTGTAAGCAATGAAAGTTTAAAACTTGAAATCGAAGCCCAGTGGAACATTGATCAACTGTCAATATACAGGCTATTACCCTTAAGTCAATCTTTTCACGCGCCACCCAAAGTGAGCAAAGCTATCGTTGCAGTCTGTTAAACGTCAGGGTGATTACTGCGACATTCTTCTTCACTTTTACGAGCGACGTGCACACAGGTTAGGACCCCCAACCCTCCCCCCCCCCCAAATCCACCTATCCTACAGAAACCGTAGTCCTTTACCTATGAGCAGAGCGTCTGGAACCCCAAGCTCACCACACACTTTCATCCAACACTTAGGTTAAGCAGTCATAACCTCATACCTCCATAAAACCCCATTGTGTAGTGCCGAAAGAAGCACACAGCCACCCACAGTTATGTGAGCTCAGTATGAAGCGCTCTGTGTTGTCTCATAAAAATGCACCGCGTTCTGCAGAAACCTGCTGTTTCCATAGGCATGATAGAAGACAGACGATTTCTCCGAAACACTGTTACTTCTATACTATGCTACAAGGTAACCTATGTCAAAAGCGAATAACCTTCAATTGTATCTTTCCTCTACCTTTAATCCTGATGTCTTAGCAATAACAGAGCACCAGTTGTGGGTGCGCTACGTTTTCAATCACCTACACTGCTCCAATATACAGGGTGGTACAGTGCTGAGCAGGGGGCAGTTAGTTGAGGCACTGCGCTACAAGCCGGAAGTTTGCGTGTTCGATGCCCGATGGCGTCATTGGAATTTTTCATTAACATAGTCTTTCCGGCCGCATTGCGGCCTTGGGATCGACTCAAACTCTAACAGAAATGAGTACCAGAAATATTTGCTGAGGGTAAAGGCACCTTCATGTGCTGACTGCTGTGAAATTTGGGAGCCTCAACCTCAAGGACCCCTCAGGGACCGTACAGGGATTACTTTGCCTTTACAGTGCTGAGCACAGCATAGACAGAATGCGCGAGTTTCAAATTCTCACAGCGGTACTGATGAAGATTGCAGTCTTGTGGCATATGACGTCTTGTGACAGCTTATTAAAGATGACGTAGGAGCAGAAAAGCTATATAGCAACGAATGAGAAATGGAGAGGGGTATACGAACACTTGGCACAGGAGCGGTATCACACGAAAACATTCTGGGATGCTTGATAAGCAGACCTAGTAGAATGCTTCAGAAGGCCGTAACTTTATCAACGATACCATTCACAAAATCTTTTCCTAAATGATTACGTAGAGTAAACTAAAGCCGTGGCCCTTCGGCATCTTCTTCTGCATGGGTGTAAAGCGGGTAAGCATAATTCAAGTACGATCACGTCTTTACTAACGACCATCTGAATTTTACATCACGAAAATCAAAGGTCAACCCTGTTAAAATCCGTCTCAGTGGTAAGTAGTACATGTTAACACACCGAACATATTTCTTATTAAGAGCTTAAACTGGGTCTTTGTCGTGGCGGTAGTAGTAGTAGTAGTAGTAGTAGTTGTTGTTGTTGTTGTTGTTGTTGTTGTTGTTGTGGAAGTGGTGGTGGTAAATTAAATATAACATTAATAACGTAATAATATTAATAATAATAAGTTCAAAGAGATGGGACAGGCTCCAGCAAACACCATAATCGGAGACTACCTTACACACAGTTTCTCCTATTATTGTGAATGTCCATCATTTCTTATGACAATTTAATGAAGATTGATTATTATTTGTGATAAAATGCAATTCTCGGTATTTCTTTTCTGGTTCCATTTTGTGTGCGTTTTGTTGGGATGTGAATATGAACTCTAGGGACTTAAGTAGACAGTTCAATCTTCCTCCATGTCTACTCCATAAAACCATGTCGAACTAGCGGCATCTACTGAGTAACAGAACAACTACACAATGTCAAAGGGAATAATTGATGAAGTATGGGGAGTTACAGCCGTTCGCAGTGGGATGTCGGTCTAAAACCAGACGTCATAACAGGTACCTTAGTGCAGTAAGCTTTTAAATCAGTAATCAGTTTTTTAAGACGATCGCAATATTCTTTAGAGATTTCACATTAGAAAGCAAATTTCTGGAATAACTTCTATAGACTTCGATCTGAGGTCCTTTCTCACTCTTATCCTGAACAGAAGCAACACAGAGTATTATTACAGATAAAAAATATATCCCATAATATGCTTGAACTCATGCAGCGTGTTTATTATATCGCGCAAGCAATCGTATCTCCACGTTTCCAATCGCTACATTCGCAACACGAAATTAATCAGCACATTGGTAAAACATCAATGTAAAGGTAAAGTGCACCCTCGTACAGGCACTGAGGCTCTGTACAGGCCGTGAGACCCAGGGGTGGAGTAGAGGTATAGCTCTACTCTTTCTTGACCACGGCACTAGAGGGGGTGAGGTGTCAGCGTCACGCCCCGACCGCTCTTTACCCCCTCGGGAAAGACCCGGTACTCATTGTATAGGAGGCTGGGTGGGCCCCGGGGCCGGTCTGGACAGGTGCGGAAAATCTCGCCCTCACCGGGATTCGATCCCCGGATCGTCCAGCCCGTAGCCAGTCGCTATACCGACTACGCTACCCGGCCCACGAATGGGGACAGTAGAAAGTGCACACCATGTGGTGGAATATGACTTCAACAATTATACTCGTAAATTCCGTCTGTTATTTATCTGCGGCATGTGGATTGTTACGGTAGGTGTCCTGTACTTGTTCGTGTGTCATTGAACTGAACACAAATGTTCACATGTGTTAGAACCAGCCAGGGACCTTCCGCTACACGCGTTTATAAATGGTGTAACCAGCGACATCTGCCTCTAAAACAGCAGCACAATCTAGCAATGAACAACAGACCACAGGAGCGGAAGCAGAGTTCACATTCCTCTGGAGATTCATTTGTCCGTCCTCAAATGCTACGTTCATCATTTCCGTTAGGTTTTGTTGCACAGTGTGTTGCAGACAGCCCCCCCCCCTCACACACACACACACACACACACACACACACACACACATACACAATACGATATGTCCACAAAATATATTAGGCACTACACACAGAACATACGTTTGTGTTATCATATGAAACATATTGTAGAGAATCCTGAAGATATGGCATTATTGTTGTTTATGATTCCTATTCTCATTCTACACACAACAATATTATATAGGAAATTATTACAAGCTTCTGACCACTGTATGTAACAATACTTTCTGACTTAAGGTAACACATATCACATTTTATACTAGCAGCAACATACTTCTAATCCTATATAAAAATAATAATTAACTAAAATCGTGTAAAACTTCTGATACGTTTCTTTCACCGACAAACAAAGAACCTCATAGTCAAATCAGATCCGTTTCTGTCTACCAGGAGACTGTATGATTAATTCTGATGTAGTTCCACACAAGCTAACATAGAAAAACATCATGAAATATTCACGTATCCAAACAGAAACAGAGAGGAACTTCGGTCATCCCTGCATTTGTCTGTTTGGAAGAAAACAGCATAAAAGAGAATAAGGGACAGAAAGACATCTCAGTCCAAGGAAGATATATGTGCTTCTTTGTAGCACACTACCGTCATTTCTGTTCCCTTATAAAAGCGGATACGAGGGCAAACCTTTCTCACAGCCTTGTGTTCTAAGAAAACAGGAGATGAAGTAAATCACTTGAAGTTGCAACTAGGAGAGCCACATATAACAAAATAATAAGATGGAAGTGACACATCACAGACTTGGTTCCCGCTGTAAGAAGAACCAGAGAAAAACATGATGTGGTCAAGAAATTAAATTCTATCTCCCAGAACGGCAACCTTAAATTTCACTTGTTCGGACATCCTGCGTAGTTACGAATTCTGGCCACGTGTCAGAGGTCAGACAGCCAATAACTCCATTCCAGTTGCAGTACAGAGACGTTGAAAAGTTTTTATACACCATTATCGTTGTTGCTGCGATTGTAAATGCTTTACTGAATTATTTAGACTTTTAAATTAAGACATCCGTAACGTCTTCCTGAAAATAAATATTTCGCCAAAAAATATCAGCCATAATTTAAAAACTATAATTCAGACAGCACCACATCATAAGAATTATTTACTCTTTGGTGAATTAACAGCGCCTTCATATCTTGAGATTAAAGAGTTTAGAATGATATTGTTAATGAATAATTAATTGAAATGAATGTGGAAGGACGTGATATTTTGCTTAATTTCAGACATCCCAAAATATCTCTGGAAAACTCTGACTGAATTTGTCTATGTGCGAGCCATTATGGATATACGGTGCAATGGCGTACAGCTCCATTCGTTCTTAGCCCTGGTATTAAGAGGCGCATAATGCAATGTGACTCAACACATAAATATCCTTTTCGTCCTTAACGATGGCACAAGATGGTGACCAGTGGTCGACGTAACGTCTACGACAGCTTAACCCCTCCGAGGACAAAGCTCCCAGTACTCATGGGCCCCAACCGATCTGGACGATTTGGAACATAGAAAAATTTCATGTTCTGAGGGGAATATAACCACGATTCCCGGATATTACCGATTACCCTATGCCAGTCTGGATAGACTGAGTAAAATAGTAAAATCACAAAATGCATCAAACAGAACAACCAACAGTCCACCCGACGACACTTGAATATGGGATCCCCCATCTGGGAGACCCTTCGTACCGCCGCGACGTCCTGACGATACTGCTCTACTTGGTCATTGGCGTGCGCTGGAAAACGGCTGCACGATGTCTTTTCGTACACACTCGTCCAGAAGTGCATTACGATAATCTACTAGTCATCCTTAATTACAACCATTCGACTTCACATGAAGGCGAGTTTTTCTCCTGTTACACTGCGTCATGACTGACGAGGAAGCAACAGGCGCTCTTCGCCAATCAGCGTCGTGAGGAAATTCGCACAGGTAATTTTTGCAATTGAGAATCAAAACCAAATATTAGGCAAGTTAAATAGCCCAAGGAATTGACAATTCTGTCCAAAACGCAAAAAAAAAAAAACAAAATCACGACACCCATTTTCTTGAACAAAATATTTTCCTTAACAACTACGTTCGTAAGCAAAATACGTTTATTTATAAAACAGACATTGTGTTCTCGGATCTACAAGTGTCAGTCGAAAGATTAGCGCAAGGAAGAAAGCAATAGCATGCCTGACCCGATGCCTGCTGATAAGGCAATACCTCAAGACGCACACAGCAAGGGTCGAGCTACAACACTGTGCCGACCACTAAAACACTCACGATGCTCTTCAAATCCCTACCTACAGTACACAAACAAAGCAGCTGATAGGCGTCGTTCACTGAATGAAAAATTAACGGGAACAACAAATCTACCACTGGGACGATACCGTAATACTGAAGAAATATATCAGAAATACTCAACTTGCACCATAAAAAACGCAATCTTCTGTAATTTACATGACACCCGATACTTTTCGAACACACAGTTCTTCATCGAGGCTTCGAAGTAGGTTAAATGCATAACTGTATATGGTAACTGAACGGTTAAGATGTTAAAAACTAAACGCGGAAGTAATCTTAAAATTTATCAAAAACATATAAAATATCTTCGGTAAAATTTCACGCATTTTTCTTATGTTCCAGAACTCCATCATTCTTTTCAAGTTTTAATGAGTTAATTGTCAGCTATCCTACATTACTAGCATGTTGCAACCTCCGAAGTTGTACATTTTAAAGCCCTTTGTAATAAAACACATGTTTCAAACGTATTCAGCGTAATTTCATGTAAACTAAAGATATGTTATATTGGATAGTTTAGTTTGAGCACTTAAGTCTAAAATACAACTGTATATCCTTGAATCTTATGGTTTCATAAATACAAAATCGAACTAAAATTACCGACTGAAACGTAAGTGACAAATTCAAACGACTTCACAAATGCCAACCTCGTCATTACCATCTGAAACACTCACAACGGAGGAAGCAAGGCAGAGAGTACGTTATCACTCGAAGGTCTTGAGTCTCGTTTCTCCTCTGAGTCGATATTCCGTAACTGTGGTGGCACAATAAAACAGTCATTCCAAGTGTAGGGGCGAATGTGGGAGATGCAGTCACTTCCTCTCAAATGACAGTCATTAGGAGCGGGAGCTAGCTCTTCATTCGATGGCAACACTTCTCTAAAAGGCAAGCCCTAACAAAGAGGAAGAGAGTCTTGTGGAGTTTGCCTGACAATATAAGAAATAGACAGAGACAGAAGAAGAAGGGTTGAAAGAGGAAGAGAGAGAGAAATTGGATAAAGGACAGAACCTCTTTTTAAGAGTGCAGATGAAATAAAACTCTGGCGGTTGTCGAGTTAGATAAAAGAGAGTAAAAGAGAGAGAAATTGACTTAGAAGTTTCATGGTTGTTGGGAACAGAAATGACAGGAAAGAACTTAGCAGTAGAAGAGAGAGAGAGTGAAAGAGAACCGATGCTAAGAGGAGGGAAAAAGGGAAAGTACTGACAAGGGAAGCAGGAAAGAAGAAGAAAAAGCTGCTTATATCAACAGAGGAGAAATGTCATCTTTTGTTTTCCTTGTTGCCAGCCCACCACTCCATTCCCCCTCTGGTTTGCCTCTTACCGAGCAATCTTCAGTGACATCTTTAAAAGGAAGGTTGCCTCATTTCTTCGCTTAAATTTTTCCATGAGTTTCATTCGTAATGGCGTGTACATCTACAACCAATTTGGTCCCCCCCTTCCCGATGTGGCTTTAACTCCGATCAGAGTTTGGAAAGGGTGAGTTAAATCTTCCGCTGAACTTAACGTCTGTTGAAGGCCACCCATAACCGTAGTGGTACCTCAAAGTTTCAGGGTGCGTGAGTATGTAGATTCGTACAAAGAGCAACTGTGTGAAGAGGACCATGTCACATAATGTTTTCGATATTTCAGAATACTTCAAAGGTGCGGGTGTTGATCCCCTAATCCTATAAACGCCAGTTTTTCTTGCCTCCGGCCACTATCGTCACAGAACAATAATAATTTCTGACGGCAAGAAGCTAAGAAGTAAAGTGCAGAAATCGCCTTAGGAAAAAAGTTCTTCGTCAGTTGAGTATAAACATAAACGCATTATTCTCCTTTATAGCCTTGAATCAGAAAACACGAAGGGCCCAGACCACTTTGGGAATATAGGACTAGATGGGAGATGAAGTTCAAAATGAGCTACAATGAAAGAGGCTGTAAGGATAAACAGGCCGAATAACTAATAACTATCAACAATCAACATTCTGCACCAGGTCATGAGTCAGTTTTGAGGTATTTTCAGCGTAACAGTTCCATTCTACTTCGAAGTAAGCAACAGCCACTTCCTTGCTGCCCAACCTGGTGCCTTTCTTTAGGTGTCTGGACTTCGTGGCGGTGTAACCAATATAACCTGCGATGCAGAAATACAAGAGAAAAAAAAATCTATATTTATTCAGTGGCAAAATATCTGCCCATAAACGCTGAGATTCATGAATATGTATTAACTGTTTTATATAATGTTAAGAGTCTAAAATAAATCAGTAAAGAAATGCAAGTTTGTAATGTGGTGCAAAAGAATTCATTATGCATGCTTGTTTTCGTGTGTTAAATAAAAATAAAAATATTAGAGAGAATAAGTTGCATTTAGTGGGTTACGTAGAATAAAATATGCCCTACAAATTGTGTAAAAGAACAGAAGTCCCTTTAAAAAGTGTTCTGTTAAACACATTCCTGAGTTGGCTGCGAGCAGTCTAGACACACCGCTGCCAACAACAGCGCTCCACAAGACTGAAAGGTTTCCTGAGGCGGTATGTTTCGTTCAGTTAGATAAGCCACCCCTCACATCTGTGAAGACAGCTTTAAACTGTTCAAATCGCCAAAACTATGAGGTTTTCTGCGGAAATGATACAAATACATAAAATTTAAAAAAAAATTGAAAACCATAATATCCAAGTAAATAAAGTGTTTCTACGGGAAGACAGCATGCCGTCCTATTCATTACAAAGAAAACTCTAGACTCAAAGAACATTATAGAAACAAATCCAAAAAGTGCATTTACAATTCAAACCTAAGATTAGCCTAGTTATAGATCAATTTTTAATTTTATACTAATGTACATAAATATTCTTGCAGGTGAGACAACCCCGTTGTGTTGACATCTGGTTTACGAATTTCTTTCGGTTTGTGTGCAGTCAGCTGGATGTACACGTGTTAGCTGTCACGTTCAAGGTTCTCGGTGCCCTGAATATAAA
>Ga0123353_10019231_pt1 | contig 10136 bp, 6 predicted proteins | sample TergutLab28metaG_3_FD_92763 | JGI IMG/M metagenome (GOLD analysis project Ga0123353, IMG submission 92763) | Labiotermes labralis P3 segment gut microbial communities from Petit-Saut dam, French Guiana - Lab288 P3 | ecosystem: Host-associated > Arthropoda: Insects > Digestive system > Gut ...
CCGTACAAATTTCCGATGGAATATCTTTAAATGTAACCAACCATAAAACGAAATGAATAATAACAGAAGAAGTTTTATAAAGAAAGCCGCTTTTGCCACATTAGGTATGAATTTATTGAGCAGGAACATGATGGCTGCCAAGTCGGCAATTACTGTGCCGGCAGGAAAGCGTATCGGTATGGTTGGACTTGACACAGGTCATTGCATGGCTTTTACCCAGTCATTGAATGCAACGGATGTTGGCAATAAATATCGCGGTTATCAAGTGACCGCAGCATACCCGAAAGGCACGGAGTTTATCCAGGAATGGAAAGACCGGATTCCACAAATCACGAAAGAAATGAAAGAGCAGGGCGTGGAAATCGTTGATTCGATGGATGAATTGTTGAATAAAGTAGATGTCGTCATGCTTACCTGTATTGACGGAAACAAGCACCTCGAGTTAGCGACGCCCATCATCAAGGCGCGAAAAACATTGTTTATTGACAAACCTTTCGCAGCGTCTTACAAGGATGCTGTTGCAATTGTTGAATTAGCCAAACAATATCAAACGCCCATGTTTTCATCTTCCTCGTTGCGCTATATGGACGGAATTGACACTATTACCGAATCAGTCGGGAAAGTGAATGGAGCGGATGTTTTTAGTCCGGCTTATCTCGAACCGAGTCATCCTGATTTGTTCTGGTACGGGATACATGGCGTTGAAATTTTATTTGCCGTTATGGGAGCGGGCTGTAAATCAGTGAAACGAACTTATACGCAGGACACGGATTATGTGGTTGGCGTATGGAATGATAACAGGATTGGAACCTATCGCGGTATTCGTAACGGACATAACGGTTACGGGGCGACAGTTTTCGGCGAGAAAGCCATTCGGGTACTCGATAAATACGGTGGTTATAATCCGTTGCTTGTTAAAATCATCGAGTTTTACGACACGAAAACGATTCCTTTCCCTGTGGAACAGACGTTAGAAATCATCGCTTTCATGGAAGCGGCGGAAGAAAGCAAAAACAAGGGAGGCATTGCCATTGGTATGTGAAATAAATAAAACAAAATGAACGGATACGAAAGAATAGAAGCAACGTTAGCGGGCAGAATGCCGGATCGCCGGCCTGTGATGCTGCACAATTTTTTACATGCGGCAGGACTTACTCATATTAATATGAAACAATACCGCGAAGACCCCCGTCTTGCGGCCGACTGCCTGATTGAAGCGGTTGAAAGATACGGATTGGACGGCGTTTTGTTCGATGTCGACACCGCCTTACTGGCTTCAGCCATCGGCGTTCCCACCGATTATCCGGTGGATGATCCTGCCCGCACGCACAAGCCATTGCTGGAAAATCTTGCAGATGTCCGGCAGTTAGAGATGGTAGATATTACCAGCAACATCCGGATTCAACATGCTCTGGAAACGGTCAAAATCCTAAAAGCCTATTTTAAAAATGAAGTATATGTAAGGGGCAATTGCGACCAATGTCCGTTTTCGCTTGCAACAATGGTGCGTACGCCGGCCAATTTTATGCTGGACTTGATGCTTGACGAAGAGCATGTTGTCATCCTGCTCAATTATTGTACTGAAATAACCCGTCAGCTGATCCGGCTGATGGCGGCTACCGGTGCGGATATGGTATCCAATGGCGACAGTCCCGCCGGCCCGGAGATGATCTCTCCCGACATGTACCGGCAATTCGCGCTCCCATACGAGCGGATCATAGTAGCGGAAGCGCATGCCTGCCATAAGACATACATGCTGCATATCTGCGGGAATACCGATTTGATATTAGACGATTTAGCCGGTTTGGGTCTCGATGCGGTTGAACTCGACTACAAAACTTCCATCCATAAAATATACGAGACCATGCACGATCAATGTACTTTATCCGGTACCATCGACCCGGTCGGCGTGATCACGTATGGCAGTGTAAGCGATGTGGAACGGAAAACGATAGAACTGCTTGAACTTTACAAAGATTGTCCACGGTTAATCATTAACGCCGGCTGCGCCATCCCCCAAAACGCGCCTCATGAAAATATAAAACGCTTTGTAGATACCGCCCATCATTGGAACATGTAAATTTATACATTATGACTAATAAACAGACGCAAAACCCAAACCCATTCCTTATTCCGCTTATTATTGTAGGAGTTCTCTTTTTTCTGTTAGGCTTTTCGTTGGGAATAAACGGATTGCTGATCCCGTTCCTTAAAAAAGCCTTTTCGTTGAGCAGCGCCGAGTCGTACTTAGTGCTAACAGCGACGTTTTCAGCGTTTGTCGTGTTTGGCTACCCTTCGGGTCTGCTCATCCAAAAAATAGGTTACAAACGCGGCATTGTGGTGTCTTTCATCCTTTTTGCCACCGGATTATATTTATTCATCCCATCCGCCGGATTAGCGAGTTTCCCGCTTTTCCTGCTGGCATCTTTTATCAGCGGAACGGGAAACACGATTTTACAGGCGGCCATCAATCCGTACATCACCATCCTCGGCCCCATCGAATCTGCCGCAAAACGAATGTGTCAAATGACGATCTGTAACCGCTCAGGCTGGGCTGTTGCGCCGATTTTCTTAGCCATCTTCATTGATATCACGCAAATTAACGTACAACTAACCGACCTGTTTACGCCGTTCTACATAGTAGTGGGTATATTCGTACTGCTGGGAATATTTACGTGGTTTGCCCCGTTGCCTGAGATAAAAGCGGTTGGGGAAGACGAAACGGACACTTCGGACGAATCGGCCAACGTCAAGGCTTTTGTAAATACGAAAAAGTCGATATGGCAGTTTCCGCACCTGTTATTGGGAGTGGTTGCCCTTTTCTTTTATGTCGGACTTGACACGTTGACCTTGTTGTCTCCGGTTGATTTTGCCCAAACGCTGGGTCTTTCGCATCCGGAACATTTCACGCTCTACTCAGTGATAGCCATATCGGCAGGATGTGTGCTGGGTGTCGTGTTAGTTCCACGTTATATGTCCCAGCTCACGGGTTTACGTATAGGTAGCCTGATCGCATTACTGTTTTCGATTTTGATACCGTTGTTACCTGCAACCATGGCGATCTATATCATCCCGACTATCGGATTTTCCACCTGCCTGGTTTGGGGCGCTGTCTGGCCGTTGGCTATTTCCTATCTGGGAAAATATACCAAAGCCGGTTCGTCGCTGCTTGTAACCGCCATTGTCGGAGGAGCTATCCTTCCGTTACTGTTCGGATACCTCAAGGATGTATTGGGAAATATCCAGCATGCGTACTGGCTTTTTCCCCCGTCTATTCTGTTTATTGTTTTTTATGCGTTTAAAGGATATCAAATTGGCATTAAAGGAGTGCATAAAGCAGTATCATGAAACCTTTTATTCATTTTCTCATCATTTGTTTCTTTTTCGTCGCTTGCAGTAATAATCCGGTCTGCGAACTGATCACTTGCGGTGACGATAAAATCCTCATCATCGACGAGTTAGCTTCAAGCGGAAGTGACGTAAAAATCGTCTGGAGTTGGAAAGTAGCCGATGCTGCTTCGCAACTCCCCGAAGCCTATCAACAGTATTTGAGGGGTATCGACGACTGTAAGCCGGTGGATGGCGGCCGGAATATCCTGGCGACAGCAGGCAGAGGCGTGATATTGATCGAACGGGCGACTAAAAAATGCCTGTTTTATGCCTGTACGCCCAATGCACATTCGGCAGATGTATTACCCGGAGGTCGTATTGCCGTAGCGCTTTCCGAGAATCCGGATGGAAACAGGCTCGAAATATACGACAGAAACCAACCCGAACGGGTATTGTTTATGGATAGCCTGTATTCGGGACACGGAGCTGTATGGAATGACAAACGGCAACGGCTGTATGCGCTGGGATATGATGATCTCCGCGAATACTCGTTAGTCAATTGGGATACGTCGTCGCCATCATTAAAATTGGAGAAAAAGTGGACGATCCCGGGTATCAGCGGTCACGACTTGTCTCCGGTTTCGGATGATGAATTACTGATTTCCGAACACGATGGCGTACATTCGTTCGACATTTCCAGCGAAACGTTTACCCCGTTCGAACCGTTGAAAAACGTCAAGGATGTTAAATCGGTCAACTACAACAGAAAAACGCAAAAATTAGTTTATACGAAAGCCGAAGAAAGCTGGTGGACTTTCAATATCTACCTCAAAAATCCGGATAAAATCATCCATATACCGGATGTGAAATTGTACAAAGTACGGCTTTCAAATTTTTTAAAAACGAAATAGCGTATATTTGTTTTTTTATTTGTATATTTGTGACGGCTAAATGATAGGATCATGAAAAATAAAATGAATCTATAATAAAATTATCTATTTGCATGAACAGTAAAATATGCATACTCTTTATTGCAGCATTAATGAGTACACAAGCGCTCGCACAGTACGAGCATTTTCAATCAACCGTATACCAGTATCCGACCGATCCGCTGGTTCGTGAAAAACTCGATCAGTGGCAGGATCTCAAATTCGGGATGATCATCCACTGGGGTATCTATGCAGTTCCCGGTATAGTCGAATCGTGGAGTATCTGTTCCGAAGACTGGATCGGCCGCGACAGCACCACCACCTACGAAAAGCACAAACGATGGTATTGGGATTTGGCTAATGAATTTAATCCGGTGCGGTTCGATCCCGACCAATGGGCTGAAGCCGCCAGCGACGCGGGCATGAAATACCTGGTATTCACCACCAAGCACCACGACGGTTTCTGTATGTTCGACTCGCGCGAAACCGATTATTCCATCGCTAAAGGCCCTTTCAAAAATAACCCGAAAGCCGACGTGGCGAAATATGTCTTCGAAGCATTCCGCAAACATGACTTCATGATCGGAGCCTATTTTTCAAAACCCGACTGGCATTCGCAGTACTATTGGTGGGATAAATATGCGACGGCCGACCGTAATGTCAACTATAACATCCTGAAGAACCCGTGGCGTTGGGATCAATTTAAAACGTTTACTTACAACCAGATTGGTGAGTTAATGCAGCGCTACAGCCGGGTAGACATCCTTTGGTTGGATGGCGGCTGGGTGCGTCCGATCTCAACCATCACCGACGAAGTACGCTCATGGGGCGCGAGTATCCCGGAATCGGGACAGGATATTGACATGCCCCGCATTGCAGCGATGTCCCGAAAACATCAACCCGGTTTGTTGGTGGTCGACCGTACGGTACATGGCCCTTACGAAAACTACCAGACGCCTGAACAACGAATACCCGACCGTCAACTGGATTTCCCATGGGAATCGTGTATGACGCTTGGACGCGCATGGGGATACATCAAAAACGAACGCCTTAAATCGTCGACACAGGTCATTCACTCACTTATCGAGATAGTTGCAAAAGGCGGTAGTCTCTTGCTGGGCGTGGGGCCGACTCCCGAAGGTTTACTTACCGACGACGCCATACAACGCCTGCAGGAGATTGGACAGTGGACAAGCAAAAATGGTAAGGCCATCTATGGTACGCGAATCACTAAAAACTATCAAGATGGCAAAACATGGTTCACACAAAGTAAGGATGGTAAAACGATGTATGCCTTACATTGCATGGAAACTGCAACGCCTGTAACAAAAGTGGAGTGGACAGGCAACAAACCGGAAAAAGGTTCGAAAATCATCCTGTTGCATACCGGCAAACCTGTCAGCTGGAAAAAAGAAGGCGACAAAACGGTGATATCCGTTCCCAAAGGATTGCCGGCAAATTTACCGGCGCTTGCATTTGAAATTCAAAAATCTGAAAATCAATAATACCCGATACAATATGCAGTATAAACCTTATTAAAAAATGAAACGCCTATGGAACAACACGAAAAGATTAAACTTTATAAAAAAATAGTGCAGCAATATCGTTTTGCATTATCGTTGAGAGAATAAGAATTACAAACAAATTTTTTAAGACAATGAAATATTTTAAAATTATCAGTTTCCTCCAAGGAGAAACACAAATTATACGTACAATAGCGTTTGTACATATTATTTTGATGGCTCATGTTTTGACCATCAACGCTGAGGATTACTCGCAAGCGAATATCCCCAATGCTCCGGTGTCAGATGTTACCGTGAATAATTTGATAATGCAAGCAATTACGGTTACGGGAGTCATTACAGATGAGTTAGGTGATCCATTACCCGGCGTAAGTATTGTTTTACAAGGTACCAGTAGCGGAACAGTAACCGATGTCGACGGGAAGTATAGCATTACGGTGCCAAACAGCAGCGCCGTACTCAGGTTTTCGTTTATCGGGTATAAGACGGAAACCATCACGGTAGGAGACCGGCGTCAGATCAATCTTGCCTTGAACGAAGATTCCCAACAATTGGGCGAAGTGGTAGTCACGGCTTTGGGTATGAGCAAGGACAGGAAAAAGTTGGGTTATTCAGTACAGGAGCTGAAAGCGAAAGACCTTACGGTTGCTTCGGAAGTAAGTACCGTTAATGCGTTGCAGGGACGTGTAGCCGGTCTGCAGATTGACCAGGGCGCCGGCGGACCGATGGGAGGTTCGCGCATCCTGATTCGCGGTAACTCAACATTAAGCCGTAATAATCAGCCGATTTTTGTCATTGACGGTGTGATTATGGACAATGAAATCAAAAGTGCGGAAGGCGATTTTAGCAATGACTTGAAAAACCTGAATATGGAGGATTACGAATCTATCTCGGTACTGAAAGGATCATCGGCTGCTGCGCTGTATGGTTCGCGGGCTATCAACGGGGTCATCCTGATTACGACAAAAAAAGGGAAGAAAAGAGAAGGATTGGGTGTCAATGTTTCACAATCAGCCGTTTTCTACGATCCTTATAAAGGGCCTCAATTTCAGAATGAATATGGCGGAGGTTCAGTAGGCGCCTTCTACACCGACTGGAGGGACAATGCGGGTTATTCCTCTTATGATGGACAGATCACCAAAGTGTTTCCGATCAATGCCGCCGGTGAATTTTACATAGACCCTCAGTGGAGCCGTGAAGCTGAAAACTGGGGACCTAAGTTTGAAGGACAAAAGGTGCGTAACTACGATGGCACCTGGACAACATGGGAGGCAAAACCCAATAACCTGCTGGATGCGTATCAGACGGGTCACAGTATCAGAACCAATGTGGCAGTTGACGGAGGCGGCGAAAAAATGACTTTCCGTGTTTCCTATACCCATGAAGACAACAAAGGGGTGACGCCAAGAAACAAAATGATGAAAAATGCCATTAACCTGCGTACGACTTATGATGTAAACAGTTATCTGGGTTTCGATATAGGGATTGATAATACCTTCACCAGTAGCGCGAACCCCGAACGTGTGGGGTTGGCCAGACAGTTCTTGTGGATTATTCCGCGTAACTGGGATACCAAATATTGGTCTAAACGTGAAAATTATCTTGGTATCTATGGCGGTATGCCCAGACCGGATCTACATACGAATGAAACCAATTGGGCGCCCGGATTAGGCGAACTGTGGCCTATCTATGAAAACGACCATACGCTTGACGAAATAGCATTGCGCGGACGCATGGCAATGACCATCACGCTAACCGATTGGGTGAAAGTCGTATTAGAAGGTAACATCAATAATCTGGATACGAAGCGCGAACAGAAAGAATTAGGTTCACAGGATTTTTTTGTGGGCGGTCGTTATTATATCGAACAAAGACAAAAAAGAGCCAACTACTTCAAAGGATTTGTCATGATGAATAAATCCTTTGAAAATTTCAATCTTAGCGGGTATTTAGGCGCTGAAACCCAATATACAAATCAAGTGTGGACATCCGCCGAAACGGTAAACGGGTTAAACGATCCCGGCAAGTACTATATTGCCAACTCAAAGGATGAGCCGAGAGCCAGAAGTGGCATTTCGGGAAGGAAAAGAATCAACTCATTGATAGCCAGTTTCGATGCAGATTGGCGTAATCAACTGTTCCTGCAACTCACCTGGCGTGGCGACTGGTCGTCGGCGTTGGTGTATCCCGATGGAACCGGTACGCCGTCCTACAATTATCCGTCAGCCAGCTTGGCCTGGGTGTTTACCGAATCGTTGCGTCTTCCCGACTTTATCAGTTTTGGTAAACTGAGAGCGAACATTGCGGCTTTGGGTAAGGATACCGATGCATTTACCCTGAATCCGGGTTTTGCATTTTCCGATTCATACGCATATAATCCGCTGACAAGCACGAATGTATCCAGGGCGTCGTTTATCAGAACGAATAATCAGTGGACTGCTTTATCATTGACCATCAAACCTGAACGTAAGATTGCCAAAGAAGTGGGTTTGGAAATGAACTTTTTAAAAAATCGTTTAGGATTCGATCTGTCATTGTACCAGGATAATACAAAAGATCAGATCATCACATTACCCACTCCGATAGAATCGGGTATACAGGCTATGCTCGTCAATGCGGGTAACATACAGAACAAAGGGATTGAGTTGACAGCTCATTACACCCCGGTTCGCACCCGCGATTTTGAATGGAGCGGTTCGATCAATTATTCGCGCAACCGCAACAAAATCATCGAGTTGTATGAAGGACGTGAAGAATTTGACTTGGGCGACGGCATTCATACCATGAACTCGTATGCCATTGAGGGTAAGGCATACGGTATTATTCGTACCAATGCGGCGGCTAAACCGTTTCAGGCTACAGACGACGGTACTGCCACCGGGAAACCGATCAATCATCCCAACAATGGAATGCCGGTATTGTCGTACCGGACAGACGGACGCAACGCTTTCCCCGGACGTAGCAATGTCTGGACGGATATAGGCGACATCAACCCCAAATTCCGTTTTGGGTTAGATAATGTGATATCCTATAAAAATTGGAGCTTGCAGTTTCTGATAGACGGTAAAGTCGGCGGCGACATGATCCTGTATTCGTACAGCTTTGGTACGCATACGGGTTTGCTGCCCAATACGCTTCCGGGACGTGACGCCTCACACGGCGGCATCGTCTGGACCAGCGCTTGGAACGGGGTTACGTATGACGATGGGATGATCCCTTACGGCGTCTTTGACAACGGACACATGATACCTCAGCCCGGAGGAGGGTCGGTCAATGTAGGCGGAATGACATTTGAAGAAGCCTATAAGGCAGGATATGTGGAACCTACGCATACGCCCGGTTATTTCTACCGTCATGGTTCATGGTCGACAGGAACAACCGATTACTGGGTATTCGAAAGTACATGGGTCGCCCTTCGTCAGGTATCCCTGAGCTACCAATTTCCGGCTGCCACCTGTTCGGCTCTACGTATCAAAGGTTTAAATCTGAGTATTTACGGACGTGATTTGGGTTATCTGTACAATAGTTTGCCTTATGATTTCAACCCGGTATCCATCAATTCCAACAGTACCTCATCCATTGGAGAATCGGGATTTTTACCGATGATCCGTTCCTTTGGCGGTACTTTGCGTGTGAGTTTCTGATAATGGATGTAAAGTATAAACTTATTAAAATTACAGATATGAAAAATTTAAAAAATATTTTTATCGTTGTTGGATTGATCGCTTGTTTATCGGCTTGCACGAAAGATTTTGCCGATATAAATACCAATCCGCAAGTCATGGTTGAGCCAAAGGTACATTATCTCTTCGCTTATGCAAGTGAAGCGACGCAAGACGGGATTTCAGCTTTATTATATGAAGGCATGGAACAATATATGCGTTGGAGTCAGTTAACGGTTTCCGACGATTATGAGCCGGGATCGATGGACATGCATTCGCGCTATAATAACTTATTTGGTACGCTTCTTCCCCATCTGTTCGAGATAAGAAGGATCATTGAGACCTATCCGGATAAGGAGGCCTATATGAAATTGTGGGCGGCTACGTATGTGATACAGGTCTATTCAACGCTTCGCGTCACGGATGTGTATGGTTCGATACCGTATTCTGAAGCCATCAAGGGACGATATGAAAGCAAGTTGGACCCGGTATATGATAATCAACAGTCGCTGTTTAACAAGTTTTATGATGAGTTAACGGAAGCCAATCGAATTCTTCAAGACGCCTCTTTGCCGATTCAGGCTTTTGATACATCGTACGATATTTTCTATAACGGCGATTGGACAAAATGGAGTCGTCTGGCTAACTCGTTATTATTGAGGCTTGCCACTCGTTTTGAAGGACAGGATCAA
>Ga0123353_10019233_pt1 | contig 10135 bp, 10 predicted proteins | sample TergutLab28metaG_3_FD_92763 | JGI IMG/M metagenome (GOLD analysis project Ga0123353, IMG submission 92763) | Labiotermes labralis P3 segment gut microbial communities from Petit-Saut dam, French Guiana - Lab288 P3 | ecosystem: Host-associated > Arthropoda: Insects > Digestive system > Gut ...
ACGGCAGACCCAATAATCACGTCCTCGAATTTGCCTATCTCAACGCCTATTTCCAGACTGGGCTCAAAGGCCTGCTTGATCTCGCCGTCATCAGTCGCGCCGAAAAACACGGCCTCAGCTCGCTTACGCAGAACTTCACCGTCGTTGACGAAATCCCCTTCGACTTCGTCCGCCGTCGCCTCAGTGTCGTCCTAGACGGGAAGAACCACGGCAAAACCCTCATCACCAAAGGCGCCGTTGAAGAAATCCTCCAGGTCTGTTCCCGTATCAAAATTAAAGGCAAAGTCCACCCCCTCACCGAACAACACCGCGAAACCGCCATGAAGACCTACGAAAAATACAACCACGATGGCCTCCGCATGATTGCCTTGGCCGAAAAACCCCTGCGCGGTTTTCATACCGACAGTTTCGGTGTCAAAGATGAAAGCGACCTCATCCTCACTGGTTTTGTCGGCTTCCTCGACCCGCCCAAAGAATCCGCCCGCGACGCCATCGCTAAACTCAAGGCCTCCGGCATCAATATCGTCGTCATGACCGGTGACTCGCTCGGTGTAGCTTCATATATCTGCAAAGACGTTGGTATCAACCCCGAAAACGCCCTCTCCGGACAAGAAATCTCTGCCATGGAAGACGACGCCCTCGCCTCCGCCGTCAAAAGTTCCCAGCTGTTCTACAAACTCTCCCCCGCCGAAAAAGAACACCTCGTCCGCATCCTCCAATCATCCGGCCATACTGTCGGTTACATGGGTGACGGCATCAACGACGCCCCACCTCTCCATCAGGCCGACGTCGGCATTTCTGTCGACACTGCCGTCGATATCGCCAAGGAAACCGCCCAAATCATCCTGCTCAAAAAAGATCTCACCGTGCTCGGCGAAGGCGTCATCGAAGGTCGTCGCACCTTTGGCAACGTCAACAAATACATCAAGCTTGCCGTCTCCGGCAATTTCGGCAATATGCTCTCTGTCCTCACCGCTTCTGTCATCCTCCCTTTCCTCCCTATGCTCCCCATCCAAATCCTCACCCAAAACCTCCTCTCCGACTTTTCCGTCCTCGGTCTACCCTTAGACAATGTCGACAAAGAATATCTCAAAAAACCCCGCAAATGGTCACCCCGCTCCATCGTCACCTTCATGGTTTTCGCCGGCATCGTTTCCACCATCTTCGACCTGCTCTGTTTCGCCGTCCTCTGGTTCGGTTTCGGCTTCAACACCATCGACTCCGCACCTCTGTTCTGGGCCGGCTGGTTTGTCTTTGGCGCCCTCTCCCAAATCCTCATCATCCACGTCGCCCGCACTTCCAAAATCCCCCTGATTCAATCTCGCCCATCTTTCTTCCTACTCCTCTCCACTCTAACCGTTGGCGCCGTCGCCGTCTTTATCGCCTTCTCTCCCTTTGCCGCCACCATTAGCATGGGTACTCTACCCGGCATCTTCATCGTCCCGCTCATCCTCCTTCTCTTCGGCTATTTCCTCGCCGTCCAATTCCTCAAAATCATCTACCAAAAACTCTTCCGCCAGTGGCTCTAGCCACCCCTCTAAGAAACTATTGACATTTATCTCCATGTGTGATATAATGGAAAAGAGTTATCTTGTATTTTCAAGATACAATATCACGGTACATTACGGAAGAAAGGGGGAATTCTGATGACCATAGATATGGAGATGAGTCTAGGTGACAGAATCAGGTATTTACGCAAGAGCAAAAAGTTAACTCTAGCAGAACTGGCTACAATCTTAGGCAGATCCATCAACAGCATCTATCGTTGGGAACATGATTTAGCGATTCCTAAGAAGAGCGCCATAGAAGCCATCACTAAGTATTTCAAAATATCGCAAGAGTGGCTACTCAGCGGCGGCGCAATAATACTACAATATGAAAAGACTAGTCACGAAAAAGATATTAGTATCGAAGAGTTGGCGCTCATTCGAGGTTACCGAAGATTGCGTCCTTCCGATAAGGCAACAATACAGGGCTTCATATGGGATTTAGCGACAACTGAACGAAACGATTCTTAGAGCCATCGCAGCAAAGAGCTGGCAATCGCCAGCTTTTTAGCTACCTCCCCCTCGAAGAAGTGGTTGACTTTCCCGTGTTCAATGCTACCATAGAAGCATAAACTTCTAATAAAATTGCCCCGAGAACTGCCAAATACAGGTTACGGGGACGCACAAAGGAATCAACATCATGGCAGAAGCCAAAACCACCAAAACCACCAAAGATACTGGTCTCAAAATCCGTATCCGCCTTAAAGCCTACGATCATCGCATCATCGACCAAAGCGCCAAGCAAATCGTCGATGCTGCCATCCGTACCGGCGCCACCGTCAGTGGTCCCGTCCCCCTCCCCACCAAACGCAGCACTTTTACCGTCGTCAAAAGCCCCCACGTTTACAAAACCGGCGGCGAAGCCTTCGAAATGAAAGTCCACAAACGTCTCATTGACGTTCTTAACGCCTCCCCCAAAACCATCGACAGCTTGCAAAACCTCTCCCTTCCCGCCGGCGTCGACGCCGAAATTAAAATGTAACCAAGAAAAGCAATGTAAGGAAATTATTCCTTACATTGCTTGTTTTTGTCCATATTACTTGATATTATGTAACCATAAACATAATTGGGATGGGAAAACAAAATGGACAGCCCACTTTATATAACTTCAGAGATAGGGAAACTAAACACTGTCTTATTACATAGACCAGGGGAAGAACTGGAAAATCTCACCCCAGAATATCTCAAAGAGTTGCTTTTTGATGATATTCCCTATCTAAAAATCGCCCAGGAAGAGCACGACGCTTTTGCAAAAGCCCTCAAAGACAATGGTACTGAAGTGCTTTATCTCGATCAACTAACCACTGAGGCTCTCCAAGATCCCCATATCCGGGCTCAATTCGTCAGTGAAATGCTACAGAACTCCAAACAGAGCGACCGCGACATCACTGGCGCTCTCTATGAATACCTGCAGTCAATGGAGACGCTCAGCCTAGTGCGCAAAATCATGGCCGGCGTCCGCAAAGATGAGATTGAATCACCCGGCGGCGCCAAGCACCTTCATGAAATGCTCGATGATTCCTATCCCTTCTACTTAGATCCCATGCCAAACCTCTACTTCACCCGTGACCCCGCAGCAGTTATTGGTCAAGGATTGACTATCAATAAAATGCATTATCCCGCCAGGCGACGCGAATCGCTCTTCATGAAATATATCATCGAGCATCATCCCCGCTTTGCCGATACCCGCATACCAACTTGGTATACACGCGACAAGAGATTCTCGGTCGAAGGCGGCGATATCCTAGTGCTCAGCAAAGACACCGTAGCTATTGGCATCTCAGAGCGTACCTCAGCCGAAGCCATCGAAACCATTGCCGACCGACTACTCGGTGAAGGTGGCTTTCAGCAAGTCATCGCCATCGAAATCCCTCGCATTCGTGCCTTCATGCATCTCGATACCGTATTTACCATGATCGACCACGACAAGTTCTCAATTCATCCCGCCATAGAAGATGGCAAGGGTAAAATGAACATCTTCGTCCTTGCCCGCAATCTCGATCATGGCTATGTTCGGGTCAAGCGTCGCTCGGATTTGACCGAAGTCCTCTGCGAAGCGCTCGGCAAAAATCGCATCACGCTACTCCCTTGCGGCAATGGCGATGTCATTGCTAGTGCCCGTGAACAATGGAACGACGGCAGCAACACCTTGGCCATCGCACCCGGCGTCGTCGTAACCTACGATCGCAACTATGTCTCCAATCAACTTATGCGCGAACATGGCCTAGATGTCATCGAAGTCCCTGGCGCCGAACTCGGTCGCGGTCGCGGCGGACCTCGTTGCATGAGTATGCCGCTAAAAAGAGAGGAGCCCTAAAGTGTCAAACCTCAGAGGACGATCGCTCCTAAAACTTCTAGATTTCACCCCAGAAGAAATCCGTCTCATGCTAAACGTAGCCAAGGATTTCAAGCGCAAGAAAAAAGAAGGGCAACTCACTACCCACCAACACAAAGGCAAATCCATCGCCCTGCTGTTCGAAAAAACCTCCACTCGCACTCGTTGCGCCTTCGAAGTCGCCGCCGCCGATCTCGGTATCAACGCCGTCTATCTGGGCAAAGACGACATCCAGCTAGGCAAAAAAGAATCGCTAGAAGACACCGCCATAGTACTTGGTCGTATGTTTGACGGCATCGAGTTTCGCGGTTTTTCTCAGCAGACTGTTGACGACTTGGCCAAGTTTTCCGGCGTACCAGTATGGAACGGCTTGACCGACTCATTTCACCCCACCCAAGCCTTGGCAGATTTTATGACCATCGAAGAACACCTCGGCAAACTCCAGGACACCAAACTGGTTTTTATGGGCGACGGATCTTCCAATACCTCAAACAGCCTCATGATTGCCTCCGCCAAGATGGGACTGCATTATATTATCGCCACTCCAGACGAGCTGCATCCGCCAGAGGATCTACTGTCAACTGCCCGACAGATTGCCCAAGAAACCGGTGGCTCCATCGAGCTCACCAACGACCCATGGTGGGCCGTCAAAGGTGCCGATACGCTCTATACTGATGTTTGGGTCTCAATGGGCGAAGAGGATATGATTGAGCAGCGCGTACAGCAACTCAAGCCATACCAGATTACCATGGACACTATCCGTGCCACCGAAAACCCCAACGTTATTTTTCTTCACTGCTTGCCATCGTTCCACGATACTAATACTACTTTTGCCGCCATGGTGCAGGAGAAGTACGGTTTAACAGAAATGGAGGTAACAGACGAGGTGTTCCGCAGTGAGCATAGCGTGGTTTTCGACCAAGCCGAAAACCGCATGCACACCATCAAAGCGGTCATCGCACTAACTATTTAGCTAAACTGGTTTTTGTTAAATTAAACTAAAGGAGGCAGAAGACAAATATGACAGACAAACCTAAAAAGAAAGGGTTCTGGAAACGATTTAAGTTCCCGTCGGCTTTGACTCTGTTGTTCTTCATCATAGTAGCAACAGCGGCTTTGACTTGGATTATTCCCTCTGGTGATTACCAAGTAGATGACGATGGAGCACCAATCGCTGGAACCTACGAGGAAGTCCCCAAATCGGAGACTTACGTTGACGAAGAAACTGGCGAAGAGACTACCACGGACTTGCGCCAAGGTGCCTGGGAGGTCTTGCAGGCTCCCATTGCTGGCTTCCTAGACGCCGCTGACGTCATTGTATTCATACTAGCACTCGGCGGTTTTCTAGCGGTAGCCACCAAATCTGGTGCCCTCAACGCTGGCATCGGCAAAGTTATCCGCAGACTAAAACACCGCAAGAAGTGGATTATCCCCATTCTGATGACCATCTTTGCCATTGGCGGCTCCACCTACGGTATGCAAGAGGAAACTATCGCCTTCTATGCCCTGGTTGTCCCTCTCGTCATAGCGGCTGGATTCGATGCACTTACTGCCGTCATGATTATCGTGTTTGGCTCCATCATCGGCGTACTTGGCTCGACCGTCAATCCGTTTTCTACCGGTATCGCATCTGGCTTTGCCGACATTTCCATCGGTGACGGCATCGTGCCACGATTGATTATCCTCGTCCTATCGCTCATCGCTGGTATTTGGTTCACCATGCGCCATGCTGAAAAAGTCAAAAAACGTCGCGAAGAACTAGAAGCGGCAGAGCAAACCAACACTAGAGAATACCGCGAATTAGTCCCCGTTGCCTCTTCCGAAGAAGAAGCCGAGGCCATGGAAGCTGCCGCCTCCGTTCCCAAACTAGACGGCAAGCGCAAAGGCGTGCTCTGGGTATTTGGCATCACCTTCCTCGTCATGATAGTTACCGTCATCCCTTGGGCCTGGAAATTCGATATTCCATTCTTTGAGGACTTCGCAATTTGGCTCTATGGCATTCCCGTCCTTGGACCGCTACTCGGACATATTGTGCCATTTGGCGACTGGTGGTTTGGTGAGCTTGCCGCTTTATTCTTGCTCAGCTCATTCATCATCTCCAAGGTTTCCAAGATGAAAGAGGGCGAATACACCGAAACCTTTGCCAATGGCGCTTCAGGACTACTCGGCGTATGTCTAATCATCGCTGTTGCCCGTGGTATCTCCATCATCATGCAAGATGGCATGATCTCTGCCACTATCATCAACTGGGGCGAACAATGGCTCAGCGGTATGCACGGCTCCGTCTTCGGTGTTCTGGCCTACATCTTCTATCTGCCTCTGTCCTTCCTCGTTCCGTCGACCAGCGGCCTGGCCACTCTCAGTATGCCGATCATGGCCCCTATTTCCGAATTTGCCAGTGTTGGCCGCGACATCATGGTCACAGCCTTCCAGTCCGCTATCGGTCTACTCAACATGATTGCTCCAACTGTCGGTGCCTTAATGGGCGGTTTGGCCCTGGCCAAAGTCAGCTATGGTAGGTATCTACGCAAATCTTGGCCCCTATTCGTTATTCTGGCAGTCATCAGTATGGGCGTAATTGCCGTAGCGGCAGCTATCTAAAATGGCCAAAATAGTGTTAGCACTCGGTGGGAACGCGCTGCAAAACAGCAGCGCGTTCACCGCTGAAGCGCAAGAAGAAATCGCCGCACAAACTGCCGTACAGATTGCCGATTTAGTCGCGGCCGGCCACGAAATTGTTATAGTGCACGGCAATGGACCCCAGGTGGGAGATATATTGCTGGGCGAAGAGGCTTCTATCTCGCCCACCAATGCTCGTATGCCCCTAGACGTCTGTGTTGCCATGAGCCAAGGTCAGATTGGCTATTGGTTGCAACAAGCTATTGGCGACAAGCTCAAAAGACGGGGTATCGATAAATCAGTCATTACTGTCGTTACCCAAATCGTAGTGGACAAAAATGACCCGGCATTTGCAGATCCGACAAAGCCTATCGGTGCATTTTACGACCAACCAGAAGCTGAAAAATTATCTCAAGAGCAGGGCTGGGTCGTAAAAGAAGATGCCGGACGCGGCTGGCGACGCGTCGTCCCTTCACCTCGACCAATCCATATTGTTGAAATAGACACTATCAAGACCTTATTAGATCAAGGAACCGTTGTCGTTACCGCTGGCGGTGGTGGCATACCAGTTCTGGACGAAAATGTTGACCTAGTCGGAATAGAAGCTGTCATTGATAAAGATTTTGCCGCCGCAAGACTAGCCGAAGAAATCAACGTCGATACTCTAATGATTCTTACGGCCGTAGACAATGTCGCTATCAACTATCAGACTCCAGAAGAGCGGCAAATTGAACAAACTAACACCGTGGAAATGGAACAATATATCACCGAGAATCAATTTGCTCCCGGCAGTATGCTGCCGAAAGTCCAAGCGTCAGTCGATTTTGTTCGCGGTCACCCCGAACGTATCGCAATTATCACATCACTAAACAAAGCCAAACTAGCTCTTCAGAAAGAAGCTGGCACCATCATCTATAACTACAACTAACTCTAATATTTACCTGTTGACTTACTCCCGTACTCTATGATAGAATACGGTGGTAACATATAACAAAACAATAATTACTCTGGCGCAAGGGATAGGCCAACCACTGGAACCACCCACAAGCCAAGTAATTTTAATGTAAAGGGAAAAGATGAAAGTCATCCTCGGCACCAAGATTGGTATGACCCAGATCATCGGCAAAGACGGCGTAGTTACCCCTGTAACTATCCTCAAAGCCGGCCCCTGCACCGTGACTCAGACTAAATCCGTCGACACCGACGGGTATAGCGCAGTGCAAGTGGCATTTGGTCAGGGTAAAGCTCTGAGCAAGGCCGTGGCCGGACACGCTAAAAAATCCGGCACTGAACTCGCCCCTAAGCACATTCGTGAATTTAGGGTCAAAGAAATTCCAGATGAAGTTGCTCTCGGCAGCAAAATCACCGTAGAAAACTTCGCGCTCGGTGACAAAGTTGAAGTCACCGGTACCAGCAAAGGCAAAGGCTTCGCTGGCACGATTAAGCGCTACAACTTCAACGAATCCCGCAACACTCACGGTTTCAAAGGCCATATCCGCGAAGTCGGTTCCATCGGCTCGATGTACCCCCAAAAGGTCTTCAAGGGCAAGAAAATGCCTGGTCGCATGGGCGCCGATCGCGTTACCGTCAAAAATCTCGTAGTCGCCTACATCGACGTCGCCAACAACCTGCTTGGCATCAAAGGCGCAGTTCCAGGCCCCAAAAAGGGGCTAATTATCGTTAGGGGAAAGGAATAAGCCATGGCAGACACTGTAAAATTACATAAAGATATCTTTAAACTCGAAGTCGACAATCACGAGCTAGTCAAACTAGCTTATGATGCCTATCTGGCCAACTCCCGCAGCTCACACGCCAAGACCTTGAAGCGTGGCGAAGTTCGCGGCGGCGGCAAAAAACCCTGGCGCCAAAAAGGCACCGGTCGTGCCCGCTTCGGCTCCACCCGCAACCCCATCTGGCGTCACGGTGGTGTCGCCTTCGGTCGCACCGGCGAAGAGAACTTCACCAAGAAAATCAGTAAATCCGCCAAACTCCAAGCCGTCCGCCAAGCTCTGTCCATGCAGAATAAGGCTAAGAAAATTACCACCATTCCAGAATTTATCGCCAAACTAGGCAAAACCAAAAACGCCATCAAGGAGCTTCAAATCGAAAGTGGCAAAAATTACCTCGTCGTTGTACCTGAAAAAACCGACCAAATCCTCCGCGCTACCAATAATATCAGCAACGTCAAAATTGTTCGCCCCACTTACCTCAACGTTTTTGACATCCTCAACGCCGACCAGATTCTCATCACCGAACAATCATTACCAATCATGGAGGACTGGCTATGTTAATCCGACCAATCCAAACCGAAAAGGCTTACACGCAACAAGCCAAAAACACCTATGTTTTCCGCGTGCCAGCCAAATCCAGCAAACAAGCCATCAAAACCACCGTGGAGCAGGAATACAAAGTTTCCGTCATTTCCATCCGCGTCCACACCCGTAAAGGCAAAGCTACTCGCTTTAGTCGAGGAAAGCGCGCCTATCCTGGCACCACTCACCGTCAAGACAAATATTTCGCCTACGTTACCCTTAAAGACGGCGACAAAATCAAAGTCTTCGACGAAGAACCAGTAGAGGAAACCAAGAAGACCGCAACCAAAGCCACCACTGTCAAAGCTACCGACGCTAATCAAGCCGAAGGAACTAAAAAAGCGGGTCTATTCACTCGCCGCCGCACCGGCAAACGAGGAGATAAGTAATGAGTATCAAAGCATATAAACCAATTACTCCCGCTCAGCGTCAAAAAACCACTCAGGATTTTGACGAAATTACCACCAAAAAACCCCTAAAAAGTTTGACCAAAGCCAAAAAACAAAGGGCCGGCAAAAACAACCAAGGTCGCATCACAGTACGACACAGAGGTGGCGGTGTCAAACGACATTATCGCCTCATCACCTACACTTTGCCTGCCAATCTTACCCTCACGGTCGATGAAATCGAATACGATCCCAACCGCAGTGCACGCATTGCTCGTGTCAAAGATCAAAACGGCGTTTTCTATTACATCTTGGCCGACACTAGCATGAAAAAGGGCAAAACCATCAAAGTTGGTGCCGACGTACCCGTCGAAGCCAGCAATCGTCTGCCTATCGAGCAAATTCCCGTCGGTACCCAGATTTATGCCATCGAACTCACCCCCGGCAAAGGCGCCCAAATCGCCCGCGCTGCCGGTACTTCTGCCCAACTCATGGCCAAAGAAAACGGCTACGCCACCATCCGCCTCCGCTCTGGCGAAGTACGCAAGATTCTCACTACCTGTCAAGCCAACATCGGAGTCGTCGGTAACGTCCAGCACCAGAACATCAAAATCGGCGCGGCTGGTCGCAAGCGTCGCAAGGGCATTCGCCCAACTGTTCGTGGTGTCGTCATGAATGCAGCCGATCACCCCCACGGTGGCGGTGATGGTGGCCGTCACGGTCCCGGCAAACCCCCGCGCACCCCATGGGGTCAGTTGACTCTCGGTCTGCGCACTCGTCGCAACAAGCAAACTAATAAGATGATTGTCCGCAGTCGTCACCAAAGGAAAAGAGGATAAGCCATGTCACGATCTCTCAAAAAAGGCCCTTTTGTGGATTACAAACTTGAGAAAAAAATCAAGGCCCTTTCCACCGAGGACCGCACTATTATCAAAA
>Ga0123353_10019234_pt1 | contig 10135 bp, 9 predicted proteins | sample TergutLab28metaG_3_FD_92763 | JGI IMG/M metagenome (GOLD analysis project Ga0123353, IMG submission 92763) | Labiotermes labralis P3 segment gut microbial communities from Petit-Saut dam, French Guiana - Lab288 P3 | ecosystem: Host-associated > Arthropoda: Insects > Digestive system > Gut ...
TACCTTCGCAACGCACTGTAATTGCTTGCGGCATGCGTGTATTCATAAGCGGGACGCACAGCGAATATATCGGTGTTCTTATCATAGACGAGTGCCTGCGATTCCAATTCGGGATGTCCTTCGAGAACAAGTCCGCCGGCACCCAACGACGGATAGCCGTCTTCATCGTAAATCCAGATGCGGAGACCGATTTCCTTTGCACTGCTGACCAACTGTTTGAAACGTTTCCATTCGTCATCATTGCGCAGGTAGCCGCCGGTCTTATGTTCACTAGCGGTAGTGTTCGTAATGCGAAACGGCGAAGGCACATTCACGACTAGACCGCCAAGACCGCAGTCGTCTTTGTAGTACCGCAGTTTTTCCGGCGTGATGCGTTCACCGTAATAACCGTGAATGATTTGCAGCGGACGATTCTTCGCCGAAGGATTGTTCCACTCGGCAGTCCACTTCTCCGGCAGTTCAGCCGCTTGGACGCAAGAATACAACGCAAAGAAAGCACAAAGGAACAATAACGTGAGAGTTCGTTTCATAGCGGTATGAATCAAAAACGGAAATAATATGTTAAAATACCAATCATTCATTTTCCGAAAAGACATTTCCTTTGTCAACGGGTTCAACAACATGCTCATACGATTTTTATACCGCTGCATTACCGGTGTTTCATGGCGTTTGTTATTCAAGGCGGCATATCTCTGGTGCTTCAAAGGATTTTTTGCACTCCGCGCTTTCAAAAAGCGGAATAAAAAAGGAATCCTATTTCCGCCGTTCTTGTTTTTTTCGCTTACCGATAGATGCAATCTCCGCTGCCGCGGCTGCTGGGTTACACCGCCGAATCAAGTTAAGGATTTATCCCTTGAAAGCATCGAAAACGTCATCAAAGCGGGACAAAAAAATTCCGTCTATTTTTATACTTTGCTCGGCGGCGAACCCTTTCTTGCACCGGCGATGTTTGACATCATCGCAAAACATCCCGAAGCATATTTTCAAATCATAACCAACGGCTTTTTTCTTAATCAGGAAAACACTGCGTTAATCAAAAAATATGGCAACGCATCGCCGCTTGTCAGCATTGACGGCTTTGAAGAAACCAACGATGCCCGGCGCGGTACCGGTTCGTTTGAAAAAGCAATCAACGGCTGCCGGGAATTGCAGCGGCAGAAAATTTTATACGGTGTTGCTGCCGTTGTAACGGAACAGAATTTTGACGATGTCGTTAGCGAAAAATTCGTGCAGCACTTTATCAACCTTGGCGCGTCCTATCTTTGGTTTTATCTTTTCAGACCAATCGGTATTGATTCTGCGCCGGAACTTGCCGCCGAACAGAACCGCATCATTGAATTCCGAAAGAAACTGCTTGATATGCGGCGCAAAATGCCGATTATTCTGATAGACACGTATTGGGACGCAAAAGGAAGAGCGGTCTGTCCCGCTTCGAAAGGAATGTCGTTTGTGATTTCGCCGAACGGCAGTGTAATTCCCTGTCCGCCGCTTGCCGTTGCTAAAGAAAAGGTTCAGGATAACGGCGGCGATTTTTTCAAGACGGTGAACGAAAGCGGTTTCCTGCGCCGATTTCAGGAGTTCATTGAAAACCATTATGACGGCAAAAATTCGCAGGGCTGTATTATTCTTGACAAACCGAAAGAATTAGCAGAGTTTCTGCGGAAGGAAAACGTCAACGATGTCAGCGGACGCAATTTTCTTGACGAATTGGAAACGTCAACGCCGAAGACCTCGCAGTATTTGCCGAATGATGAAATTGCCGAAAACTACTGGGTGTATAAGATACTGAAAAAAATGCTGTTTTTCGGAATGGGGGCATACGGGTAAATGAATCTGCAACTGCGGTCAAAAACGTTCTCTCTCGACAAACCGGTTTTTATGGGAATCATCAACGTCACGCCCGATAGTTTTTCGGATGGCGGGCGATATTTCAATGTTTCAGACGCAATCGAAAGAGCGTTGCAGTTAATCGAAGACGGTGCCGGTATTCTGGACATCGGCGGTGAAAGTACCCGACCGGGTTCGGACTCCGTTGACGAAAAGGAAGAATTGCGGCGGGTAATACCGGTTATTGAAGCAATCATTGATGCTGCGAAAAACAGTGTTCCGCTGTCAATCGACACGGTTAAACCCAATGTTGCAATAGCGGCAATCAAGGCGGGTGCGGAAATTATCAACGATGTTTCACCGGCAACTTCACCGGAAATGCTTGCCGTATTGCAAAAAACCGGTGCGGCTTATTGCTTGACACACGCTATCGAAACACCGAAGACGATGCAGGATAATCCGAAATACGAAAATGTTGTCGAAGAAGTTTTCACATCGTTAAAACAACGGCGCAGCGAACTGCTCCGACACGGAATCGAGCCGGAAAGAATCGTGATTGACCCCGGCTTAGGTTTCGGCAAAACAACACAGCATGACTGGCAATTGGTCGAAAACATTCAACGGTTTCATGCGATTGGTTCACCGCTGCTTGCCGGTCATTCCCGCAAGCGGTTCATTGCCGAAACATTTTCAGACAGAGACGCAGGAACCGTTGCCGTGACGCAAAAATTGCTGGACGCAGGCGTGCAGATTGTTCGTCTGCATGAAATCAAACGGCGGGTTATCACCCGCCGCTCTTAATATCTCCAAACAACGTGAACGGCGCAGCATTTTCAATAACAGAGTCAAGTATCTTTCCAACCGGCGTTTCGTCCGGCGAATCAAATACCACAATGCGGTCGCATGGTGTCCGTCCCGAAAGTTGAACCGTCCCGTCATCATAACGTTTCGATACGCCTTCAACGAGTATCGTTTTCATCTGTCCGATAAATTGCCGATTAAGTTCCAGCGAAGTGCCGTTCTGAATGTCAAGCAAGGCGTTATTCCGCAGCCGTTTCACTTCGTCCGACACATCATCGGTGTATAACTCCGCCGCTTTCGTGCCGGGACGTTCACTAAACTTGAAAATAAAACTGTTCTTGAAACGTCCATAACGGACTAAATCGGCTGTCGCTTCAAACTCGTCGTCGGTTTCGCCGCAAAAGCCGACTATGAAATCCGATGTCACCGAAACATTCGGTATCGTTTCGTAAATGCGGTCTAGCATTTCCTTGTATTCCGACAATGTGTATTGCCGCTTCATCCTTTTGAGAACGGAGTCCGAACCGCTCTGCGCCGGAACGTGAATGTGTTCCATTACTTTCGGCAAATCCCGCACCGCTTGCAGCAAATCATCGGTGATGCCGGTCGGATAATTGGAAACGAATCGGATACGCCGCAACTCGTCAATCTCGGACAATCGATAAAGCAAGTCAGTTAAATGAACCGTCTTGCCGTCTTCATTGTAATTGTAAAAATTGACGGTTTGTCCGATGAGCGTGATTTCCTTAACCCCTTGTCCGGCAAGGATTTTGACTTCGTCAATGATGTCTTTCGGCGGGCGGCTTTGTTCGGGACCTCTGACGCTTGGAACGATGCAATAAGTACAAAATTTGTCGCAGCCGAACATTATCCGCACCATTGCCTGATAAGGATTCGGACGGACTTCAGAAAGCCGCAGCGGGTCAAACAGCCGGAAACTTTCGGCAACATCAACATTGCGGTTAGAGCAGCGGTTCAAACCAAGAAGCATTACAGGTTCGGCAGCGCAGCCGCTGTTTTTTTCTTCGATGAAACGCAAAACGGTTTTTGCTAATTCGTCAAGCGAACCAGGTCCGAGAATGAAATCAACAAAAGGTGCACGGCGAAAAATTAACCCCTGGTCTTTTTGCGCCATGCAGCCCATTACGCCGATAACGCCGCTTGGTTTTACATCGGTCTTCCAATGTTTCAAGCGTCCCAATGCGCTGTATATTTTATCTTCGGCATGCTGACGGATACTGCAAGTGTTGAAAAGAATCACGTCGGCTTGTTTCGTATCATCAACTTGTTTGAGACCGGCGCGGACTAGTGAAGCGGCAGCAATTTCGCTGTCGAGAACGTTCATCTGACAACCAACTGTTTCGATGTAAAAACTACTGGAAGGGTTCACGTAATTATCTCCTTGGCGGTTCTATGAACCGCCGCTAAACGCTAAACTTGTTTATTATCCGCAATATGTTATACTCAATACTGCGATTGTGCAATCCCTTGATATTACCCTTTTATCGAAAGGCAACATTATGTCGACCATGAACAGACGTTCTTTTTTGAAAAGTACTGCCGTTGCAGCGGGCAGTACTTCAGTATTCGCCATCTCCGGCACAGCGGCATCGGGACAGATTTTAGGTGCCAATGACCGCGTCCGAATCGCCGTCGCAGGTGTCGGCAGTCGCGGCGGCGGACTTATAAACGAATTCGGAAAAGTCCCAAACGTTGAAATTGTGTACATCGTCGACGCTGACCGGAAAAAAGTCGACCAGCGAATCGGCGAACTCGAAAAGAAAACCGGAAAAGCCCCCAAAGGAACGCAGGACTATCGTGTTATGCTAGAAGATAAAGAAGTCGATTGCGTTGTCATCGCAACAATCGATGTATGGCATTCCTTGCAAACCATCTGGGCTTGTCAGGCAGGCAAAGACGTTTATTGCGAAAAGCCGGTCAGTCAAAGATTGTTTGAAGGACGCAAATGTGCCGAAGCCGCTCAAAAGTATAACCGGATTGTGCAGCATGGAACGCAGCGCCGCAGCGAAGACAGCTGGGCAAAAGTCGCTGCTGCGGTACAAAACGAAAAGTATGGAAAACTCATCGCTGTCAAAACGTATGCTAACCGTCCCCGTCCTCCTATCGGTTTCAAACCGATTATTGCGCCGCCGGAAAATCTCGACTGGGACCAATGGCTCGGACCCGCTGCGAAAATGGAGTATCACGAAAATCTTCACCCGTACAACTGGCATTGGTTCTGGGACACCGGAAACGGTGAAATCGTCAACAACGGCGTTCACTTTTTCGACTTATGTCTTTGGGCGTTGAATAAAAAGAATCCCAGCAGTGTCATTGCTTTTGGGAGCCGCTTTGTTAAATCTCCGGAGACCAATTACAAAGACCAAGGGCAAACGCCGACAATTCTGTTCGCACTTTACGATTTTGACGGTATTCCGGTGATACATGAGACCTGTAACCTTGCCGGTCCCAAAGACAAATGGAATCCGCTGGAAACAACCGAGTTTTATACGGAGCAGGGAGTCATACGCGGCGCAACTTTTGTTCCGAAATCGGGCGAACCGGAAAAAGTTGAAGTCGAGTACAAAAAGCCGGAACCCGGCGGACATTATGCGAACTTCATTAACGCTGTTAGGAGCCGCAACTCGGATTCGCTCAATGCGCCAATCTCGAAGGGATATTATTCCGCTTCTATTCCTCATTGGGGCAATGCCGCTTATAAAACCGGCAAGCGGGAAACGTTCAAGGTTTGCCGTGAAAAGATGGGAAACAATTCTTTCCTTCAGGAAACGATAGATAAAGTCGCTGCTAATTTCAAAGTGGTCTTCGAGGACAGCGTGTCAATCGATGACGTGCCGTTTCAGGTTTCCGAGAAATTATTAATCGACCAGCAGAAGGAAACATTCGTGAACAATCCGGCAGCCGATGTGTTCTTATCACGTCCGCCGCGCAAACCGTTTGCGATTCCGGATGAAGTGTAGGAAAATAACCGGCGGGCGAAAACCGCGGCTTTTATATGACAACGGAAGAATCTCACAAGTGGCTGGTTCAATAGTTCAACAAAAGAGAAAATACAAAAGAGGTGTGGGATTTAGCCCTCGCAACCATTAACCCGCCGGATTTTTTCAATTCGTCTAATAATAAAACGTAACAATATCTTTTTCTGCTTTAAGGGCTTTCATTGCTAATTTTTTCGCAAACCTAAATATCGCAATGTGTTAGAGTTTAGAGATAACTTCTAAAAACGATGTTTACGTTTTCCCGCCAGTATCTCTGCTTTTTTCCTGTCTGCATCCGCTTTGGCGAGGTTTCCCAATGCTTCGTGAGCATCACCTCGGAGCCGATGGTATTCTGCCTCCGAAGACCGATTCCAGATTGCCCATCCAAAGTCACGTACAGCATCGGTAAATCGTCCTTGCTTCGATGCCAACGTGCCGCGAAATTCATAAATTTCTGCACAATGATATTGATAGTGCCTTTGTTTTTTCAGCACCTTGGTTGTTTCTTCAATTGCTTCGGCGGTTTCGCCGAGTCGATCCCGGCCTAGGAAAAAACGGATTCTCGACAGACGATGATAGGAGTAGTCGGGTTCTATTTCGATGCCCTTGTCGAAACATTTCAGAGCCGCCGCCGGGTCTTCTTCGGCAAGGAATTTCCCTTGTAGTACCAATGCCAACCCCTGATAGTCCCCTTCTGCCGCACTCATTTTTTCGACTATCGACTGTGCCTCGTCCTTCTGACCAAGTTCCCAGAGAGATTCCGCCAAGTCGAGCCAATCCTGATCGCTGTCCGGTTCCATTTCGAGTGCCGACCGATAATCTTCGACGGCGGCTTCGTAAAACCCGTATGCGTAAAGTGTGCCTGCTCTTTCGGAATAATCAGAGGCATCTTGCGGTTCGTTTTCGATAGATTGTTTTGTGAATTCGGCAGGCAATAAAATCTGCACCCGCGCGTATTGTTTGATACCTGCGTAACCGATAACCAAGAATACATACGGAAATAGATTAAACGGAAATTTCAGCATCGTACCAAGCATCGAAATAGGAACGGCAATCGCAAGTCCAAAGCCGATGGCTAGCAATGTGTACCGAGATGTTTTAGTCCGAAGTGCTTTCAACTCCTCTTCTGCTTTTCGCCGGGCTTCCGCAAGGATTAAACTTTTGTCGTTCATGGCATATTAACTTGGGTATGTTCCAACATTACTGACGATTATATATACTGTTTCTACTATATCATATTTTTTGCCGATAGCAAAAATTCATAATGCCGCAAGGTTCACCGCATCGGCAATGTTTCATTCATACTGCCGGTGCGATAGCCGCGAAGGTCCAACGCCGTGTAATCAAAGCCAATCTCTTTAAACTTTGCATAGACCTTTTCACGAAAAGAAACATCAGCGAGTTTCACGAATCCCGCTTCGTCCGTTTCAATGCGTGCTAAATTGCCGTGATAGCGCACCCGCACTTGCCGAAAGCCGTTGTCTAACAGGAACTGCTCGGCAACGTCAATCTGCTCCAGCCGCTCTTTCGTTATTGTTTCGCCGTAAGGAAACCGCGAATAAAGACAGGCAAAACTCGGCTTGTCCCAAGTTGATAATCCTAACTCGTTTGACAACAGTCGGATTTCACTTTTCGTCATCTGAACCTGCCGCAGCGGACTCAAAATGCCGAGTTCCTGAATCGCTTGAAATCCCGGTCGGTAATCGCTGTCGTCATCAGCATTGGAACCTTCAATGACCTGCGGTATATTCCGCTGTGCCGCAACAGCAAGGAATTTCGTAAATAATCCGTGTTTGCAAAGATAACAGCGGTTCGCCGGATTTTTTGCGAAACCGGCAATCTGTAATTCCCCGGAATCAATGATGATATGTTCAATCCCGTTATGCTTCGTGAATGAAATTGCTTCTTCCAATTCACGTTTAGGAAAAGCACAGGAACGGGCAGTTACGGCAAGCACGTTTTTACCCAGTACCATTTGTGCCGTCTTCAACAGAAACGTTGAATCAACACCGCCTGAAAATGCAGCGGCAACACTTCCGAGTTGCAGAAGGTACTCTTTTAGTGCTTCGTATTTTTGATGAACGGTGTTAGTCATTTTTTATTTGCTATTTGCGGGGGCTAAAGCCGCCCGCCTATTTATTTCAATAAGTACTAGGCAAGTACTTCTGTCAATTCTTTGACCGCCGTTTCCAAGTCATCGTTAATGACAACAAATTGAAACTGTCCAGCGTGTTCCAGTTCCTTCAATGCTGTTTCAAGACGGCGGTTCATTGCCGCTTCGCTTTCCGTGCCGCGTCCTAGAAGACGTTCTTTCAACACCTCCACGCTCTTCGGTTTGATAAACACCGTCAACGCATCAGGATATACTTCCTTAACAGCAAGCGCGCCCTGCACATCGATTTCTAAAACTACCCACTTTCCTTCCGACAAAGCATTTTCGACATCGCTCTTCAATGTGCCGTACCATACGCCGGTTGCAAACACCTCGAAACATTCAAGAAATTCACCGTTCTTTCGCCGGTTTTCAAAGTCAGTTGCTTCAAGGAAACGGTAATGAACACCGTCTATCTCGCCGGGTCTCGATTTGCGAGTCGTGGCAGAAACACTCAACACCAGCGGCAATCCGCTCTCTGCAAAAACCCGTTTCAAGAGCGTTCCTTTGCCGACTCCCGAAGGTCCCGAAACAATTATGATTTTTCCGACTGGTAGTGACAAGTTATTCCAATCTCGTTTTACATTTCCTACTCGACATTTTGAACCATTTCACGTATCCGCTCGATGACCGTCTTCATTTCGATAACGTGTTTCGCAATACCGGCATCGTTTGCCTTTGCTCCCATCGTATTGGTTTCACGAAACAATTCCTGCGTCAAAAAATCAAGTTTTTTGCCGCAGCATTTCTCGTTATGCATTGCGTATTCAAACTGTTCAATATGAGACCGGAAACGAACCGTCTCTTCCGAAATATCACAGCGGTCAGCAAACAGCGCAACTTCCCGAATCAAAGCGGATTCATCCAGCCGCAATGATTGCGAAGACATTATTGCCGCTATGCGTTCCGTGAGACGCTTGCGGTATTGTTCCGGAACAGTCGGAGCAATTTTTTCAATTTCGCCGACACATCGTTTAAGAACATCGATATTTTCCGACATATCAGCGGCAAGTGATTTACCTTCCGTCAGCCGCATTTGCTGAAGGTTTTCCGCAGCCAAACGGATAACTTCAGAAACAATTTTCGCTGCTAATGGATTTTCCTGTTCGCCGCTGTCTGCTCTTGTTTCGACTACGCCCGGCAGCAAGACCAACTGGTCGAGACGCGGACGTTCATCGTTTCCAAGTTCTGCGTTGATTCTGACTAACTGCTCGTAATAATTTTTCAGAGCATCTGCGAAAATACGTTCTTTGACTTCGTCTTCCCGACTGATACGCACATTAGCGTAGACGGTTCCGCGATTTATGAATTCCCGCAGTTGATTTTCAACGGCGGTTTCCAGAAACGAAAAGGATTCGGAAATCCGCAGCGATAGTTTGAAAAACCGATTGTTGACAGATTTTAATTCCGCCGAAACGGTCAGTGTCTCTTTTTGCAGAGAAGCCGAACCAAAACCGGTCATACTGTAAATCATTGTGAAGCCGTTGAAAGCGTCTTGAATTAGACAGATTAAGGATTATCCGCTGGTGCGGGTGCCGTTGAAACAGGTGCATCTGAGGTCGGTACTGTCGAAACGGGGGCTGTACCTGTACCTGTTTCATCCAGCGTTTGAACAGTTTCTCCGTCTCCGAAACCGAAATCACCTGTGCCGGATTCCCATTTAAGGTAATGGATGGTCAGAATAGCCAAGGCGAACCAGATTATCACAATGATAATGGTCGTTCTCGTGAACACGTCTCCCGCTTTTGTGCCGAAGGCACTTTGCCCGCCCATTCCGCCGAAGGCACCGGCGAGACCGCCGCCTTTTCCCCGCTGGATGAGAATGAGAATTATCAAAAAAATGGAGAAAATACTCGAAACGAGGATACACAATGTTTGCATCTTTTTAGTTTATTCTAATTATACTGATTATTATTTACGCACTTTTGATGATGCCGATGAACTGCTCGGTCTTGAGCGATGCGCCGCCGACCAAAGCCCCGTCAACATTCGGTTTCGCAAGGATTTCCCCAGCGTTTTTCTCATTTACGCTTCCGCCGTATTGAATCCGCACGGTTTCAGCAACTTCTTTGTTATACTTTTTGGCAATGAGTCTGCGAATGAAAGCGTGTGCTTCCTCCGCTTGTTCGGGTGTTGCGACCTCACCGGTTCCGATTGCCCAAACGGGTTCGTATGCAATGACGGTTTTCTTCATTTCGTCAGCGGAAAGTCCGCTCAATGAACCGTCAAACTGGCGTTCAAGGATAACTTCAGTTCGTCCGCCTTTGCGGTCTTCGATGAGTTCGCCGAAACAAACGATGGGAATTAAACCGGCGGCAAGGGCTGCTTTCGTTTTGACGTTGACGAGTTCGCTGGA
>Ga0123353_10019235_pt1 | contig 10135 bp, 8 predicted proteins | sample TergutLab28metaG_3_FD_92763 | JGI IMG/M metagenome (GOLD analysis project Ga0123353, IMG submission 92763) | Labiotermes labralis P3 segment gut microbial communities from Petit-Saut dam, French Guiana - Lab288 P3 | ecosystem: Host-associated > Arthropoda: Insects > Digestive system > Gut ...
ATGCCTCCAAATAATTCCATGGAGTATTAGTCCGAATTTCTCCGGGTTATCCCCCTGTAATGGGTAGGTTGCTCACGCGTTGCGCACCCTTACGCCGGTCGCCACCAAACATTGCTGCCCGTGATGCCCCTCGACTTGCATGTGTTAAGCCTGCCGCTAGCGTTCATCCTGAGCCAGGATCAAACTCTTCATTGTATAAAATTTTAAATGTTATCGCTTCTCCTGACCGATTGAATGACGAGGTTATTATTACAAACCTCTACCTAATTTACTCTTTTAGTGCTATCAAAGAACTCAATTCCGCCTTTGACTCTCTCAAAAACGGGCTGCAAAGATAGAGATTTTTTTAATTCACAAAATTTTTTTTCATATTTTAATAGAATCTGTACAAACAAGCCTGATAAAAGAAGTCATTCGATTTCCATCAGGAGGGCAAAATGGCATAAAATTACGATTTAAATTGGATTCCAAAACAAATGAATTTAAACCTATGGTCAAGGTATCAACCGCTTTTGCTTTTATTTGCAGGATTTCACTGTCAATTTCGACAATTTGTCCGGACAATGGTGTTTCCAAATAAGTTACGAGATAATCATCAGTATCTTCGTGGTTGCAGCTTAGGAATAAAAGTACAACCATCATAGTAAATAATTTTTTTGTCATGATACAGTTTGTTAATATTTTAAATCTCATATATAGTCTGTTAATTCGTATGCTCTATTTTCAACCGGATAAAGATTGTTGTGTAACATCAAATCTTTTCGGCAACGATGGCCAAGATGACGGACTCGCGCTCGTTGGCTTTACGAATTAACGCTGTTGCCTCTTCAAGAACCTGTTCGACAAAGAGTTTGTCTTTGAGGCCGGAAGCGTTGATCTGCACGTTGAGGCCGGCGCCCATAATGGCGCTGCGCAGGGCAAGGGCGCCTACGCCGGCGTCCGATACGGAGTTGGGATTTCCCTCTTTGGCCATCAACTCAATCAGGTCAAATGCCTGATAGGCTACCTGCATCGTCCTGAGTGGCACCTCAATGGCATATTTTGTAGCGGCCTGAATGGCGGCGGTGCGTGCCGCTTTTTCGGCATCGCTCCCTTTGGACATACCAAAGCCCTCCATAATTTTGTTAAAGGCGCGGGTGTCTTCGTCCACCAAAAAGAGAAGCTCTTTCATCAACGTTTGTCCCTGTTCGGCAACATCGGAAAAGATCTTCCAACGCTCATCCCAACCCGGCTTGTGGGAGGAGAGGTTGGCCACCATCGTTCCCAATGCAGCACCTAAAGCGCCCATGTAGGCCGATATGGAGCCTCCGCCCGGGGCGGGAGATTCGCTGGCAGTTTCAGCCGCAAATTGATGGCAAGTCAAATCCACCAAATGCTTTTGACTGTCATTTTCCAACAGATACTCAATCACCCGCTCCCTTGGATTAAACGGCTTTAAATCATCCAAACCCATCGATTTAACGGCTATCTTTATGACCTCTTCCTCCGTGATGCCGCAGGAACGCTGTTGTTTTTCCAAATAATATTTTCCGGCTTCCGTCAACACCTTTTTGGGAATCAGCCCCACAATTTCGGAACCCGTAACGCGGATTCCACGTTGTGCCGCTTTTGAGACTACCTCATCAAAGGCGATATGAACCGGCGTCTCAGAAATATTGGTCACATTCATCGATACCTGTGCTATCCCGTATTCCTCTATAAACCATCCGATTGCTTTGCATCCCTTTAGTGTTCCCGGAATCCAAATCTCCCGCCCCTGATCGTCTAAAGCCACCTTCCCGGTAAAGGGGTCTCCCTCCCTCATTTTGCGCCCTTTCTCCCGCACATCAAAAGCAATGGCGTTGGCACGACGGGTTGAAGTGGTGTTCAGGTTGTAATTAATCGCCACCAAAAAATCCCTTGCGCCAATGGCAGTAGCGCCCGTTCGAGCCACAAATTCAGAAAAATCGGACGAACCGAAGTCCGGTTTCCACAGAGGATCGCTAAACCTCTTGGCCAACCCCTCATACTCACCGGTACGACAATGAGCCAGATTCTTCCGTTCAGGCGTATAGGCTGCCGATTCATAGCAATAGACCGGAATACCCAACTCACGCCCCACCCGCTCTGCCAACTTACGGGCATACTCCGCCGTTTCCTCCATATCAATATTCGCAATGGGAATCAACGGACAAACATCGGTAGCCCCCATTCGAGGATGTTCCCCATGATGAGACCGCATATCGATCACCTCCCCCGCTTTCTTAATGGCAGCAAAAGCCGCCTCACACACCCGCTCCGGCTCCCCCACAAAAGTAACCACCGTCCGATTGGTAGCCACCCCCGGATCCACATTCAATAGTTTAACACCCTCTACTTTCTCAATTTCGTCTGTAATTTGCTTAATTACATTCATATTGCGCCCTTCACTAAAATTGGGCACACACTCAACAATCTGTTTTTCCATCTTAAAATCCTTTTTTATATTATCAATTAATCATTATCTTCTCCTTTCATTATGCCTTATCAGCACCCCTCCGTGTAACCTTTCCGTTTAATAATATCGTTTCAATTATCGGCGTATTGAACGAGTACGGGATGAAATCAAGCGACGGTATCTCTTTCGTTATAAAAAGATTAGCCACCTTTCCCCGAGCAATAGTCCCATGAAACTCAGAGATCCCCATCCCATAAGCTCCATTAAGGGTAGCCGCATTAATCACCTCCTGAGTATTCAATTTCATCTTAATACACCCTAACGACATCATAAACCTCATATCCCCCGAAGGGCAAGACCCGGGGTTATAATTCGAAGCCAAAGCCACCGGCAACCCATACGCTATCATTCGCTTAGCAGGTGCATATTTCATATCCAAAAAGAAAGACGCCCCGGGCAGTACTACCGGCATCGTTTCGCTATTCTTCAACACCTCAAACTCTTCAATATCAGAAGATTCAAGGTGATCCACCGAGATGGCATTATTCTTAACCCCCACCTGAACACCTCCCGAAAAAGACAACTGATTTGCGTGCACCTTAGGCCGCAATCCATACTTGACCCCTGCATTCAACAACCTGTCACTATCCTCCACGCCAAAAAATCCCCCCTCGCAAAACACATCAATGTAATCGGCCAACTCCTCCGAAGCAATCACCGGTATCATCTCATTAATAATAATATCCACATATTCTTCTGCCCGTCCCTTATACTCCGCAGGCACCGCATGGGCCCCCAAAAAAGTGGCCTTAACCGTCAGCGGACTCTCCTGTGCAATCCGCCGAATCACCCGCAACATCTTCAACTCATCCGCCACATTCAGCCCATACCCGCTCTTAACCTCCACCGCACCCGTACCAAAGGCAATAATTTCGTTCACCCTTTCCATCGCTTGCCGGAATAGTTCCTCTTCAGTTGCCTCATGCAACAATCGAGCAGAGTTCAATATCCCTCCCCCCCGACGTGCAATCTCCTCGTATGAAAGCCCATTCACCTTATCAATAAACTCCCGCTCACGGCTCCCCGCATACACCAAATGAGTGTGGCAATCACAAAAAGAAGGGAGCACAAACCGCCCGGCAGCATCAATAACCTCAAAACCACCCCTCCTTCCGGAATCACCCATCGTCCTATTGACATCCCCTGCCCCACAATCTACACTCTTTCCATAATCATCTATAGTCCCATTACCATCCCTTGCCCCACAATCACTCCTTCTTCCGAAATCACTCATCGTCCCAAAGTCAGTAATCACTCCATCCTCTATCGCCACCCAGGCATCCTCCAAACAATTCAAGCGCCCCATATCCGCACCGCACACCCAACCACGAGGTTGCTCCTCCACCTGTACCAGCGACTTAATGTTCTTAATTAATATGCCCATAATCATTAAATCAATAATTCACTAAAAATTCTCTAATTCACTACAATACACATTTTTCAAGGGCAAAGATACAACTTTTTTCAAAAAGAAAGAGTATATTTGCGTCATGGAGAAAGAAAACGTACCGGTATCATTAGGAACGGAAAATGTAGGCAAACTGCTCATAAAGTATGCGATTCCGGCTATTATCGCCATGGTTGCCTCTTCTCTCTACAGCATCACCGACAGCATTTTTATTGGTCATGGGGTGGGTGCGTTGGCACTATCGGGATTGGCCATTACCTTTCCATTGATGAATCTGGGTGCGGCTTTCGGGGCTATGGTGGGTGTAGGCGCCTCAACATTACTTTCCATTCGGCTGGGGCAGAAAGATTACGTATCGGCAAATTATATCTTGGGGAATGTAATTGTCCTGAATCTCATCATAGGCTCCTTTTTCTCCGCCATTGCGCTGATTTTCCTCAATCCAATCCTCATTTTGTTTGGGGCAAGCGCCGATACTTTGCCCTTTGCATACGACTATATGTTCATTATCCTCTGTGGAAACGTTTTTATCCACTTATTCTTTGGATTAAATGCCATGCTGCGTGCAGCGGGGAATCCGCACAAAGCGATGATGGCTACCGTTTATTCCGTATTGATCAATCTGATACTCGATCCATTATTCATCTTTGGTTTTGGTTGGGGTATGCGTGGAAGCGCGATTGCCACCGTCATCTCCATAGTTGTCGTGCTCGTGTGGCAAATCAATATTTTCTGTGACAAAAACTATTTCATTCATTTCAAACGAGGGATTTATCGTTTGCAACGCAAAATAGTATCCAATGCTTTGTCGATTGGGCTGGCGCCATTCCTGATGAATGCCGCCGGGTGTGTCATTGTGATCCTGATCAACCGAAACATGATCCATCATGGAGGCGACCTCGCGGTGGGCGCTTACGGCATCGTCAATCGTGTCGCATTCCCACTTGCAATGGTGGTGCTGGGTCTGACTCAGGCGATGCAACCCATTGTAGGCTACAATTTTGGTGCACGTCTTCATCGGCGTGTGACGGAGGCGCTGAAGATCACTATTCTCTGGGCAACTGTGGTGATGATTTTGGGTTTTGTTGTGGTGGAACTCTTTCCACGCTCTGTAGCTTCAATCTTCACTTCCGACAAGGAACTGATTGATTTATCAACCACCGGGCTGCGCATTGTATTCCTCGTTTTCCCTGTTGTTGGACTGCAAATCGTAACTTCCTCATTTTTCCAAAGCCTTGGTATGGCCAAAAAAGCCATCTTCCTCTCCTTGACCCGACAGGTACTCTTTTTGATTCCCTGCCTATTGATACTTCCTCATTTTTGGGGCTTAAACGGCGTATGGATCAGCCTGCCAATCTCCGACTTTGTATCCACCATCATGGCGGCGGTCATGCTTGCTTCGCAGTTTCGACAATTCAGAGAAAAAATAACATCAACATAAAGACGGATATGGACAAATTTGTAATCACCATTGGACGACAATTGGGCAGCGGGGGAAAAGAGATCGGCGAAGAGTTAGCCGCAAGACTTGGGGTATCGTGTTGGGATAAGGAATTGATACTTATGGCTTCGCAAGAGAGCGGCCTCGACCGCGCATTTTTTGAACAGGCAGATGAAAAGAGAAAATTCAGCCTCTTTGGCGGCCTTTTGGGGCCTCGCCCCTTTTATTTGGACGAAGGATCAGACAACAACTGCTTAAGCAAAGAGCATCTGTTCAAAGTATTGAGCGACGTAATCCGCCGGTTAGCCAACGAGCAATCGTGCATTTTTGTAGGTCGTTGCGCCGACTACATCCTCCGCGATCACCCGCTGTGCCTAAATGTTTTCATCAGCGCCGACTTGAAAGACCGCATCCGGCGTATTTGCGACCACCGGCAAATCGGTGTCGCAAAAGCCAAAGAACTGATTGAAGATACCGACAAAAAAAGGGCGGGATACTACAACTACTACACCAACAAAGTGTGGGGAATGGCCGCATCCTACCATCTGTGCATCAATTCGTCACTTTTCGGTATTTCCGGTGCAGCCGATTATATTCAAAACTTTTTGCGACTACATCATCCCTGAGAAACTCCACCACCTCATACATCATCCCTGAGAAACTCCACCGCCTCATCATCACCCCTGAGAAACTCCACCGCCTCATGCATCAGCGGATACATGACAACGTCCTCCTCCACAAAGGGGACTCTTTGGCGAAACTGTGCTACAAACGCTTCAAGCGTTTCGGACGAACGTAACGGCCTCCTGAACTCCAATGCCTGAGCGCCGTTCAGTAGCTCGATGGCCAAAATTCGCTCCAAGTTCTGCACCACGCGGAAACATTTGGTGGCGGCGTTGGCCCCCATACTTACGTGGTCTTCCTGACCCTGTGACGAATCGATGGTATCCACTGAGGCGGGGGTGCACAGTTGTCTGTTTTGACTTACGATGGAGGCGGCGCAATACTGCGGGATCATAAAACCACTGTTGAGTCCGGGGTGCGCCACCAAGAATGAGGGCAATCCGCGTTTACCCGAAATGAGTTGATACGTCCTGCGCTCCGAAATGCTTCCCAACTCTGCCAGTCCAATGGATAGAAAGTCGAAAGCCAATGCCAAAGGCTGACCGTGAAAATTCCCGGCGGAGACAACCAAATCTTCGTCAGGCAGCACGGTGGGGTTATCTGTGGCGCTATTCAACTCCGTTTCAAATACTTTTGTTGCATAATCAATGCAATCTTTGGAGGCGCCGTGCACTTGCGGAATGCAGCGGAAAGAGTACGGGTCTTGCACATGCTCTTTCTTTTGCAAACATATCTCACTGCCTCTCAAATAGCCGCGCATTGCTTTTGCTGTTTCGGACTGCCCTTTATGCGGCCGTACATTGTGCACGCCCTGGGTAAAAGGCTCAATACGTCCGTTGTATGCATCTAACGACAGGGCGGCAATTTTATCAGCCTGTTGAGAGAGGCGATGCGCCTGCCACAAAATCGAAATCCCGTAGGCGCCCATCAATTGCGTTCCATTCAACAGTGCCAAGCCCTCTTTCGATTGAAGTTCAATCGGTTGCCATCCTTTTAGCTCATTCATCCGTGCGCCTGTCATCCGTTGCCCATCAACATAGACCTCGCCCAGCCCAATCAGGGGCAAACACAAGTGGGCCAGCGGCGCCAAATCTCCGGAAGCGCCAAGCGAGCCTTGCTCATATACGATGGGGGCTACGCCATGGTTATATAAATCGATTAACCGCTCGACCGTAGCCAATTGCACGCCTGAGTAGCCGTAAGAGAGCGACTGAATCTTTAAAAAGAGCATCAACTTCACCACTTCCCGCGGCACCTCCGTTCCCATTCCGCAGGCGTGGGACATCATCAGATTTTTCTGTAATTGAGACAATTGAGAAGTGTCTATCGAAACATTGCACAGAGAACCGAATCCGGTAGTGATTCCGTATATCGGCTCCTTTTGGTGACCCATCTTGCGGTCAAGATAGCTCCGACAGCGTTGAATACACTCTTTTGCTTCCGTAGAGAGTGCAAGGGCGGAGCCGCTGCTAAAGATTTCTCTAATGTTTTGAAGGGTAATTGGCTTCGGGGAGATGTTATGAAAAGGTTGCATGAAATAAAAAAGATTAATCTTGCTGCAAAAGTACGCCTTTTTGGGCAATTTCTTCACATTTTGGTAGAATTATCGACTTTATTATTCAAAAATATTATCTTTGCACCACTATATTGAACACTCAAAGGCAAGACCTGCAAAGCCGTCAGCGCAGGAAAAAACTTATCTATAACGTTATGATCACTTCAAACAAAAACTTAATGACGCAAGCCCGCGAAGCCCTTTCGGGACGTTGGGGTTTGGCCGTAGGTACGTATTTCGTGTACGTACTGATTATTAGCGCACTAAGCACTGGGGCTACTTTCCAAGCATCGCCCCTCGCAGCGGGCAAAACATTAATCTTCTCAAGCAATATCCTTTTGCTGTTGCTTGGCGGCGCCTTTGCTCTGGGCATTTCGACTTTTTCCTTAGCAATTGCAAGAAAAACGGAAGCAAAATTTGAAATGCTTTTTTCCGGTTTTAAGAATTACGGCAAGTCGCTGGGGTTGTATCTGCTACAGGCGCTTTTTATTCTCTTGTGGATGTTGCTGCTGATCGTCCCCGGTATTATTGCAGCCATTTCTTACTCAATGTCTTTTTTCATCCTCTCCGACGACCCCAACATTCGCGCAATGGACGCCATCAAAAAAAGTAAGAAAATGATGTATGGCTACAAATGGAAATTCTTCTGTTTGGGCTGCCGCTTCATTGGTTGGTGCATTTTGGGTATTTTATCGCTATTTATTGGTTTCTTGTGGATAGTCCCTTACATACACATAAGTTATGCCAAGTTTTATGAGGATGTGAAAGCGCAATATGTAGAGGTTCAGTGAACAGGAGAAAAGTTCAATTTTGAACTTACCAAAGAAGGGACGTCCAATATTGTAACTGCATCATCAGATAAACCATTTTCTGATGATGCAAGGTCGGTAGTAGGTTGTTTTTGGATGACCTCTGGATGACAGATTCTTGTGTTTCCATTCGCGCAAATTTATTATTAACAACGTACCTCTTTCTTTTCTCAGAAAGGGGTACACAAAAACCAACAAGTAATATGAGAAAAAATCTATTTCGAGCAAAATGCATCACCTCTTTTGTTCTGGTGTTTTTTATTTTGTTCTTCTCATGTTCACGCGACAGGATAATACCTGTTCATGATCATTCGCCTCCGGTTTTCTCGGTCAAGGAGGCTCAGCGCTATTATCAAGAGGGCGTGAAAGAGATCAAGGCTCCGCAGTTAAGCCGTGGAAAAGTAACCACGAAATCGCAGGGTGGACAGAGGACACTCACGCCTGACTGGAGCAAAGCCGTTGCGGTTAATCTAAACCGGTCGGTGGTTGTGCAGGTGCCGGTCAGAGAGAGAATCAATGAATCTATCATGATGATAGATAAGCAATCGGACAAAATGTCTGTGGAGATGATAGAAAACCGTACAATGCTGGTGGTGGAGCAGTTTAATGAGACAGGCGCAATACGGCACTTTGTGACTACGATACTCGGCGTCTCGGATAAGAATCGTCAGGAGAAGGTTGACCCATATACCTACTCCGGTGATCGAAGTTCTTTTACCGGTTTTATGATTATCTCTGACGAAGAGGGTAATTATCTCTACTCATTTGTGTACAAGAATGGGAAGAGGCGTCATGTTGGTGTGTTCAACAGCGGAGAACATCCTGAACTGTTGCAACAGAAAGAGTACCTTGGATTCAAAATTCTCCATGACGATCAACGAATAGAGACCAAAGGAGGTGGTGGTAATTGTCCGGAATGTAGCGAACCCGAATCTGAATGTGTCTGTCCTTCAATTTGTCCGATTTGTAATGAACTCTTGTATTTTGGAATATGTCTTGAGTGCGATTATTTTGAGTTGGAAGACGCAGTTGGGACATTTTGTTCTGTATGCTTTGAACGGATAAACGAATGTGTCTGCTGCATCCATTGTGGCACTCCCAATTGCGATGGCGCTTGTCAAAATCATCCGGATTATTGTCCAAACTGTTTTGAGGAGGAGGGCAATTGTTTCTGTTGTCCCTTTTGTTTCTCTCCTTTTTGCTTTGGAGAGTGTATAGAGTGTCCTTATTGCGCCACTCCTTTCTGTTCCGGCGAGTGTCAGGGATGTTCAATTTGCCTCGTTGACCCTTGTGTTTGCCCGCAAACATGCACACATACAAAGTGCGCATATTCAGAATGTGGGGCATGTATATCCGGCACGGGAACAGCCGGACAAAACTGTACTTACTGCAGTGATCAGGGCAATCATGCTACCCCCAATATTGATGTGATATATGATTCAAATTCCACATTGACTCAGGCACAGAAATATCAGTTGGAAACAGCGATAACCGAATTCAAGAGTAAATTTCCGGCCTTTGCTGCACTGTACAATGCCTTAGTAAATAGCGGTCTTACTTTTACATTTAAGATTGACCCAAATATTGATGGTCTTGCCTCTTACAAGCTTGATGGTACCATCTCTTTTTTGAATGAGAACGCTATTAAATGCGATAACTTGGAGGAAGAGTTAATTCATGCCAAGCAGCACATTGTTTATGGGAATGCCTTTACCGACAAAATAAAAAACTACGAATTTGAAACCAGGGTGTTTAAGGATTTATCTTGCGCTTATACCGGAAGTAGTTGCATAAATTTTGGGTCAATGGGGCAAAGCGATCA
>Ga0123353_10019236_pt1 | contig 10135 bp, 7 predicted proteins | sample TergutLab28metaG_3_FD_92763 | JGI IMG/M metagenome (GOLD analysis project Ga0123353, IMG submission 92763) | Labiotermes labralis P3 segment gut microbial communities from Petit-Saut dam, French Guiana - Lab288 P3 | ecosystem: Host-associated > Arthropoda: Insects > Digestive system > Gut ...
ATTCTATACATTTCTTACTGTTAGTCACCACGTTCACACACACACACACACACGCATACACACACACACACATACACACACACGCACACACACACACATGCATACACACACATACACACACGCGCACACACGCGTACACACACACTCACACGCATACATACACACACACTCATATACACACGCATACACACACACATACACACGCGCGCATACACACACACACGCATACACACACACATGCATACACACACGCGCATACACACCACACACACACACACACACACGCTTACACACCCACACACGCATACACACACACATACGCACACACGCATACATACCCACACACACGCATATACACACACGCATACACACACACACACTCATATACACACACGCATACATACACACACGCATACACACACGCGCATACACACACACACTCGCATACACACACACACGCATACACGCTTACACACCCACACACGCATACACACGCGCGCATACACGCACGCGCACGCACACACACGCATACACACACACACGCATACACACACACACACACACAGAAATAACAACAAATAACTTTGTGCTTATATAGAGTTTTCCTTTTGGTTTGTAAAGCGAAATAATTTCAATTAATTTTAAGAATATTTATCCAAAATATAAATAAATCTCACATAATGTTTCTCTTATACAATTTAGATCAAAAAGCCCAAAAATAATAACAATTTTAATTTACGTGAGCCAAAATTAATGCTGTCGACATGGAAAGAATGGCCGATAGAAACACCGGAACGTATTCTGGGTCTAGTCAGTTCAAAATTTATTTTGAATAGTAATTATGTTGATCAGGATAGCCGCAACAGGAAAGCCTAATTTTGGTAGATGTCACACTTTGTTGACTTATTCCACATACAGAGACTAGAGGTTTCTAAATTGGTGTCGTTAACGATTCAGATCTTCTCGGACATTACACCGTGTCGACCGGTAAAGATTCAAATCGTGGTTGTCACGGTGTAAGATCATCTATATCAACATTTGTATTTTTTATAACAAATTACTTTTTACAAACATTTTCCTGTATTTCTTTCCTGTTTTCTCTAACGTCTACCAGGTTTATGTACAAATTCATATCCATTCTTTTGATACAAAATCGCCATTCATCACTTTCTGTTTCAGGTCAGCTCCATAATTCATTTTTAATATCTTTCTTACTCATTACGTATCCACATACGGTTTCCATTAATTTTACAAAATCCTGCTACCAGACAAGCTATCCTATTTCACAAAAATTCTCATACATAGACGAAAGAATTGGTCTTTTGTTTTAAATTTTTTTAATATACTTGAAGCAGCTTTCTTTCGTCGTTTTACTCAGGTAAGTTTCCTGTCACGGAACACGGGATTGCGTTGCAATTATTCGGTTCGTTGTGAAGAAGTGAGATTTCTCATGAAGGATTTTCAAACCCGGTACAAAGCTCTGTTCACCTTCGTGTCCCACACTACGTTTTTGAAACAAAATTCATAGCAGGTCGCAATGGAATTACGCCTTTTAAGAATTCCGTTAAAATTGTCATGCTTCACAAAAGTCTTGACTCAAAATGAAACAACTTTCGAAATGTTCTTAACATTTTCCTTCCTTTCATAAGCTAAGGCACGTAACAGCATTCAGACTACCCTGTTAACACCTTAATCTGCGAGACACGGAAGGCAGCGCAATAGTAGAAGGAGGCGCAAGAGACAGAATACAAAACACGGTATCTAAGAACACAGTATTAACCCCATGAATACTAAAATTAAAATAGTTTTAGGTAAAGATTCAGTTCGTAACTGACTCAGAACACAGTGCGCTTCCAATATAACTGGCTGGTATGTATTTTATAGGCAATTTTAATGATGTAATAACCTGTAGCATACAAAATATCAAAGACACAATGAAAAAAAAAACTGTATATTTCGTCACTGCATGTGTTTTCCTTCTTTTTCGTTGTAACGCACTATAACGTAGTAGCGTGGGTTTTATCCACTTTTTTTTTCTGTCAGTTGGTATTTAAACGTTACGTTTGTACGAAAAGTTTTTAATTAGTTTCTATACTGATTCGCCCAGCCCTTAAGTGAAGGGAGAAGGAGAAAGAGACAGTCATTTTTATGTTAGGCGCACCGAAATGCAATTCATGAGAGAAAACTGCGGAAAACGACCTCTTCCAACAAGCATAGCGTGCGCACGAACGGAGGCATGGAAATAGGAGTCTCAATTAGTCTATTTTACTCAAGTTCACAAAACTATTCCAACTCATCTTTGAATCACTCCGCTTATCACAGGATTAAGTTCGCGTGAAACATGTTGGAGCTTCCAACCACGTCTTCGTAATAAGCACACATTACTACGTACTTTACACTGAGCACATTATAGGTTCTCGGCTAACACATCGCCGTGTCATCCGTTTCGAATTTGTGCCTGAGGAAGATTTCGTCTGTCTGGAATACCTTGTGGTTATAGACGGTCAATCCAGACAATCTAAAAATACCTACAACAGGGCAATGACCGAGTGCTGAAATTGCTTCTCATTTCCGTACACACACAATGACGTCTTGTTCGTAACAACACAATCCATGAACTTAACAAAGCAGCTTTCAAGTTAACTTATTAAGTCCCTTTTGCTGAAAATGCGCTGCAAAACTTCAATTTTCAGATGAATAATTGGTACATCCGACGTCTATTGGAGTGCATCCAAATCCTTTTCTGTTGCTTCCAAAACGTCGATAATTCAATTAAATTACCAGTCACCAGGATGTCTTCCAAGAAGACAGTAATCTTCATCAACAACACTGTGAGACCCTCTGATTTCATATTACTAATTACCATGCAGTGAAGTCCTAGGTCATCATAATGCTTTTCCATGATCAAAATACAATTTTCTAGTAATGGTTCCCGCTGTTTTCCTACGAACATGTTTTGATGCCTTCTTCCAATCGCTCAGCTGAAGAACGACGTCAAGACTCTGCCGGTCCGCAAGTGTAATTTCACAGACCACATAACAGACGAAGCCATTAGGAGTATATGGCATCTGGTCTACACTAGAAGTCGTCGGGAGAAATCCTCTGCTTTCAAGGCAGTAACGCTAAATACTAATGCCTTCTTATTTAAAATATTCATAGTATAGCAAATGGATACTAAAGTTTCGGAAGAACGAACTGTCCACATCTACTCTACAGATGTACCACGTAAGCCGCCCAAACCGTTGCTACCCGGTACCAAATTGTCAGCGTATACTCTGCAGACGTCAGCAGCCCCAACCGCCGGTACACAGTGTCAAAGTGCCCGCATCTACACTCCAGATGTTAAGCAGCCCCTACCGCTAGAAGTAAGAACCATGGTTTCCACATTTACTCTACAATTGTAAGAAGCCTCAAAAGCTGGTACTCGGTACCAAAATGTCACATCTACTCTGCATATGAAAGCAGCCCAAAACGCTTGTACTGGGTACCAAACTGCGTGTGTCATAACCTAGAAGACTGTAACATGAATCTTACTGAGTCGTTTACGCAGATCTTCACGCGAATAAGTAACTATACACATATATCAGCAGTGGACAATGTGAGTCGCGGTAAAGAGTTATTTGTCCATAATTCGACATAAACAGGTTCACTCTGCGGCTATGTTGTTTCCAGTGCACACAGTGTGAAGTGAATACCTTCACTATAACGTTATGTTCAAATAGCGATAAAGGAAAGATTCCAACAGGCGTACTGAAATGTCTTCATTCTTTACCACTAACAAGTATTTATCATTCCATTCAGTTTCAAATATCTGATTACCCAAGATAAAGGAAGATACATCCAATGCCTTAAGTTCTCATAATCCTATTTTCAAGGTAGAATATCCTATTTCGATATTCAGATATCTGAACTGGGTTAAACAGGGTACAGTCTAATGTGTTGGTGAGTCCCTCGTCACTGCGACGTGGTGTGTACTCAGAACGCAAAAGCCTTAAACGACGCCTAGCTGCAGATGACAGTCGTATCTAGTACACCTAGAAGCAAACATTTCACATTTGAGTTTCCTGCTCCTCTATAAGGAAAACCTTGAAAGAAAAACACAAGATCAATTTAACTCCTTACCCTTGGCAATATAAAAGTCAACCACAATTGATAAAGCCATGTGTTTAAGCCTGCATGCTAACAGAGAATTTGGCTGTTATCACTCCTTGTTATTCATTACACAATCACAATGTAATTTATTAAAATCAATGTTATTCGTTCTTCAGATTTTTATGTGCTGTACAGGATACTGTGATGCTGATTGGGAATGTGAAATATCCATGAGGAAGCGGAGGTAGTTTGTGTATTACTGAATAAGCAATTGCTTACAGCTACAACGGATGGTCCTGCACATTGTAATTTGGGAAGGGGTCTTGCGATTTGTCGTCGCATAACATCAGCATATTAACAAATGTCACAGCTGGTCTGGGAATAGGATAGATTACTTGGAAAGCTGTGAGTAACAGACAAACAGGCCTACTTGAAATTCGGATCGTCGTCGTTATTCTAGGAGCCTCTGGGGGCATATTCACTGGCAACACATATGGGGATATAAGAAATTCATACAGAAACTCACCCTGAAATCTTAAATTGGGAGAGCCTAGTTTGGAGACATGAATGTGGATAGGGAGTTAATAATAAAATGGATGTTAAGTATAATAGATTTACAGAATGGATTGGATTTTATGTCAGTGACAAGCTCTTTTGAAGATGTAAATGAACAGCAAGTGGGTTCAGCAATTCAATTCAATTCAATACAGACCTTTAACTCCCACGTGCTGTACAACACCCAATAAGGCCTGTTTCACAGAGAACACAACATAAATACATCAAATAACAACCCACAAACAAAACCACATCCAGTAACAAAGAGCACGGATCGTACTGAAAATTCTAAAGTAAGGAATAGTCAAAGAGACGCTCTGCTCTTGAATATACTGGTAGTAGAGTTCCATTCCGTTCAATTCAATTCAGTTTATTGACATTCAGGCTAGAACACAAGGCAAATTAGTAAAGAAACATGCGCATAAATGAATACACAAATACAAAGACACAGGAAAAATACACGACAAACAAAAACAGACTAGAATCAATTTGATTTTCAATTTTGTTTCAACAAAATATGTAATAATAATAATAATAATAAATTTTCTACCCCTATACCTTATATTTTTATCACTAATAGGATCACACGGCACGAAAACTACACTAAACACTATTCATGTTGTACACGTTCACCGCCTATGAACGTTTGTGTCCCTGTCCAGCTCAGTATAGTAGTTGCGACTTCTTCGGGATAGGGTGGGGTTCATCGAATTTTGATAAATTTTTTGTTGGTAACATCTTAATTTATATTTTATTACCGCTGTCATTCTGTATATGGAGTCACGTGAACAGATTTAGGAATTCAGTGGCATAGCTATAACATTTTATTGAGCTTATCACTAGCGCACCTCAATAAACACCTGTCCTCCTCGTTTGTTAATGATGAACTATATGCATATCTCGTCAAGACAACTCACTATGGTATACACCAGACTTAACGGCTCGGGCTTTTCTTTCGTATATCAGAACGTCCCTTTACCCTATGTTACATTACAATTACTTGATGTAGTGCCCACGCGTTTTAGGAATTAGCCAACTAGACTATCATTTTCCTGTGTCGGTTGCTAATAATGTACTCGAACCTTAAAGATTTCTGTAGCAATGATCTTCCGTCCCTCAGTGAAGTTTTTTGGATGGGACTGTGCTGTTAGGTTTTTTTTTTTTTGACGGACGGCAAGGACTCGAAATGTGACCACTACACTTAGTCGTCATTCTGATATATACGGGTGGTTTCGAGCCGCCCATAACTGAGGGCTGGCAATCATTTTGCCTGTTTAGCAAATGCACAAAAAAATGTTTGGCTACAATATCCACAACACTCAGACTTGGGACAGACATGAACACAGAAGCTTCAGGAACTCTTTCGACTTTCACGTGTTTCAGCTGCCATAATTGTCGTAACATCTAACAATGTACCAGTTTAGTGCAACTGAGGGCGGCTTGCGGGATGCAGATGCAAAGTGCATTTACTGTTAACTGACACTATTCGACAGAGAGTGGTCGGTGTGTTTTCACTCTTACATCTGTGTTCATTGTGGCGTAGTTGAAGTTTTCTTAGTGTCACCAGGCAGGAAGGGAATTTGGGAGGCAGAGGGGGCGGTAAATTTCGCACTGTTCAGTATTTGGTGTGCGTTGGTTAAGAAATGCAACATCACACATGACCTTGATGGCACAGAAGATGATATATTCCTTGGAAACTTCTCATATTTGATGCCTGATTTCAGAAGCAACTTTAAGTAATCAGTTGACTTGGCGTGTAAGACTGAAACTCTATCAAAGTATTACAACTGTTGGCATCCTGTTGTGCTATTTAATGAAATTCCAGCCGAAAAGTGACAGGGACTTTAACCTATCAGACCAACAATCTGTGCTGTGTCACAGATGTCTGCATAAAATTCGATCTTAGATATATACATAAAGAATCACAGCAGGTTTCGAGCTATGTAGGTCATCTTTGGGTGGTGTTTGTTTAAAAAATTCAGTATGTTTTTAGATGTCATGTTCTATATTGTGTACTTTTCTGCTTATAAGGTATTTTTCATCTTCATGTTTGCTTGGTGTTGTGTTGTGTTGTGGTATTTTGATAATGTTGCCTGTTCAGCACGTCCGGAATGTTCTGTGTTTTGATATGTGAGTCAAGTGGCACGTGTGTAGAAAATTCAGTTTTTGGTGACTGTGACGGTTGTTTAGTTGTTGGTTGTGTTCGATATCACCTACCTTCCCGCATTTTTAAACAAGCGTCACCTGACGATGAGCTGAACACGTCGAAACATGCAGTGATTTTTATTTAGCTATACAAGACAAGAATTTTGTGTAAATTTTTAAGACACAAAACCGATCCCAGTGGCCGCGCGTTCTAAGACGTGGTTCTGCAGCTGCTTGCTTGCTGGGATTGCGAGTTCGAATCCAGCCGGATGCATTGCTGTCTTTCTCTTGCTAGTGTTTTGTGTTGTCAGGTAGGGATCAATGTGTCGAGCTGATCACTCGTCCAGAGGAGCTCCACCGAGTGTGGTGTTTCTGGCGTGTCGTCATAAAGCCTTGAAAATGAGGAGCCCCTGGCCCACTGGGGGCTGTTGCACCGTGGAACACAGAATTGTGACACAAAATATTTTTGTGCTAATGGGATGAAAAAAACTATTACTTTCCAACAGGAATTTCACTATTGGAGGAAAGAGCAAATGTACAATTTTGTTCAATTTAAATTCTCAGTTTCGTGTTTATTAATATTCGTTTATCCAAAAAAATGTCCAATTTTGAATAGTGGCAATTTTATTGAAATACACATAATCTTTCTCGAAACGTGATTCATAAATCAAGGGTTAACAGTACAATCGATAGTCTTTTCTTTTTTCTGGCAACATTTTGTATATTCAGGGCGCGAATTAGAATAGGTGGAATTTTATACGCGACCCTAGTGATTAACCAACTTGATGCACAAAATATTGTTTTATAATAAGTTTGTTAAATGCCTCTACATGTTTCGAACGCTATGTGTTTATCATCAGGAGGTCAAAATTGTATTATACAGCATCTGGTACCATCACACCTGTCATGACGGCCACCTATAGGTGTGATGGTACCAGATGCTGTATAATACAATTTTGACCTCCTGATGATAAGCACATAGTGTTCGAAACATGTAGAGGCATTTAATAAACGTATTACAAAACAAGATTTTGTGCACCAAGTTGGTTAATTACTAGATTATACTGAGATACACGGCCAGCAAAACATCAAAATTTATACGCGAGGAAATGCAGCAAATATATTTTTCATTCACTTTGAATTGCTTATGAAGGACTCTCTTCCGTGGGTTTAAAAACGACGGCATATAACTTTATTTTTAAAAGAAATACTGACTTTATATACAGCCTATATTTGTCCGGCTGTCCGGCGTGTGTAAAGTACAAACTGACCAGTATAAAACACAAGCTTTCCCCTAAATACGCTTCCTAGAGGGAAAAACATGGTGGACTAACAACGAGTTTATTCACACTGCGGCATCATGGAATTACAGGCACGCTGTGTAATTGACAATCTCTGCACTACGCCTTAGTAAATGTGCAAACACTGGTTCACTAGTGAAATTGTATTGTGGCTAAAACGCATATGGGCCACTGACACATGATGGCACATTGTAAGTACTCGTAATACCGTGAATGACAAAACCGCATGTTTGATGGTGTTGTATCCTACACCTACGTATTTCTAATTCCAAACACAGTTTTTAATTTGGGATAACTCTTTGTGTATATTTACAAGGTTCGAGGAATGAAATGGAAGACCATGTCATCTGCATTCTTCTGGGATATTACGCAGCGTATCTTGGTAATTCATTACCGACGTTTCGACACAGCCTATCGGTCCCATCTTCAAGGACCAAGAAATACAAGAAGAAAGTCTCTTTCTTCTTGTATTTATTGACTATAGGCTGCGTCACATCCCAGAAGAGCGCAGATCTCATTTATTTCGCAAAGTAAGCCTCAAATCACGCAGAGAATAGTATGTCGTTCGAGAAAATGTATTTATTTTGATAAAGGGGACTGCATAGTTCGGCTTTCTGACGGTGCCATCATGAGCCCAAAAACTGAGAGATAGTTTGTTACCAGGAAATATTCGGTCAATAATAATGCCTTATAGCTTCAGAAGTTACCTCAAAAACACACCATCAGGCCAAACAGATTCCCACTCAAATTAGCGACTATTCTCCTCGTCAACACATTCAGTCTGTCTATGTGGGTCATCCAGCCTGACGTCGAGTGGATAATGTGCAACTTCTGTTCGGATTAAAGCTGACCATTGATCTCTATCCAAAGCAAATGATAACAAAGCATGGACCTACCCTTCCACATCCTCATTTTCTTCAGGATATAGAGCTTAATTAAGCACAAAAATAATTTCACGTATTTGGGCGCGTTCGCAAAATTGCGAAAAGGGACTATTAACTTTGTCATGTCTGTCCGTCTGTCCATCGGTATAAAACAACTCGGCTCCCACTGGAAGGATTTTTCATGAAATTTGATAGTTGAGTATTTTCCGAAAATCTGTCGAGAAAATTCAGTTTCATTAATATTGGACAATAATAATAATAATAATAATAATAATAATGAGTATTTTACTTGACAAGCAATATACATTTGATCATAACCGCTCACCTCTTTAGAATGAAGAATGTTTCGGAAAAAAAAGGTTGTAGAGAAAATCGAGACAAATACTTTGTTTGAAATAAAGTTTTCCGAAAATCATGCCATTTATGAGATAATGTAGAAAAATAATGCACATTTCGGGCAGGCCACAGATGACAGCTATAATCACTGGATTCATTACTGGCGTACCATCGTCAGTAAACCGCATTATACTTTTTCTAGAGGATACAAGAGAGATTTTATTTCTGCTGCAGGCTTCCCTCCAACTGTTTTTACTTTCTTGGGATGGGTAATGTACCCCCCGAGTACAATTTGATTCAGTATTTCCACTATGCGGTAAAAATTACTATAACGCATTTGAATATAAACTCCGGTGTATGCTGTATAACTAAGGCTACAAACACACTCAGAGTATGCAATATTGCTTTTTTACTGCAGCAAAGGTTTCAGGAACGCACCTCAGTGTTACGTTATATGTACATTCCTTGTCTTGTTTTTCAGTTTTGTATGTTTAAACGCATTGTGTTAACTGACAACAAAGAGACCGACAATATTAACATAAACAGGATAAGTCATATTTTATCAAAATGGTGTATACTGTCCAGTGGCCAGTACCTGACGTCATGGAACTCACGTTCGAATCTCATGTCCGATTCACACGGGTTATTTCGACAAGTTAAATGTAAATAGAGCCAGTTAGGTGGTTTATGATAAGACTGATTCACAACATTACAGCTAAAGCAGCATTGAAATTTGGAAGTGAAGCTTGGGTACTGAAGAAAAGAGAGGAACAACGTTTAGAAGCAGCACAGATGAAATTTTTTAGACACTTACTTGGAATA
>Ga0123353_10019238_pt1 | contig 10134 bp, 13 predicted proteins | sample TergutLab28metaG_3_FD_92763 | JGI IMG/M metagenome (GOLD analysis project Ga0123353, IMG submission 92763) | Labiotermes labralis P3 segment gut microbial communities from Petit-Saut dam, French Guiana - Lab288 P3 | ecosystem: Host-associated > Arthropoda: Insects > Digestive system > Gut ...
ACTGTCTCACTTGCCACGCTAACTGGTCTCCCACTCCGGTGTTCATCACTGACATTTTGTCGTCCGTTTCGAAATTTTTTCCACCCATTCATACACTCTCCCCTGACTCAAACAACTGTCTCCATACTGACCCTTCTTTCTTCTGTAGATTTCAGAAGGTTTCACACCCTCTGACCAAAAAAAAAAAAACGAATAACGTTTCGTTGCTCTTCCACAGCGAAAATTAACAGTGGAGCGGCCATGTTGTACGGCCTACTACTCAGGCTGCTTGATCGTCACGACCCCTATATGACATATTGCTAAGGAGCCATTTTGTGTCCCAAAATAAGATTTTTCCTTGTACATAATTTTTCATGCACTTTAGAATAGCATTGCTGTTATTTAATGACTTTCCCTCGTATATATGATTTGTGTGGGGAAGTAGTTGGTTTTTAGTTTAAACAAGATATAAAGTTTTGCAGGAAATAAACAGTATCACAACAGCGATTATTTCCTTATAACCAACTAATTTGTTTTTAGGCGCTTTCGCAAAATTGCGAAAAACTATTATTAGCTTCGTCAGGTCCAGATGTTATCCGACTGTCTGTCCGCAAATAACAACTCGGCTCCTATGGGACGGATTTCCATGAAAATTGATAACTGAGTGTTTTTTTCAAAACTTTGTCGAGAAAATTCGATTTTCATTACATCTGAAACAAGTGAGGGGTACTTTACATAAATACCAATATACATATTTGACTATTTATCTCTCAGTTATTTTTACTTACTTACCCCATGGAGCAAAGTCCTTCTTCAGAAGCTAACCAGATTTCAGCTAGTCAAGAAATTCCCCGCATTTATGGAACCCGAAAATTTATTACCGCATTCACAAGTGCCCGCCAGCTGTCCCTGTCCTGGACCAGCTCGATCCAGTCCATGCCCCCACATCCCACTTCTTGAAGATTCATCTAAATATTATCCTCACATACATGCTTGGGTCTTCCAAACGGTCTCTTTCCCTCAAGTTTCGCCACCAAAACCCCTCTCCTCTCTCCCATGCGCGCTACATGCCCCACCCATCTTATTCTTGTCGATTTTATCACCCATACAATATTGGGTGAGGAGTACAGATCATTCAGCTCCTCACTATCTAGTTTCTCCACTCCCCTGTCATCTCATCCCACTTAGGCCCAATTATTCTTCTCAGCACTCTATTCTCAAACATCCTCAGCCTAAATTCCTCCCTTTATGTCAGCGACCAAGTTTCACAACCATACAAAACAACAAGCAGTTTTATAATTCTGGATATCTTCATATTTACATTTTTGGATAGGAAGTTGGAAGACAAAAGATTCTGCACCGAATGATAGCAAGCATTCCCTGACTTCAATTTGCTCTCAATTTCTTCCTGAATAGAATTTGGATTTGGTAAGGTTTTTCCCAAATATTTGAAATTTTCCATCCTTTCAAAGGAACAATTATCAATCTTTATACTGTGACGTCTTCATGCATTCTAATCTCGAGGCATGACAATGTACTTAGTTTTATCAGCATTTACTTCTAATCCAATCTCCTTACTTGCCACTACAAAAGATTCTGCATCTTCCTTTCTAATATGTATGCTTCCTCCAAATATATCAATATCATCAGCACAAACCACAAAATGGTGTGTACCGTTTAATTTCAAACTAACGTGGAATTACCTGAACCCTCCTAATGGCGTATTCTAAAGCTAAGTTGAAATTGCAATGGCGAAAGTGCATCTCCTTGTTTCAAATCATTCTTTCTAAGAAACATGTCAAACAAATTCTTGCCTACCCGGACACTGCTATACATTTCAGTCAGACACACTTTTATTAGCCTTGCCATTTTCACAGAGATGCCAAACTCAGTGAGAATATTATACAAGAACTCCTTCCTAAATGAATCATTAACTTTCTTCAAGTCTATAAAGAGCTGATGAACTGCTTTGTTGTGTTTTCATTTTTATCAAGTATTTGACATATGCTGAATACATGATCAATAGTTGACCTGTTGCGTCGAAATCCACATTGATGATCCGCAGTAATTTCTTCTGCATATGGAGTTAAAATTCACAGAAGGGTATTCATAAATATTTTGTATGTTGTTGGCAAAAGTAATATGCCTATATAATTACTACATTTTGTTTTTTTGCCCTTCTTTTAGATAGGTGAAATGATTGACTCCTTCCACTCCTCAGGCAATTCCTCCTTATTCCGAATAGAAATAATAAGTTTATGGATCTCAGAGCGAGTTGTTCTACCTCTTGTCTTAATCAGTTCTGTTGGGATATGAACAATACCCGGAGATTTGTGACTTTTTAGCTTTTCAATAGCCAATTCAATCTCAAACGTACTTGGTTCAGGCAGTAGTGTCACTGCTGTCTGTATTTCTGTCTGCCTAAAATCATTAACCCCATGTACATTCAATAGCTGTGGGAAATGGTTCCTCCACCTAGCCAAAATACTGTGGAAGTCTGCAACTAAATCACCTTTCCCTTCCTTTACTCTATTAGTTCTAGGCTGGTAACCTACAGTCATTGGTTCCTCTGTAAAATTCCCTAAAAGCCTGATCTTACTATGAGATTCAAGTTCCTCATACTTAAATTACAAAAATCCTAATCCCAACTGATGATATTCGTTTCCATTTTAATAGAAAAAACTATACTTCCCTGCTATTACTATGCCCCCTTTTCCCACCTAGCTCATTGCACACCCACAAAATCTAATGTATACATTGCCAATTCCCTGGCTGCAGCTGTAAGTGAACATGTCCTACACAGGCTCCTAACTTTCCACGTAAAAAATCTCATGTTCACTTTTCGGTTGTTTAAATCTTACCAAAATATCAGTTCAGGTGCGAGGCTATTGTATGAATGTTTTGTAACACTATAGGTTTTTACGGTGAGGAGTTGTTAGCACCCCACCAAACTCCGAAGCTGGAGGACAACCCCTTGTCAGCTGTTCGCAACTGCTTATTCAATATATTCGCAGCTACCCTCCATATTGGAGGCCATTCTTTCATTCACAACCTGAGGACGGGCCATGTCATGGCGACAGGGACCCACGTATCACGGAAACAAGCTACATTAATATTTATAACTTATTTCTTAATGAAGGACTGTCAATGCATAAATTCTCATTATTCCGTACTCTGGTTCAGAAGACAAGCCGTCTGGTTTGTAATTGATTTCGTCGCGGTCGACAGCAGAATAGCGAGAGCCATTTCTGCAGGCTACTTAAAACTTTCTTTCGTTAAATGTCTTTTATTGTGTCTCTGGGTAGCGCAGCAGGTGAGCGTTCTTACGTTTCAGAGGTACCTTCTCCGAAATGTCGGAACACTCATCTATAACCTGCTCAGAAACCCAACAGCAGACCGTCAACTGAACAATAACAGCTGTAAGAGCCTGGAAGCTTTTATAAACAACGGTTGTTCCAATACCAACCATTAAGAGGCACTTAAATATGGGTTTTCTTAAAGATCTGAAAAGCTAAACACTTTTCCAATACATGCTTACGTAAGTAGATCGCGTTATACAGACTTTTCATTATACTGTTCTGCCTAATTGCTGAAACAGGCTACGCTGTCTAAATTTGACGACCACGTACTTGGTGTAATATTTTGAACACCTGGTACAAGTCCTGTGACTTCTGACATGCTATAGATTGTAATAATTATCAGGGCATGAATTTTCCAGCAATTGGATTATTGAACGATAGAATACCTGACACATTGTTATTTGTTGTTGTTTCTGACATTAATCACAAATTTATATCAAATTAAATTTTACTCCAGCACACCAATTTACAAACGCAGAACCTCTACACAACCCATATGAGATCATTTATGCATACAATCATCATTATGAGCTTTTACACGCTCTTAGAAACGGCGGTGGTGAGAGATGTATCGGGCAGGTGACTATCCTGCAGATCGCGAAAGAATCTGGGCGCGCCATCGTGTCCGCGATAGTGAATACAAGCAAGATATGCTCGTTGAAGTTGCGGGAACTTGGCGGGCTAGCACTGCAATTAGGGTGGTTAGGACAATACTCTGAACAACAGAAGAAGTTGCATGATCGACACAGAGAGTGGCGTTTTTTTCCAATGTTTTATCCGCCAGTTGGACGACATCATTATTTGGAACCCAAGCCTGAGCGGCAATTGTGGCCTCGGGTTTTAGCAGTAGGCGACTCGTCCACTGAGTGCAACGAGAATCAAAAAGTACTGCTGGTCCGACGAGGTTTCTGCAGTGGTGGCGGAACTGATTCCACCTCCGGTCGTCCACTTTCTCTAGGATCAGGCGCTGGCGAAATTTTTGCTCTTTATTTTATATTGCGACTTAATTGCTACATCTGTTTGGGACTAACAGCTCTGTGTGTAACATCAGATTTATTAACTATAAAGTTTAGTATAGTTACATACTGACATCGATTGAATTAAACCCCAAGTTTTAAACAAATCTGATCTTAATGTGCAACAATATAATGCACGTCTGTTTTGAAAGCGTCAGCCAAATACAGAAGATGTGAAGATGCCAGATAGGGTAGACTGCAGCAGCGTACTGTGGTACCCAAACCATAACAAGAGAGTGATGGCAACTATACGAACACTCTTGTCCAACCAGTGCATCCTGTAAATTTAAATATCCTTAGCGCTCGTAATATAACAGGATACACGGTGGATATTTTTTGGTTTCACAAGGAGTAGTAAAGGTTCCTTAAGACGTGTCAGAGAAATGTACTGCCATCGTGTTCAGGGTAACTGAACAGAGTTCAGGTGGGTGCAGAAGTAACTGGGAGAAATGAATGTGTCATTTAGATAGTAATGCTGGAAAGAATTTTGGTAAATCTAAACTATGGAAGGGCGAAGAGGCGAAAAATCTTGTGCTGGCGCAATAGTAATTGAAACTTCCAAGGAGGGGTAAATCAATCCAAGAAAACTGATTTCGTGTAGAAAAAGGCAATTCTATTTTCAACAAGATGGAACCCGCTCACGTAACACCGCGTCACCTCTCAGCATACTACACTGTTCAGCATACTACACTGTTCAGCATACTACACTGTTCAGCATACTACACTGTTCAGCATACTACACTGTTCAGCATACTACACTGTTCAGCAACATTGTTATCAGGATTCAAATCTCATACTTATCCTACTGATAAACAAACACAAAATGTTTGAAATTACCTTACGGAATGTGTTCTTTTATGTGGAAATGTATCTGTGCCCGCTTTCAGAAAATAATATCATACTTGCCATGAGCCATTCTTAAGATACGCCGTATGATTAATGGTCTGTATAGTATCCAGTTTGAAATGCTTGCTATCACAAGGAGGCATCTGTGTCCTCAGTCACAGAAGTTTATAATTTGTGAAAACCCACGATTTGGCAGTGAAGAAGGACAGTGCCATATTTGCTAAATAGATGCTTCTGTGAAGTCGAACTAACCTTTAAGTTAAAATGGACCACATACACAGACATCTAAACACCCACAATATTGCCTTCAAGAGAATAAAGAACATCTGACAAATAGGACTTCTTTGTAAGTCCAGAATAATATAGAATGAGCAATTCAATAAATTTTACTTTGCGGCTTATTAATAAACGGGTTTCAGTCGAAGTCAATTCTGATCACTCTGTGACCTACTAGTCGCTGAAACATCCACAGAATATCTAACCCAATAATAGTTTTCATGGTTAAGTCATATGCTGGCATGACACTGAAAATACACCAAGGAAGTTTTCTAACTGGAAGGCGTTAACACACACCACTCAGTGCAATAAATGAGGATGGAAATGGTGGGCATAGCGAACACACAAGATGTGATACAGTCACTTTTCCAGCTGTCCTGGACAGGTCATGAATATTTGGAGGAAATATTAATTATGGCACTAAGATGAGGTACTTGAGTACGGGAAATTAGATTTGCAAACCACTAGGATACGTTCTCCAGGGAGAACCACACAGCATACTGCATGGAAGAATGAATGATGAGAGAGCAGAAGACTGTTGCAGGGTTGCATTGGCATCAGTACTTGGAATGAATAAGTAGGGAAAATCCATACTCGCGAACCCTACTTCACACAAGCTCACACTTTGCACTTGTACGTGCATGCTTGTGTACACGTGACACACACACACACACAAACACACACACACACACATGTGCACACATACACAAAACAAATTCATATACATAAAATAATAAATGTGTTTGCACACAAAAACATCGAAGGAGGATATGAACCTGTGTTTGTAGACAGGTTTGTATGACCGGTAAATATGAAATAGGATGTCCAGTCTTCACCATTCACTACATAATATCAATCTTGTTACTAAATATGAAATTATGTGATGCCTGGTAGATACAGCATCACCAGCAGTTCATAAATATGTACATAAATGATACAATGTACGTTTACATGCAGTGGCTTGTTCCCACTAAGTTCGATCAGCCCAACAATCAACAGTCCTGAAATCAGGTACAGGAATATTACATTCACATAGTACCATGCTTGGTACTTCGTCAAAATCAGGTTTGGCATCCACATGATGCTGTTGAGTTAATCTCTTCAGTCATTTTAAGCGATAATTTAGTCATGCCACCAATTGTAATTTATTTTATTTAAAATACTGCTGAATTGTACTCTACGGGGTGTGAAGTTTCACTGAAGACGGAAGATAAGAAAATAATAAGTTAATTCAGAGAACAATTAATGTTTAAATTTCGCCCTCCCCCATCTTGCATGTTTATTTCTTCTTCCAACTGATAATTAGGTAGGAATCACCAATTTCTACTTACTTAGTACTATTTACAGCATATTTTATAATTTGCCTTCTTAATTTTAAGCCCATTTGACCTCCAATTATATCACAAAATGAAATTTTGGGTTACTTAAAAAGGTTCTTCCTCTGGGTGGGTATATTGGAACTGTTGTAGATGTTACCAGAGCTGAATTGGGAAAAGTTATCAGAACTGGTCCCTGAATGCCTTCCTGTCAAAACACTTCTCAATGCAGAAGTGCATATTGTGTCACTATTTCTTCCTTCAATTTACATAACAGTTGTGAATCCCGCTGTCCACCTGCTGTTACTCATTATACGTGTATGTGATGCGAATCTTCTGTCATCATCTGAAAATATAATTTTGTAACAACACACAGAAGTAAGCACTCGATAAGGTACCTTGTCATAAAGGTTTGGTTTAAAGAAATCATGTAGTAATATTATAATATCGTACTAAAACACGCACGTGCACACAAACACACACACACACATACTCACACAACCAAACCTGAACCGCAAACACACATGCACACAAACACACATGCACACGAACACACATGCACACAAACACACATGCACACAAACGCACATGCACGCAAACACACATGCACACAAACACACATGCACACAAACACACATGCACACAAACACTACTATTTTCTGAAAACCTATTTTTATCCCAGCAGTGCCACAGTTATATTCATAACAGTCTACATCATGACTGTATCATTAGTTCAGTCCTATGGACAGCAGTAGTTATGGTAATTTATAGATACTTTCGATTTTAAATGAAACAAGACGAAAGTCATGTAAAGTAGCAAGTTTTGTCCTCACCAAACAATTGTTACATGAATTGACATTATTGAGAAAGTCAAGGTACCATCTGACGTCTCTGCATGAAAAACTAAATTTAACAAGACAGGAAATGCACGTAGTAATGTACCATTGAGGCGCGTCGTGCAACCAATGTTGCAGTGGAAAATCAATAACTGTTACATATTCTGATTGTGTATTTGTAGCCTTATTTATCCAGCATGCAATACCTAAGCGCCATAGTTTCATGTGTGGCCTGCCTGGCTCTACACTACTTTTCCACACGAAATGTGTATTCTGATTTCCCCTACGATTATGGCCTGAGACATTTCTCATTTTAAGAAGAATTGAGCGCGATATTATAAAAAATGTACATAGGTCTTCATGTAAAGTGCCAGTTATTCTTGACAGAGTTTAATGAAACTTCAGTTTCCTCGAAATATTCTTTCGAAGAACGCTCAAATATAATTTTTCATGGAAGTCCGTCCATTGGAAGGCTAGGTTTTTCCAAATATGGACAGGCTCTGACGTAGGTACTCGCAATTTTGGGAACGCGCCTAAAAATTGTTGTCTGACAAAAAAGTGCGTCCATCTACATGACTAGTTTCACAGAGAGGGTAAAATGAAAGAACTTTTTTAAATGTTGTGTTTTTAAGTTTTATTCTGTAAAGAAATATTTTTCAATAATGAGTTGTGAACTATTTAATATTTTTAATTTCACGAAGAACTCAAGTTGATATTTTCTGAAATGCACTTAAAATACACAGAAAATTAACGACATATTTTAAAAGCATGTAATTTGTTTCGTTACTTTTAATGTACATAAAAGATAAACAAGAGCTGGTATTTAATTTTATATTTGATTCTAGTGTAAAGGTGAGGATTTTCTCTGTTTAGGGTTCCGTGAGATAAAACAGAGAGATAAGCATGTGCTTTACTCACCTTTTATCCATCGCAAGTACCTTCCATTTCAAAGGTTTAATTTCATGTAACTAAGAGACATTGAATGAAAGTATAACTGAACATTAAGACACGTTCCCCCAACCACTTTTTGCTGTGGGAAAGATACAAGTGTTCAATGCTGTGAGTGTAGGTCGCATCTTTGCTTTAGCTATAGAAAATGCATTGCGCAAGCGCCATATTGTCATCTGTGGCCTGTCTGGTTCTACTATATTTTTCCACATTTTCTCATAAATGGCACGATTTTCGGAAAATAGTTATTAAATATGAAATGTATTTTGATTTTCTCTACAATTTTTGTCTGAAGTGTCTCTCCTTCTAAGAAGAATTCAGCGAGAAACCATAAATGTACATAAGTCTTCATCTAAAGTACCCATTATTCTTGTAGAGTTTTAGTAAAATTTGAATTTTCTCGACATATTTTCGAAAAATTTTGAACATAACATTTCATAAAAATCCGCCTTTGGCAGTCGACTTTTTGCATGTGGACAGACAGACAGACATGACGAAGTTTATAGTTGATTTTTAAAACTGTACAAACGCGACTAAAACGAAAACATTGACAGAAATACAACAGTATTCTTGTAAATTACCTGCCAACTGCCTTACACCAAGCAGCCAAAAGCAGGAACTGTATGCATATGTCAACTGGGATAGAGTCTTCTGCTGTTGCATTTGGTTCTGCAAACACTGTGCAGACAAACCCTTTACTGCCCGCAACCATGATACCAACTGGACCATTGAAGTTGTCTGTCCACCTCCGGGAAAGTGTAGGTCCAAGTGGAGGTAACTGCATGAAACAAATGATAATTATCTGAGAGCTTCTGCAGATACAGTCGCTCTGTTCTAGCTGTTATTGAATAACAAGACAGGCAGTGTACACGTAACGTAAAAATGAGGCTCGTTCATGCAACGGCATTTGCAGTGGAAAAGCAATAATTATTACATATTCTGAGTGTGTGTCTGTAGTTTTCGCTATCGAGCATGAAATGTGAATGCGCCTTATTATAAGCTAAAATGTAATAAAAATATACAATACTGTCCGATACAACTTTCTATTTTATTAAATTAGATTATAATTCCAGCGACATGTTTCGGCCCTATTTGTAGGCCCATCTGCAGCCTGATCTTTAGACAGGTGGAGTGTACAATTAATAATGTTTTCAATTTGCGAGACATTGTATTACAAGAATTGGTTAAAATAATTGAATATATTATATAAGAAACTTAAGAATAAGTTTTAAATGGGGTTCTCTATACGAATATATATATTTAACTTTCTCTTACTACAAGAACATTAATGTAAGCACCACATTTTACTTATAAAAACAAAAAAATAATAACCTTATTGACCGATTTATTAACCTTAAATATGATATCTATTATAGGGGTACACACATACACACACACACACAGAGACACACACACACACAGATACACATACACACACAAACACACAGGCACACATACACACACACACAGGCACACATAAACACACACACACACACACACACACACACACACACACACACACACACACACACACACACACACACACACACACACACAC
>Ga0123353_10019240_pt1 | contig 10133 bp, 5 predicted proteins | sample TergutLab28metaG_3_FD_92763 | JGI IMG/M metagenome (GOLD analysis project Ga0123353, IMG submission 92763) | Labiotermes labralis P3 segment gut microbial communities from Petit-Saut dam, French Guiana - Lab288 P3 | ecosystem: Host-associated > Arthropoda: Insects > Digestive system > Gut ...
CAATTGAGGAGCTACTTGAATGAAAAAAGTAGCGGCTCCAGGTCTAGAAAACAAGGATTAACGGCTGTGGGGACCCGTTGCGCTGACCACGTGACACCCCTCTATCCGCAAAAGTTGGCACTAAATTCGCCGACCGGCGGCGGCCACTCTGTCGGTATAGTTCGCGTGCGGACTAAGGCCACGGAGTTTTCATTCCCACCGTTGCTTCGCACTTGTCTACAGCCGCGGCCACGACAATTGAATTGCCTTGATTGTCTGGTGTTTCCAATTATTTTTTTTATTTCAGCTTGGCAGTCAGAATCACTGCTCTTTTTCATAAACGTGTCATGAATCTGACAATGTTACTGTAGTGCTTCAATAAGTATTGACGGAAATCATGTACAGTAGTGGAGAAGACTGAGAGAATCTCAACAATAAAATTACTTTCTTCATGTCATCCTCTTCCCGTGCGGGCAAGACAAAATAGTCCTGAAGATGACCAAGCTCTAGTCGAAACATGTAACCTTATAATTACCTTGAGTAATAAAGTGATTGTGCTGACGAACACTGTTTAGTATTATATGGTGTTTCAGATCTTTACCTTTAAAGGTACATTCTACAGAGTAAGGCAACACGAGACAGTCATTTCCTTAAGTTAGAGAAACAACACTGATGTGCGGAATAACAGCTAACGGTCAAAGCCCAAAACTGTACCACTGTTTGTGCACCGCAGTCTGTGGCAATACATCGAAAACACTATGTAATAGGGAATTTCTTTTCACAGACTTTAACGATAGTGAAGTGAAGGTGGCGCTGTATGAAGTCCACTTTCATGGGAAAGAACGCCAAGAACTCTGTAATGTGGGTCAAGTAAATTTTTCGCTTGTTGGGGATCAGACCATGTAACCCTGGCTGCTCAATTCCCATATCTGTCAACGTTGCCTTTCTAACTCATGCTGCAGGTGATGTGGCTGTGACTGTAGCACCACCATTGAGACGTGTGGCATCCCTGACCAGCCATCACAATATCATATCTTCGTCCGCAAGATTGGGGTTTCGTCTGTGACGGGTAATTCGCTGGTTACAGGGCAACGAATATGTGTTAGTTAATTTTTAGGTATATTTGATCAAACAGCATAAACTGATAGACCCTTGAAACCTGTTCTATGTGGGGGTCGGTGGGGGGGGGGGGTGAAACTGGAATTTTACGCACTTAGAACGCCTTAAAATCGGTCCCAGTAGCCTCCCGGTCTAAGGCGTAGGTCTGCGGCCGCTCGCCTGCTGAGTTTGTAGGTTCGAATCCTGCAGAGGGCATGGATGTCTGTCTGTCGTGAGTGTTGTCAGTTAGAGGTCTCTGTCACGAGCTGATCACTCGTCCAGAGAAATCCTACCGACTGTGGTGTGTCCGTTGTGTGTGGTCTAGAAACCTCGTGATTGAGGAGTCCCTGGCCCACTGGAGGTTTGTTGCGCCAAAAACAAACAAACAAACCGCCTTAAAATGTCTCCTGGCTTCCCGTGGGGGGGCCTGGTTTCATACAGACCGGTACATGTGAGACGTGCGGTGGATGCAGTGATACTGGTACGCTGGCACAGTTTTTTTTCCTCAGTACTTCGATATCTGTCAATGACAGCCATCAATGCTCCACACTTATCTTCGTATTAATGCTAACTTTGTCAGAAAAACTAATAAGGATGACGCATTGGAAGTTTGGAACAAAGCATATCGGAAGCGTTGGACATAAAGATACGTGTACTGGTATTTTTAATATGTCCAGCGTTTGTGGTATCCTAGGGTATGTTACAGGCGTGTTTAAACAACTCGGCAATAAGCAGCAGTTAACTTGAATCGTTCTAGTTGCTTCCACAAAATTGCGGAAAGCTCCTTTTAGCTTCGTCGTGTCTGTCTGTCCGTCCGCATGGAACAACTCGACTCTCAATGCACGGATTATTATGAAATTTTATATTTGAGTGTTTTTATTTTTAGAAAATCTGTCGGTGAAATTCAAGTTTGATAAAAAATGACAAGCATAACAGGTTCTTTACAAGAAGACCTATGTACATTTATGATAATCTTCTTTCTTTCTTTTCTTTTCGCGCAATAGCCCCCCCCCCGCCCCCCAGTGGGCCAGGGCCTCATCGTTCGCGAGGTTTCTAGATCACACACTACGATGCGCCACAGTCGGTAGCTCTCCTTTGGACGAGTGATCAACTCGTCGCAGAGACCTCTACCTGACAACACCTAACACTCAAAACAGACATCCATGCCCCCGATGGGATTCGAACCCACGATCTCAGCATGCGGGCGGCCGCAGAACTACGCCTTAGACCGCGCGGCCACTGGCACCGGCACATTTGTGATAATGTCTCTCTGAAATCTTCGTACAATGAGAAATGTTGCAGACAAAAGTTGTAGAGAAAATCAAAACACGCAAGTAGTAACCGGGCGCTTCTAGTCCACATTATTAAAAAACGAGCGTGTTTCGACTGGAATGAAAAAGTCCATCATCAGGGTGGCAGTCGCCGTACAGTCTGGTAGAGAGGAACCTCCGTGGCCCCCTACGCTAAAGGAAGACCACGTGACCTGTTGTATGTAGTGCAAGAGTGGACTAAGTGCAAGAAGTGGTCTAAGTGCAATACTGGTAGATTTTACATTCATTGTTCCGTGCATCATTACAATTGTTCTAAAATAATTACCAACAAAATGACACTTATGGACTATCCTTTATTTCAGGGTTAGTCGTCCTTCACTCTACATGTTTCGAGTTTCAGTGGCTCATCATCAGGAGTTTCACTTTTTTAATGTACAGGCAGCCTCTGGCATACTGTGTAATCTTTTGCTGTATTGCACCCGTTCCCCTACGTGTTCTGTTCGGGAACAGGTGGTCTGACGAGTTTAGGCTGCGTAGCCGTATGACATGACACGTCATACGGCCAAATTTGTTTCAGCTGTTTAAAACTGAACGAGCGATAGGCTGTCCCTCAGTCGTCGACGATGACAGCTAGAAGACGTCGGTCAGATGAAACGCCAGCGGCTACGCAGCCTAAACTTGACACCTACAACTTCTACGTCGAGACCGTCAATCTGGCATTCGATCCGAAAAGGGTTCTACTGCGACGCCTAATTTTCATTGACGAAGACAGGACCAAATACGTCTCCGTCGGTTTCTATCCCACTCGAGACTACTAACCCTTTGTGGAATTCCGATCCGTAAAAAAGAACGGGTCTACCATCCTCATTCTCGATGATCGGCAAGTCAACAAGTTGGCGGAATGTCTGCCTAGGATATGCGAGTCCATGTGCGGCAACGAGCAGTACGGATGCAAGGAGAGCAACTTCCGACTGAACACGACGGGAAGCTACAGGATCGCCAGATTATATCTCGATAAACAGTGCATTAGCCTGAGACTCGGAGACTTGCAGTATCTCTCGAGAATGTTTCACGTCGTTCAAAATCAACTGAATTGAATGTGTAGACTCTTTCTCTGCCCGACGTTTTGGCATATGTGACTGTGGCACTATCTTCGAGTCATTATGTAGAACCGGCTCCTAACGCCAATAAGCACATTATGTATTCGCAACTGTTTGACGAACTTAAAACGATGATATAAAAGCATAACCATTAGCACGCGTACACAAATACTTATTATTGCTAAACCGTTTGTACTTGCTTACACAGTAGCCTTACTTCATATTGTTAAAACACGTAGCAGCACACATTTTTAACTTGTAAACGAATGTTTAATGATTATTAATATTGTAAGAGGGATGCTAACACATACTGATTGTTCGAAAATAAAGTACCTACTACCAGATAAAAATGTGTCACTTTATATTCACACGACGTGTGAAACGTACTTTCATTTCGAGTCGACGACAATGGACTACAGACCTAATTCCAGACCAGAGCAAAGCAGCCCACTGCAACGCGCCACGATTATCTGGCAGGGACCTAAATATTTAATCTTCAATACCAAAGATTCGCGATTGAAGTCATACGTGCATTGGCCTCACCGTATGAATCCTTCTCCCGAATCATTGAGTGCTGCAGGTTTCTACTACACAGGTAAATCACTATCTCTGTATCACAGGTAGAATCACTATTTTCGAGTCTACATACTTACAGGTCAAGGTGATGTGACAAAATGTTTTGTGGCGGAGGGAAAAAAAATTGGCGTCCTACAGATGACGCGTGGAGGGAGCACGCACTCTGGTTTCCGTATTGCGTCTAAAACTAAACTCCGTGGCCTTATTCCGCACGCGAACTATACCGACAGAGGGGCCGCCGCCGGTCGGCGAAGTTAGTGCCAAGAAGAATTAATACGCGGATGTCGGAGTTGTGTACACACACTGCACGAAACTGTTTTTCCGGCACTGCTTCTGCTGTACAGTCGCAAGCGTGTCGACACCTTCCCGGCACCTCTTCAACGTAGACGTGTGTGATGGGCTGCAAGTGTATTTATCAGATTTGGTGCTCGTACCTTTGAGGCACTGTTAGCATCGATGATCAAGAAGGAAGCAAACTACATGGGAAATGCCGGTATTTTTTTTTTTTTGCAAAAGGATAAAGCTTGCTTCAGATGCTAACAATGCAACTAAGGTATGACCACTAAATATGACATATACACCTACCCTGCAAACGGCAAAGGCAGCTGGATCCTGGACAAGCTAGTCGACCCCTTCACTGCACCTCTTCAATGTAGACGTGTGTGTGTGTGTGATGTGCTGCAAGTGCATGTATCAGATTTGGTGCTCATACCAGTTAGGCGCGGTTAGCATCTACGATCAAGTAAGAAGCAAACTACGGGCAAAAATGCGGGTATTTCTTTCTTTCCTGCGAAAGGATAAGGCTTGCTTCTTCAAGATGCTAACCGTCGCCTTACAGGTTTGACCACTAAATAAGACATATACACTTACACGGCAAACAGCTGGCAGCTGGGCAAGGATCCTGGGCACGCGTCACCTGAAACGAAATGTTATCTTATTCCTTTGTCTTGTGTTGCATTGCAGAACCAGAAAATTACTTTCTACCTTGCATACACGACAAAGGGACAAGATAATACTTCGCTTACTCGTCTGAAGAACAAACAGAGAGAGAGCAAGCTATGTTATCTGTAACATTATTAAAAACATGTCAGTAAAACATTTTTCATGAACAGGAATGTACTTACCGAGCAACCCCGTCTTCAGATGCGTGTTCACACAAGTAAATGCAAACTATTTAATTTGATACCAAGTTACTGTCTCCTAATGTTCAGTACGACAGTACTGTTAGGTAACAAACAAAGAAGACGCACTTACCACACCAGGCTGGTCGGTATGCAGGCCGGAGATCGTCCTTACAAAGATGGCTACCGTTCGTATCCCTTAGCTTTTATACAGCAATTGCGTAAAATCAGCGTAACCTTCATCAAGCGTGTCGAATGATTCAAATTAGATAATCCCTTTTTACACTAAGATGAGGATCTTCGAGACACGTTCCAATAGTGAGTATACCTCTATGTTGTACATGCAAAACTGTACTATAACATTATCCAGCGTGTCTGGGCTACTCCAAAAAATGACATGCCACTTTTTGGGAAAAATTTAATTTTTTGTATTTTCATAGGGTCTATCGCTTCAACTTTCGAATTTATAGCGCATTCAAATTTGGTTTCATCCAAATTTACTACCAATACTGACGATGTCATTTTCTAATATTCAAAGTTCTCGCATTATACCATACGACATGTCATATGGTGTGGGCTTGGCATTACATCCCACGTGGAATGATTCAGATTAGATAATCCCTTTTTACAATTCCATGAAGACCTTCGATACATTTTCCAATAGCGGGTGTACCTCAATGTGGTACGTGCAAAACTGTACTATAACATTACCCAGTGCATCTGGGCTACTCCCAAAAATATGACATGCCACTTTTTGGGGAAAATTTAATTTTTTGTGTTATCATAGGGTCTATCGATCCAACTTTCGAAATTAACGCGCATTCAGATTTGATTTCTTCCAATTTCACTACCAGTACTGACGATGTCAACTTCATTACATTCAACGACCGGTCACGTGATCTTGGCTTGACGTAGGGGTTACTACGTAGAGACCACCATACTAGACTATACGGCGGCATACGTGGGTCAGGTGGCCGGGTCACGGGGTCTTCCTTTAGCGCAGGGGGGCCACGGAGGGACCGCCATACCTGACTGGACGGCGGCTCCAACCCTGAAGATGGACTCTTTCCTTCAAATCGAAACCAACTCCTTTTTAATAATGTGGACTATAAACACCAGTATTGCACTTAGACCACTTCTTGCACTTAGTCCACTCTTGCACTACATACAACAGGTCACGTGGTCTTCCTTTAGCGTAGGGGGGCCACGGAGGTTCCTCTCTACCAGACTGTACGGCGGTTGCCACCCTGATGATGGACTTTTTCATTCTAGTCGAAACACGTTCCTTTTTTAATAATGTGGACTATAAGCGCCCGGTTACTACTCACGCTTTTTATGTTCATTAACTGATTTCCGAGAGTCGTGCCGTGTATGCGATAGTGTGGGAAAATGTGTTAGAGCCAGATAGGCCACAGATGACAATATAAAATGGCCTACGCACTTTTGGAACGCTAGAAAAATAGGACTACAGATGCACGCTCAGAACACGTAATACTTATTGCTTTCACTCTTCAACAATGGTTCCACGAACGCCTCTCATTGTTACGGTTATACGTACACTGCCTGTCTTGTTCGTCGTTACGGCCGTCCTTTACCGCCGTTTTCCTTTATAGAGAGATGCAAACTTCGATACACGCACGGTCAAACAATGAAGCGATCTTAGAGTATGTTCTCTTCTTGCACGAAGAAAAATCACTGGACCTCCAGTCCATTATACCTCAATTAGTATGTTCTAGTTTGTGTCAAAGAGCTTAGAAAGAAAGACAGATGAAAGACACAAAGCAGTGGCCAAGGGCATTCTTCAGAGAAGACCTTCGATACAGGAAATGCGCAATCAGACGACATCCATCGCACTTGGTTGTCAATAGCAACGACAGAAAACTGTCGAAAACAAGCGATGGTGACGTAACGGTTGAAGTTTCATAAGTAGCGATTTTAGTTACTTTCTTTGCTTGTTTGAACAGAATGACGTTACACCAAGACTACTTCAGTTACCAAACCCGATTTCCTCTCCAGCCACTTCTGGTTTCCTTGAAGTTTTGGGACATATTCCCAAAGTTACGAACAGGTTACGAACTTTGGACTCTTCGCATGTAAAAAAGGGGGAAGGAAAAGGAAACCTGGAAAAGAACGTTGGAGGAGTTTCTGGGCGCTCAGCGTGCCAAGAAGTCCCCTTGCTGTTTATCGAGCCCGAAGGTAAACATGTTCGCGACATCTTGCCGCTAGTCCCATCTTGAGCTAGACAAATGCAGTGGGTATCGTCATTAAACACCATTCTTTTAAGATTAATAATATGCTGTCATTACGCTTAGATCTCCTCAGTGTTGTCTTCCTTCTTTCAGTATGACAGCTAATCTCCTGAAGACTCCGTTAGAACTTACACTCGAATGCTCAGACCATTTAAGTCAGGGGTGCAAAAATTCCGGGGGTCATGTCGTCCTGGTGACTAAATTTTGTACGGTGTCACCTAATACTAGTGGGCTGTCATTATGAAATTTAATGTCAGCCTTCTGGTGCATGGAATTTTGAGGTGGCGCCTAGATATTTGGAAAATTTGGGGCACCCCTCATTGAAGTCAAAGTATACGTAAGGATTCGGGTCTGTGTCCACGGTCCTCTCCGTAATTCTCGCTCCCTTCCTCGCTGGCCATCTTCCCACCCTCCATCCCCCACGTAGCCAGTTTTTGCTACAGCCTTACCGGAGTGTATTTCTACCCAATACGCCCAACTCCCCCGGAGCTCTCTGTACGTGATTTATGTTACTAGGCCACCCTAGGTTATGTAACGTGAATGGTAGGGTGATTGGTGAGTGATAATTTGGAAATTATTTCGGTGGAATCGGTCGTGACCTAATCGGGGTCCTTACCCGAGATTTGCCGGGGGGTTGCATGGATAATGAAAATCCTCAGCTTAGCCGGTGTGCCAGCAGAGGTTTGAAGCGGGCACCTCCAGACTATAATCCTGAAGCGTAGCCAGTATGTCATCCTGCTCGGTGACTTAACCAGTATTGCCGGTTGCTGCACAAGAGGGTATGCTACCTGTTCTACCCATCCAACCCCCTTAGTTACCCCAAAATTAAAGGCAGTAGGTTGGAGAATGTACATAATGGGTAGGGCAAAGTAGAATTAACTCCACTAATTCTTAACCTTGGTACCAGGTGGAGGTGAGTGTTCAGACTCAAGCACCGGCCGCTTAGCCCTCACGGGAAGAGCCCCGGTACCAAATGCATGGAGACTGGGTAGGCCCCAGAGCCGGTCTGGACATTTTGGAGAAGAGACGAATCTCATGCCCCTTCTGGGCCGTGGCCTATTGGAGGTAATATTTCGGCACATGATTGGTTGAGGCAACATGAAAACTTGAGTCAGGATAATCGGTACTTCGACCGAGATCCGACCCATGACATTAGTGTATCAAAACTAACAATTATGTTTTGTTTGAGTGATGCGACAGTAGTCTGATAGGGCACAAAAGTAATTGCATTATTGTCACCAGTATCAAAATTTATGGTTTGTATTTTACATGAGACGTGGGCCCGGTAGCTCAGTCGGTATAGCGACTGGCTACGGGCTGGACGGTCCGGGATCGAATCCCGATGGGAACGAGATTTTCCGTCCGTCCAGACCGGCCCTGGGGCCCACCCAGTCTCCTGTACAATGGGTACCGGGTCTTTCCCGGGGGTAAAGTGCGGCCAGGGCATGCTGCTGGTGCTGCGGTCATGGAAGAGCAGAGCTATACCTCTACCCACCCTCTGAGCCACACCGGGCCTATAACGGGATCACTTTACCTTTACCTTTTATTGTGTATATCATAGTGATACTGTCTGTGGGAAGCAAAGTGGCCCACTCATCTTTTGTCTGAGCAAATGTGTGATGTGCATCTGCCAGCAGTTTATAGGCCGTTCCCCATGCAGTGCAGTTTTGCTTAATTTATAGAAAAGTCTCGAAGCGCTGAGCTGCAGGTTTTCAGTGTACCTCGCAACGTCTGAAATCATTCCTCGACTCCCAACGAAGCTCTGGTATTGAAACATTAACATTTTGTTTTAGAAAATTGCCCTTCATTTCTTGCAAATAAACTGACTTGTCCTATATCATGGGCTTCCACACTTTTCTTTGCATAATTCCACACTCGTTGCTGTGGTCTGGTTCGCGGGACGCACATAAAGGGAATGGTAAATGGTATGCCTATCCGCCTAAAATATTGTGTAATCTCCATAGTGTATACATTATTTACTTAGCCTCTGACAGAAATGAGTGCCAGGAATTTTTTCTGTGGGGGGGGGGGGGGGGGGGGAAGGGGGGCGGGGGGGAGGGGGGGCCCTTCTTTTACCGCCTTTCTGGAGATTCTGGGGTTCATCTCCTGGGGCCCGAAGGGTCTGTCTAGACCCGTAATGGTGCAGCTTTTATTTCTATATAGAAGATTATGATAAAAATGTATTACGGTGTATCTTTTCCTTATATAGAGTCACGTGCAGTTTGTTCGAAAATTCTCTGGCTACATGGATCGGTAGGAACGCTGCTAGACTGCTGGGTAGCCAAGAGGTGTGAAAAATAATGAGGTCAGTCCATTTAAAAAGCGTCATAGATAGTCGACATATCAGTGTAAAAGTGATAATCATGTTCTGCTGATAAGAAATTTCTTGTTCTTAACATTTCATTGACTGTTGAAATTCAAAAATTAATAATCATACTATGAGATAATGTACGAAAAAAACTAGCCCACATTAATATCTTACTGTATTACCAATCTCTTCGGACAGGCATAGTTTGGTGGTACGAGGAGCATTGTGAGATTTAACTGTCTCCGTGCAGCAAAGTCCTTCATGATAAGCCAGCAGTTCGTCCAGCTCAGAAATTTCCCGCATTTTTTGAAACCCGACGTTTCATTACAGTGTTCGCAAGAGCCCTTTCCTTGATCCTATCCTGAGCCCAAACAATCCAATCCAAGTCCCTATCTAATTTCTTCAAGATCCAATTTAATATTATTTTCCCA
>Ga0123353_10019241_pt1 | contig 10133 bp, 6 predicted proteins | sample TergutLab28metaG_3_FD_92763 | JGI IMG/M metagenome (GOLD analysis project Ga0123353, IMG submission 92763) | Labiotermes labralis P3 segment gut microbial communities from Petit-Saut dam, French Guiana - Lab288 P3 | ecosystem: Host-associated > Arthropoda: Insects > Digestive system > Gut ...
ATTCCTTAAACATCAGTTCAACAAAGTGCATGAAAATATGTCTTAATCTGTAACATTTTCTGTATGGAACATAAGGGGTTGAAATACAGTAGCAATTAGTGGGTGGTTGGATCTCATATTTTTGTTCTGCTGACAAAAATTCTGTGTGTCTCTTGCAGCTCTACACATGCCATGACAGTAATTCCACACATGCTAAGTCCAGCCACATGCTTGTGGAGCCATACGCTGATCTGTCTTTCTGATCCCAGGTGTCAGATCTTCAAGCCTTGTCTTTTTTGTTAATAGGCTGGTCCTCAACACAATTCAAAATGTAAATGTCCATTGGGGTTAGACCAGAAAACCTAGGTAGCCAATAAATTGGTCCTGATGTCCCAGTCCATCTACCTGGGAACTATGCATTCAGTCTTTTACAGATAATGTGGAGGTGCACCACGTATTAGAAAATAAGATCAGGATTTTCTTCAGTTTAAGGCATAATGTAGAAGACATCACTGGTCACTTTATTCTTCTTCAGAGTAAACCTATTCACTTTTGGAATGTCTTGTTCAAGAACACAATTCTGAAAAGTGAAGAAAATATGCAGTAGATTTCACTGCCATACATGTAGTAAAGTGAAGGTAATTCACATTTAAAATTCTAGAAATTTTTTTGTACCTCCTGTATAAAAATTGCTTATACAATTTACATGATACATGCACAATCACATCAATGTGAAAACAAAAAAAACTGTATGCCTTTCACAATTTCAGTGTTCAAAACAAATTTTTTCAATTACATTATTTTCCAAAGGTGATCAATACTTCATACATATTGCAATTTTTTCAGACAAACATAAAAACAAACTACAGCAAAGGCATCAGACGGTAACATATAACATACCCAGTAATATCCATTACAGTACAGGACATCTGTTTAACATGCAGCAGATATTCCTTGTGTGATAAGAAGCAATTTATTTTTTAATATGGATACTAAAGTTCTTTTTTTCTAAAAATCCAGAGACCATATTTACTTTACCCTCTACAGATGTTCTAATATTATGGAACCTACTTGTATTATCACTATAGATATTAACTTTATCACAAATCGAGTAAAACTGGCAGAGAACGTAAATTCTTTAATACTCAACAAGTAATGCCATACATTAAATTTTCATTTCCCATCAGCACAGTTGCAGGCATTTTACAACTTCATTCTGTCATGCAATATTTCAATCTAACTTTTTGTCAAGAAGGAATTGGAAACACAGTACATGTTTACGTTCAAGTGTTCATCGGAGTTCTGAATGCAGGAAAACAGTATTCAATGCTCTCATTCACAATGAAAATATACTGGGTCCTGCCTGTATTTGACCACAGTTTCAGAAAAACAGTTCTTTAAGAAGAATTACATACCAACAAATACACATCCATGATTTTGAAGTCAAGAAAAAAACTATGTTGTGCTCACTGAAGAGCCATGGATGCTCAGTTGTCACATGATCCTAATATCTTACCCCCCCCCCCACACACACGGGCACTCACACACACTGTTTTGCATGGGGCTCATTAGGAAGACACATTCTGAAATTAAACAAAAATTTGTCATTACAATCCACTTTAGGATTAAAATTTTCAGTTTCCACAAAGACTTTCTCAAACATGTGAATGTCTACTAGCAGCCCGAGATACACCCCTGCACCATGAGTTGCCTACTGGATTTTTTTAATCTACTGCCTTTTAAAGATGTGCAAGAAAATATGATTTACTTATTTGCAATAACAACTGTTTGCTTGCGAGTATAACTTTTCGATTTCATGTGCCCGAATTCTGTGATGCATGGGGTACAAAATACCAGTAGATATTCCTGAAAAAACTTAAGAAAACTGTGAAACATTGTCATAACTCAACGTACACTGAATACCCAAGTTTGTTAACCTTCATTTAGGTAGACGTTTGTGAGGAAGCAGCAGCAGGACATTCATGTATGCAAATTAAATACTGTATGGGTTGGATGTGCAGAACATGGTGACAACAGACAGTGATGGAGTGCAAATCATTATTGGGTTGTCAAACTTTTGGCGCTCCCACAACACTGCTGTATATTTGCCTTGTCACTGAAACCAGCTATGTCAATGTGGAAAAAATTTTGGAACATTTGACTATCATCCATCCACTTGTGATAATCTCCAGCTGCTCAGTGATATCACCAAACTTATCCTTCGTAATCTGCAAATCACCTGGCACTGGAAGATTCGAATATAGTTTTAAAAACAGAAAGTAGTTAAGATTTTGTTGACTGATATGTTAGGGCAGCAGGCTTAGTTCAGCTTTGAAGGCCTACATACCATAAAACATGTCACATTGCAGTTTACCTTGTCATTTAAGTTTAAAATTGCATTCATTAAGATTAGCTGTTCTGCCCATAACGTATGTGCAAGCTATGACCCATTTATCATCAGATAACTGTGATGCATTTTGCCATTTTCTATCATGCAGGTTATTTCAGTTCACAAATGAAAAAGCACCTCCACTCAGCCATCTCATTGTCAAGCAAGAGAAAAACACTGTCATATTCTGGTATGATTTCTTCCATAAAATATTGGAACTGACCATGGTTAAAGCCCCTGCATTGAATGTAGTCAGTCCACTGTGAAAATCGGTGTCCATAACTTCTTTAATCTCAAATGAAAAATTTTGCAGCACGCAGCACCTCTTGAAGAATAATACGCAGCAGAGTACCTCTTGAAGAATAACACAAACACTATCACATAGTCCAAATTCATGCACATTACTTCATACACTCATCCTACTATGCAAGGTTAGCTCCACACATATTTCTGCCACCTTCATTTGTCATCCTCGTCAATTTTTTGCAGCAAATTTCTGCAAATAAACATTCCCTTTACTCTCAAGCATACAGTTTCACCAGTTGGAGTGCATTTCAAGCTGCATGAACTATAAGCTCTTCAAGATTAAATGACACTATCAAGTGTAATGAATAAGTATCATAAATTATGTCATGTCTGTGATACCATTACTTTCATCCAGAGTGCATAACAATCAACGATTTTGCCTTCAATTTAAGTTGTTCCAACAAACCTGTTCACAGTTCTTGTACACATCTTGCACATATTTTGGCAAACTCTGATGCAATTGAACTGTATATTTTCTTCAGCAACAGTTAAGAAACAATGCTTCAAAAATTTAGGGTCTGCAATTTGCTTTCCTCATTTCTGTCACTACATACCAAGCACGAATGAATGTTTCACTGTCACTATTTTGTTTCTTAAAGATGTTCTGCTGACCAAACACAGCTCAAAGAGGTTTTCACCTGGCTGCCTGAGTCTTTTGCCCAAGTTCACCAGTCATCCGTTTGACTTCCTTCATGCATCTCCCAGTAACAATGCCTCATATTGTATTCTTTCACTACAGAAATACTTCTCAAACACAAACTGCTTTAACTGCACTTACGTAAAGAAGTGTTTGCTGCTCCAGCTGTCATTAGCTTCAATTTTGTCTTACAGCACTAACAATAACATAATATATCCATGCCCTATTCACATTCATACAAAAAACATGAGTGAATGGGGGCCTGGTACTGTATTTATGGTTCACAGAACATTCTAAACTTGGCCACAACGAATGTGGTACTTCTACTTTTTCAGGTAACTTGCCATGAGTGATAATGTCCTGCTTAAGACTTACTGCAAATTCTTAAAACTAGGTTGCATGTGGCCCAAAGGTTGCTGGCCCCTGGTTTAGTGGGTTACATTCCTGTTTCATGTTCAAAGGTCCTTGGTTCAGGTTGTAACCCTCAGACAAGCTATCCTGAGGTTTTTATCAGTCTCTCCATACAAATGAAAGGACAATACTTCAAATTAGCTTATTACCACTTAAGGCCATCTTATTACTGATTAACTAAAAAATCATCATTGTATTGAACAGGACATAGTACGAGCTACTTGTGTCATTAAATGCATTGTCAGTGAATAAGCAAATAAATAAATATGTTGTTTACAAGGGATAATTAAAGCCCAACTGTTGCTACATGTTCAAGGTAAAAACATTAAACATATTTTACATTAATTTTCTACATTATACTTTTATGTATATGGGTCTTCTCTAGTGGTAAGTAATCGTATAGTGTGATGACACCTTTTCCTGTAAAGCATGGAAACAGAAAATCTGCTACAAAAATGATGAATAACAAAAGGTGAAATACAGATAAACTTTGTAAAACCAACTACTGAGCCAATTTATTACCACATACATGGCACTAATAAAAAATTCATCTGGTAACTCTTTGTCACGTTTCTCGGCGCCACACACATTCATGATAGCTATCTTCACGCTCACATAGTCACACTTTTTGCATCCCCATCACAGCTGATACCAACATGATGCCCCTTTGTCACAACTGACCAGATCAGAAATGGGCCTATTTCTTATCCCCTGACCACAGATTATGTTTGCTGGCTAGCTGTTGTCTCTGGTATGTGTGTTCTACATATGTATATAAAAACACAAAATTTGATTTTACAATTCTAAATATGTCTACAAAAAACACAAAATTCAATTTAACAATTAGAAAGTTTCTCTTTTTATTTACTTTTAGCAACTAAAGAGTATTACTTTATTGCAGTATATGTAAATTACAGTTACTGTTGTCCTGTATTTCCCATTCAATAGGTATCAATCAGTGGCCCTGTCCACAGCATTAAAGCATCTGGAGAGTAAAGGTAACCACTTTCTCCACCTAGTGCTAAGGTTAAATATAAATGGAGCAATACCTTCATTCCCTGACATACCTTACAGTGTACACAGGGACAACTTTATTCCCCCACCCCTTTTAAACATGGTAGTAATAAAATTAAATGCGTACACTACGACTTGAACTGTACGTGAGGAAAGGGCTTTAGTTCATGGTAAAACCACCACTTTACAAACCACTTTACCAGTCTGTAAATCAGATAAAACTGAGAACAAGTTATACTTGACACCTCATGTAATTGCTTAGAGCCTGGAGTTGGTTGACTGTTTTCACAATTGAATACATTAATTGTGCATTTTGTAACATCTGCAGTCACATCTGTATATCCTACATTTGTAGAACTTACTTTCATGCTGAAGAAATTCATGTGCTTTAGAGTATAAAATTACCAATGCCCATACTAACATTTGAACTGTTCATATGAAAATCTATTACCTGCAAAAAAATATATTCATAGAAAACTTATCTGCAACACATGAAGTTCTTGTTTGTTATGGGTTATGTAACAGAGTTTAACTTAACATCTGTCCAAAAACAATCACATTTTACTAAGTTGTGCAGAAATATAATACACAATTTGAATGACACTATGCTGAATATAGAAAATTCTTTTTTGATGTAGGGACAAAAAAATTTAAATTTTGCAATGGAGAAAAATGTTAAGTAACATTATTCCAAAATTCCACACATAACCAGTGAGAAAGAAATCTTTTGAAGTTCCTTCCCCAATATTATCATTTACCAACTGACCTCCCAAGTCCTATCTGTATAAGACTGGCATCAGAAATATAGATCTGTTTAATCTTTACCTCCTCTATTAATGAAGGTATTTCAGTTTTAGCTTTCACTCAACTACATGATTTTGAAAATCATAACTGATGACAAAGTTTCCAATAATATCAAAAGTATTTTATTTGGTTACAAAAGTCAATTGCACATAAAACTTTGTGTGCTTCTATTCCTTGCAGTGATTTAAAATTTGTTTTATTTTCTAGAAGTACAACTACTTATGAAAAATGATTTTCCATTACAAATTAAAGTGATGATACTGGACAGTCAACAGTGTGCTACAGACACAGAAATTACCATCATTAACAACCAGGATTAGTATTAATGTTTGGCAGCAATATAGAAATATTCAGCTTATTACTAATACACTATCAATATGTGATTGTAACACCCTGTTAAAATAGGATCATTATACATCACAGTAACACACACTTCACTTTCTTTTGCTAAACCTAAATCTTTCATGCCAAGTATAAATCCATAGGCACTAACACACGTTACGGACACTCAGTATCATAAGTATCAAGGTAGCAATGATTCATTCAGTCATTAACATATTAATAAATATATATTATTCTTGACATTTATGATGTCAGATGAAGTCATACATGATTAAACTGATCTTTATTATCAGCAACTGTAGATTTTGCACTTTGCACTGCCACTAATTATAGGTCATGGTATGGAAGGTCACACAACAGATATTCATACATGATTTCTGGCTTCTGCTGTGGAGCACATGAAGTCTTCGCTCTACTGGAATGCCATACAGCATTGACTGGTAGTTGGTTACTGACATTTTGGGACAGATTCGACCTGTGAAGAAGGGACTGATAGGCTGTCCCAAAACATGAGTAACCAGCTACCAATACATGCTGTGTAACATCCCAGAAGAGAACAGACCTACAGCGATTCCTTCTATATTCATTATAACCAAATCGGAGCTGTACAACTGTTAGTCATCCACAGATTAGCAACATGACAAAGACCTTCCCCGCAAGAAATGGAGATATAGTTCATTCTTTAATGCCTGAAAGACACAATTCGTTTCACCAAACAGCTATTTTCTTTAAGCAGTGTGGTTCAGACAAAGCAGCAAAAAACATGGCAATACTTGTTTGGGAAGCACAGACACTATGTGCCAAGAGTTATCAGTTTCTGAATATTGCTTGGTGAACTGGCTACAAAGATGCAGAAAATATGTATAGAAACATTTTTTATCATTGAACAGGTTTTATGTTGACCTCAAATGACTGAAATATAGAGTTCTACAGGCTGGCCAATTCTCAATGCAATACAGTAACTCATTTATAGATGAACCAAATTCATCTGACCTTTGAACTCTCCAAACAAAACTCCCAGGACCTATGGCAAGCATCAAACACCATTCACCACGCGACACTTATGGAAGAATGTTCCAATATTTTAACCAGTAACTTGTTAATGTCTTGAATGTAATGGTTTTCACTTTCCTCATGCCATAGAAACATCATTTTATAGCAAACAAATAATTTTTCTCTGCAACTATGCAGGGTGGCTTCCATTATCTATGGCAGAGAGAGATACCTTAATTGGCACACTGGTAAAATGACTGCAGGCAGAACAGCACTGCCATTTACAGGTTATTCCCCATATATTTTGAGTTATGCCAGAACATTACATCTGACTGAATTATTCTTAAATAAGGAAAGACAAAGCATACAGATTTACTGTTATTTTGCAGACAAAATTTTGTCACACCCATTTTAAGGTTTTGAAATTATGTACAGGACAGCTCCACAATATGTTGTCTGGGTATTTTTTGTGGCCTGTACCCCAGTATTTGTGGTCTTCCTTTGCTGACCATGGGTCGCTAAGTTTCAGGTTCATTTCCTGTTCTACCTTCACTACTGAGGAAAGTGAAAGAAGTGTCATCAGTGTGCCTTGCTCACTGTATACAAACTGGCACATAACATAGAAAATCATCTCATTATGCCCATAACTAATGAAATATGAATTAAGCCAACAATTCAACATATTTTGCAACACAAAATGTGTCACTTACTAGTTTCTTGTGAAACTAATTAATGAACCTACTCTAACCTGTGGAAGTAATAATTACGTGTACTATTACTCTGTATACCACATGCTGCAATAATTATGATAGTTTTCCAGCTGATAGTACACTTCTATGAAGTGAGAAAGTAATGTGAATACAGTACAACAGCAAGATGCTTTAGTACAGAATTGTGAATTGATTTGCAGTACTACGTACTTTTGTTGAACACTCATGTACCCTAATTGCTCGAAGCAAATCCTAAGTTTGTACTATATGTTATGAGATGGACAGCCCTGTACTAAATAATGTTAATTAAATTACTACTATGCAATGACTATCCTCATAATAAACACATATTTATTTATGACTGAAAAAATGTAGACAAAATGATGCACACAATGAAAAATTTATATTCAAATCATGTGTATGGAACAAAAGAAGCAACTGATGAGATCAGAAAATATTAAGGTACTTGTTAATGTTACTGGGCTATTATTTATATTCAGGTATCCTACGCAGTTTGTTAGTGGAGTATTCAGAGCATCTTGGTTGAACCCAGCCAATCAGGAAGGGAATACCTTACACAGTTCAGAAGGAAGCATAATATCTGTTACATGTCAAGTATTTTCAGAATTATGACATGTGGACAAATGCTTAGTAATAGGGTCCCTGTCACCATGGCATGGCGCATCCTCAGGTTGCAGATAGAGGAATGACCTCCGATAAGGAGGGTAGCTGCGAATAAATTAAATAATCATCGCGGACACCCGACGAGGGGTGGTCCTCCAGCTTGGGGGTTGGGCGAGGTGCTAACAACCCCTCCCTGTAAAAAAATTTGTTAAGAAACACTCACATGCAGGATGCTTGCTATGGAAACAAAACATTCCGGAGGTGAACTACTCCACCACTCGGATCTCCGGGGGGGTATGTTTCTAGGGGAAACATCGCACAGCATACAAAGAGAGATGATGGGTGCATAATATTAGGATGGATCTCCAGGAGGTGGGATGTGGGTATATGGACTAGATTGGGCTGGCCCAGGATAGAGACAGGTGGCGGGAGATTGTGAGTGCGGTAATGAACCTTCGGATTCTGTGAAATGTGGGGAATTTCTTGACTAGCTGCAAACCAGTTAGCTTCTCAAGGACTCTGCACCATGGAGTAAGTAAGTAAGTAAGTAAGTAAGTAATATCCAACACACATAAATATTGGTGGCTTTGCAAGTTGAATATCTGCAGCCCTAACTGCATTTACAATTCTTGAATAAATAAACGGTTATAACTTTTTGGTTATAAAGATGTTATATTACAATAGATGTGAAAACTGTTTTCCTACAACCTGTTTCCAACTCTGTTTGTGTTTAGGAAGTGACTCTACATCACTTATCATTTTATCTACATTTCACACTTCTTATGTGAGACAATAAAGTCCCACTATCTCTTCATTTCTTGAACCTTAAGGCTTTTAACAACACCACCCTGAATCTGCTCTTTGTAACACTTTGAGCAGTAATAGTCAGAATCTGCACTTCCAAAAAACTTGCAGTTGTTAGTCCGACAAGGCTGTGCACCTGTGACAGGGAGCAAGATCCCACCAGAAACATGAGAGTTTGAACTGTTGCTACTATCACTACCAACACGTTCTACATTTGGCAAATCATTACTAGACTGTGGACTCAGTGTCGCAACAGACACATTGCGAGCGGAAGTAGATGTCCCCAGGGAACCACTTGCTGTTGTGGATCGAGGAAGCCGTCTTTGGCTACCTGATTCTACCAAGTTTTGGCTGTGATGCTGGAAAACAATACAGTGATAGTGATTAATAAAAGTAAATTCTAAATTAATTCCAAAATGGAGAATTAAGCGTTAATCTGTGTGTGTGTACATACACATTCATATTTCATTACCACAATACAGGGAAAAATTTAAATACAAAGGTGGGTAATATATCCTTAAAAACCTTAAAAGTGTGACAAACTGTATCAGAGGGGAAAAAATATGAGCATGACTTTTAACACATGACATTTGTGCTTATAAAATAAAGAAAAGTTAGACAAGATATGACAACATTTTTTATCATTTTATAATCTGGGGTGGTTAACACATTTTCAGTTTATGGTACATAACTTGGAATAATTCTTCAAGCACAGGTTACAATGTAAGAGTTAAGCATCCTAAAAAGATATATAAAAGTTACAGGAATCAGTATTAGATCTGAAAGTGAAACACATATGATGATCTACAAATTAAACATCATGGTACTGGTTTTTATCTTTATGTAGAAAAAATTATGAAAAGTAAACAGAACATAAGTACTATGGAACGTTCACTTCCCTATCACTCTTGTTTAAAACATTTTCTAGCCGATCATTATTCAGCAATTTAAACACAAGATATGCACAGAAACACATCCAGATCTTCACAAACTGAACTTGTTAAAATTGTTCTATGTAAATAAAAGTTCATGGCTTGACAGTTTTGTAAAATCATCCAATATCAAACACTAGGAAAATCAGTTCAATTGCTCTCAAGCAGTTATGTGCAAACAGGTGAAC
>Ga0123353_10019244_pt1 | contig 10132 bp, 6 predicted proteins | sample TergutLab28metaG_3_FD_92763 | JGI IMG/M metagenome (GOLD analysis project Ga0123353, IMG submission 92763) | Labiotermes labralis P3 segment gut microbial communities from Petit-Saut dam, French Guiana - Lab288 P3 | ecosystem: Host-associated > Arthropoda: Insects > Digestive system > Gut ...
ACAGGATTGGTCAAAACACGCAGGAACAAACACTAATACTATTTCACTGCATTTTATTATATATTATAAACTACATTCGTTTGTAATACAAATTCAGTAGGCACTCGGTGAAAAAGTACTACATCGTCGTGCAAATACTGCAACATATGTTACATTTGCTCTGGGTTCAATAAATAAATACGTATATCCAGCTGCATGCTAAAAATATTACAAACAAACACACTGGTGCCAATACCAGTATAATTAAGCATGTATAATTACACGCCACGGACGTTTCCAAATGCCCACAGACACTAAATACGACAGTAGCATGCTGTGACACTGCTGCAGTGTCTCATGATTATTATTTGGGTGTGCTAAACTGTAAACTGTAGTTTCTTACGGATTTCTGTCCGTGTCCGCGCGCGATCTCTCTTTAAAGATGACTGTATTTGTATTTTAATGCCCACAGAAAAATAAAATAAATATGCAAAGAAGTCAAATGACAAAAGCCTCATTTACATGGGCTATGGCTTATGCACCTTGTGTTCTCAAAGAAGTTACCTGTGTTCTGGGATGTTACGCCGTCCTGGAAATCATCTACTTCATGGACTTTGTCCATTAGCTCTTGTCACAAAATCGACGCAGTAGATTATTCCAAATGCGATTTACCACCGTCGGAATATTGCAGAATTATATGGTAAACAGCTACCGACATTTCAGGAGGAGCTCAGTGCCTCAGTGTTCAGGGCCTAATATTCTGGACTGCTTGATCATGAAGACCTACTATGTTATTCCGAAACGTCGGCAATTATTTACCAGTCGACAAGAAGTAACATCGCAGAAGGCTTGAATTTTCAAGATCTGTGAAGATGTCACCATCACGGCTATGAAGAATGTCGTATTTTGCGATGTGACGCCGTGTCGCGTGGCCCTGCGCTTCGTAGGAAGCCCCTGCGTCTTAAACCCTGATGACGGTGGCTGTATAATTCTGCGAAACATCTAAAAATTCCTGCCCAGCTACACGGGACCACACCTTAAAAGACGGCATTCTTCACTCACACATACCTGTTCATCTTCCAACCCCACAAACCTTAACCTAAAATACAACTAAAGTACGGCTGTAACACATACGCCTAACGTTACACATTCCTTACCTGGTACAATATAGAACACTATAAAGTCATGTAGTTCGGTCTCCCAGATATGGACGTCGTTATTTTGATCATAATCTTCGACGACTATTGGGAAGTCGTACTCCATTTTGACAGCACTATTGCACTTCTCGTTTCGCAAAAACACAGATCACAAACGACGCCTTCAGGGTGGACAACAGAGATCCACAGTCATTTGCACTGACATCACTATGTAAATAACACAGAACCACTAGAACCTGTTTCACAGTCAGCAGTGCGTGACACACGAAAGCATAAATAACGAGCACTTTCCTTCAAACTGCAGCGTGAGTTACATCATTTGACACATGACAAGAGGTGTGCTATGATTTATAGTCACTTTGTAATTGCGCTGATAAGAAATACGAAAATACTGCTCAACTGAAACAAGGTACGCCTTTAACAAAAGTTCACTCTATATTATACATCTTCCGTGCAATATTACAAATAAATTAATTAATTAATTAATAAGTTTATTACCAACCAGGTGCACAATAAATATCATTTATCTACATACTGTTTATAGGAAACCACTCCATCATGTTTCGGTTGTTTCTTACAGCCATCTTCGAGGGACAATGATACACAAAGGACTCAAACTTCGTCAGCAGTAATAAATTGTAAAATATATTACTGCAATCAAATTTGTAATCAAATATACAAATATATTATTACAATATATTTTATCATTTACAGCTGACGAAGTTAATTTAAATAAATATATATCGTATATCAGTGCTCCCTAAAGAATGCTACAAGAAAGAGCCGAAATATGACGGAGTAGTTACCTATGTATGTAGATGTGATACTTATTGTAAAATTTGTTGGTAATTAAAGCTGACTTATTAGCACCACTTTTCACCTAACAGCTATCATGACTACCACATTAATACCCCTGTGATTTTAGTTTCGCAAATACAACTGGAAACACAAGGTTATTAATATAAGAAAAGGAAAATGTGGAATAATATTTTGGTTATGAAAAGTACAAACTTCCCGCATCCAAAAAACGTTTTATGAAGAGATTATTAATCACAAGGAAAGAGAGACCCGGGATGATTATAAGTACGTATTTCATTTAACATTTTTATAATTAAATCTCACAAATTTCAAAATGTGCAAAAAGTCATCAAGAACAGTCTTCTAGGATGTGAAGTTAATTTTCTCTAGTATAAATTGTTTTGAAGGAACCTAAGTTGTCCATTTTCAGGATAGAAATCTTCACCCTGAATATAAAGGCAGTCTGTTCCTCGAAAAAGACGGTGCTTTCTATCAGGCTACACGACGTCACGCCCCTAAAGTCAGTTTTCCGTCACATCCGCCGCAAAATATACCGCCAACTATAACTTTTAAAAGTTCTGAAGAGGAAATTTTAAAAATTTCAATTACGATTCGAAACAAGCTAAATAGCCGTATCCACAATGACTTTTCGCTACAAGAATATAAAGATCGTATGTAACTCGGGCACTAAAACTTACAGTTTGATATTTTATAACTAAAATCAGCTAAATACGATTATATAATATTTTACGTTAACTCCTACATTTTTCGGCTCAGAAGGAGCCATCATTAGGGACACAAAATACAAGTGAACATACAGCCGTGTAACTGATTATACATTAGATACGACGGAAATCAATTAACAGACATGACGTAACGAATATTATTTAACAAAGAAGTGCAAGTGTTCAGTTCTTCATACTGTGCAACATCAAGAAATAGGTTCGTTCAAAACACGCTAAACCCTGAATCACCTTTGGCTCTAGGACTCACGTCTTGCGACCGCAGCACCGGAGGGAGAACACAAGATCACAGACTGCTGCATCACCTGTTTGGTTACTAGCAGTTACGAAATACTGCATGACGGTGCATCATCGGTGGAAGTGCTCCGTGAAACAAATACAGCAAGACGTGTCGAGATTCATACACGACACGCCATTTGACTGGCGACTGAGGAGGATTAATTTCAATTTACGTTGGCGAAAAAAAAAAAGCGAAAGAATAAGACAAAAATTAATGAAGTTTGGGCTTTCGTTAACTTGATCAGCACGCACGCACGCACACACACGAAGTTTCGCACCAAAACTGCGGACAAGCAATGCACGTCATTCTCGGTTACGGTCATGGGGAATAATCCATTTTTGCGTTCCATACCCTAAATGGTACTAACAAAAACAGAATAATATTAATTACATTTGCATGCTACTTTTTTAAGATTTCATGCTGAACGACGCTAGTGCTGATCGCACAAGTTCAAACAGCGGCCACATTACGTCATTATACGATGGTGAGTCAAATGAAAACCTTAAATATGTTTTATCTCGTAACTTACTAACACAAAAGGTACAAAACTACTTCATTTTTCTAAGTAGTATCGTACTGCCACATGTCGAACACTCTTCAAACCATGAGCATCACTGTTGAAACTTTACAAGACAATCGAGCTGTGTTTCGAATTTTTGTTGCACTTTTAAGGTTTTCAGTTGACTCTCCCTCGCATAAATGTAGAATTCACACAAACGTCAAGATACACATTTCATACACAGCGATTTACTATTTATCGTAAATTTGTAGGTAGATTTACACCCATACGGCTTGCTCTTATTGTCACATCTTACAATAAGACTGTGTTCAGCCCAAACCATCGCACAACAGATTATATGGAGGAGGCAATATACAGCAGGACGTATTTTCAGTCTCCACAGAAACAACGAAAGCTGTATTACGAGATTTCACTATTCGGATCCGTTACGTCATCTCGAAGGGAGGCCGCACTGAACATTTCACTTCAAAACTTACTTCGTGTGCACAAAATAAGTTTAAATGCAAAGATAATGATACGGTTTGGAAGGACTTTTTTTTAATTTTACGACTAAATTAAGTGGTTTCGTAAATAAATAATTACTTTGTACAAACATCAATATAAAACGCAAGATTAGAACCCGCGACCTTTCGTGCCCAATTCGCATGAAACACGTTTTAACGGTAGCGGCCGGTGACGTCGTGTGTACAGTGCAAACATTCAACCACTGATCCGTTTACTCAAAACCTATACAAACGCATGCCAAGAAGAAAGTGTTTGTAAAATAAATTAACCACCCGTCAAAAATAATTTAATGTTTCAGTTAAACAGAGCACGCCATCAGAAAATGTTCGTTCACAGCGTAGTCGGTAGAGCGGCTTAACATAAAAATAAAAAAAAAAAAAAACTCGACTACGCTAAGGGCCGAGCAGTCCGGGGTTCGAATCACGGTACGGACAATAAAGTGTTCTGTTCTCCAATCCACATTGGCAATGACACCCACACAGCTTCCAATTCAATAGGAACCGCGATTCTTTCCCGGGGAAACAGCGGCCGGAGCGTGAAGTTAACCACTCACCTCCCTTAATGCCAAGGTTAAGAGCAAGTAGAGCCTTACCTCGACTCCCCCTATGTCTTTATGGCGTGGATAGGGAAAACTTTACCATATACTTCATACTGTTTCCTGTATTCTACGCACAACGTATTACACGAGAAGGGGGAGGGAGAGAGAGAGAGAGAGAAGGAAAGGCATGCAACGGAAATGAAACCGACACACATTCCTACACCTACACAGTTTCCGCCGTTGACGATCCGTATATTAGGAAGCAGAAGTAGATGTGGCATGCTTAAAGGTTTTACTGTAACGAGACTTCTCTGGACATCTCAGGAAAACACTGAAAATTTTACACGGCCTAACTGGCACCCTAGACTACCCCGAATTCGCAGGTCGCGTGCTAAGTTTTTAGACGGCGACGTTTGGTGGTGCATACTGCGCAATACAATTTGAACCAATCACGTGCCAAGCAGACGTGACATCAAGTTCCGTCATGCAGACTTATTATAATGCATACATTTATGTACCACATGTACGTCCTACTTGATTAAATCCAGTACGATTCGAAACGTATTTCTGTTAGAGCGTGAAAGACAATACACTTTGACTTAGTACGCAGATATGTTTTCCTGTCGCCCGCTATTCAAAGGGTCGTATATAGTGCCCTTCGAAGACCCTAAATCATGTAAATACACCTCTATCTGATGCATTTCAAATTCAGAGTGGTCCGAAACAATGCAGTAGATGTGTATATATATATAACGTTACTGTATCTCAACTTTGCTTCAAATACGCAGTTAGGAAGGCCCAACAAAATGAAGGATGCCAGCAACGAACAGAATACTTCACCTTCAGGCCTATAACGATGATAATCTGTTATGCGGAAACAAATAACGTAAACAAAGACTTGAAAACTCTATCAGATGCTAGCAAGGAGATTTGTCTAACTTAAATGGCATGAATTTTAAGTACGTAAATTTATATCCATGTCCTGCCATCAGGATGTAGGACATGATATTGACAGCCAACAAATCTTCGTAAAATCTGCAAAGTGCAAGTATTTGCGAATGGCAATATAAAATCAAAATTCAGATCTAGTTTCTGGGATGTTAAGCTATGTCTGTCAATTACTAACCGACGTTTCGGAGGTACGTAGTTCCTCTGTCGTCAGTGACAAGTCTTCTTGGGCTGTCTGACTCTGCCGACGGAGAAAATACGCACCTCCGAAACGTCGGTCACTAATTGACAGACACCGCCTAACACCCCAGAAGACTCTTATCTTCATCAACACCGCTTTGAGAACCTCACATCTCGCAAATCAAAATTACATTCAGAAATAAGCAGAATATACTGCAGGCCTACCTCTAACATACTCGGTGATCTGCTCCATATTTTGAAAACATAAAATGCCCCAGTTTACTATGTCTTCTGTCTTTAGCGATACGCAGTATACACAGCAAGTGCCACAAAATACTTATTTTCAAAGTGCCGGATACACGGCCGGTATTGGTGCCTCTCATGCAAAGTGTATACACCAACAAGAATAGCTCAGCACCAGAACAGCAGCGGATATGACGCAAGTACCCACTGTACCCATAATGTAACTGTCGAGTGACAACAGCGACTGACGCGTTTCCGGAATATGGGATGCGTAATTAAGCAGGAAATCTTTTAGGTAAGTGTCATGAAATGTTACACTCTACAATTCCACGCACTAGTTAATGGCATACATGTGCTTAAATTCTAAGCTACAGATCGTCGAATTATAAATGATTGGGGAAATAATGCATCAGGGCGAAGAAAAAAGCGGCCGTGGCCTAGTGACACAGCGAGTTCTGCTGAAAACTGAACGCAGGCGAACGGCGAACTTAAGGCCTTGCAGTTCCACGTGCGAATGTCGTAAAAATATACCAAAAATTTCAAACCCCATTCACATTGTTAAGCTCGAATCTGACATTCATAGGACCGTGCATCGTGATATATTATTACAATAAAAGTCAACGAAAATAAATTTGAAAAATAGTGCATCTCATTGGCTTTTATTATAAGAATTGTTAAGCTCCTATACTATCACTGGTTGGTTTTGTGAGAGTTCTTGTGCCCAACATTAGAGGATGTTGTTAGTTTTTATACTTCTGCCTATTTCATTTTTGTTTCCCTTACTGTTCTTATTTGTTCTGTGAATGCAGACTTACAGACCTACTTTTCAAGTGTCTGTGCTTCATTATTGTGGTTCCAATGCTTTTTAGGTCTGTTACTGTTATTTTATATCTTAGGTACATATTTCCTGTTATTCACATGTGATTCATAACGACTTGTTGATTTCAGGCTAGCCAATTATCGTTTGGATTATTGTTTTCACCTGAAGACGAAAGCCGTCCGCTTTCGAAACGTTGAGTGTTAGTGTTCAATGATACTAGAAAATGTCCATGTATATATCAGTAACTTTCGCATGTTCAACCATTGTCAAAAAGATTATACGGTAGCGGAGAACCATATTCTTAACTACCTAGACAATTTTCATAAAAATTTCTTCCTTACGCAGGTTTACACATTGAATATCCTGTGTAAACTGAACTAAATATTCATGAACAGAACAAATTTACAGTCCACTGTGCTTCACACGTCTGTTACACAGAGCAGATTAAACTGAACTGTGAGACTTAACACGTCAGATGATTCAATGTAAACGTACACGCGAAGACAGTGCTGGAGGTGTCAGTCATGCAGTGGCCATTTGATCAGAAGCGCAGAATAGGCAATTTCTAGACATGAACTTCAAACAGGATTTAACAATCAATCTGATTACCAGGTGCCCAACATATCTGAGAGATGAGGGAGGTCTTTTCAATCACCTGCCCTAACATGGGGTAAAAATGCGTATTACATAAAAATGCTTGCCGTGCGTCGGGGTTTGGCTTACAATTGATAAAGTCGGAATTTGACGAGGGACCGAGCAAAAACACTAAAGCGCCAGTCAGGATAGCTGGTTTCTGCGTATAGATTTGAGACCCGGTCCTGCCAAATACGAAATAGTCATTCGATGTTCGGCCACTTCTTAGAGTACGAACACGTACGCAGCATGCGTGCTGCTTGGAGATTGGATGGGGGGTAGGTGTAAGATAAGGATGCAATTTTAAGCAATAACAAGAAACTTGTTCAGGCAGCAGCACTGACCACCCCCCCCCCTCCCAAACACACATACACTAAGCGGCCACCTGAATAAGTTTCTTTTGTTGGTTAAAATCGTATTCCCTCCAAGCACCTACTAACCCGCCAACCTCCAAGAAACAGGTCTGCAGTTGGCCGTGCGCTTACTGTAACACGTGAAGCTTATTAAACAAAAGGCCTGAAGATAATCATCAGACAGCATGATAAGCAGTTTAGCGTCGTGATGGCCGTGGATCTGGAGCCTTGAACAGGATCCCAAACAGAAAAATGACTAGCTACAGATTGGAAGATAGAGGGCTGGATTCCAAGTAGAAGAATGGATGTACGTAGAGAGTTCAGAGTTACAGCTGTCCAAAACACACGCTATCAAGTAAAAACCAGACAAACCGGAAACATAAATGAACTGGTAACTTACGAACGTTATGGCGCTACAACACGGAGCGGACTAGCGTTTACTTATTATACTCGTACGATGACAAAAGGGTTTCTTAGTACACGGGTTTGACAGCACTACAACAGGGAAACCTTATTCAAATAATAAAGTGCACAGTAAAATATGAAGGATATAAGACCCTGACAGTGATTTAACTTAACAACATGCAAAATGTTTCAATCTAAGGCTCTGATATATCTGCATGTGATACGACATAATAGCACAATAACTACGTACATGCAGTTCTATAAGAACGTCTGCTCACTTTTAATGTTATAATCCGTAACAGACTACGTTGACTAATACCGTGTCCCTGAGAATGGTTCTGTGGAGACTAACGTGTTGGACCACAAAGAAACATGACTTCATAAACCACCAGAACACCCACATACACACAAATACACACGCTCTCCGAACGGATCGCTGTTACTTTACGACCAATAACAAAGTCACTCCGTACTCGTAGATCTATCACAGTGTTCGCTGTCGGTTAACATCTGCAGTCAGGCTACAAATGCTAAAGTCCTAAATAAACAGCTTACAATGCACGCACAGATTTAACCTAAAACTAACATTCAGGCCCATCAGGATCCATGAACTATTCCAACACACAAGTGTACAACGACCCACAAATAAATTCAGAATTACACGCTTCGGTTCTCTTACGGCAAGCACTTAGGCTACCAACCACTGTACTGAAGACAGATCACTAGACTTTTTTTTTGGGGGGGGGGGTCTGTAACAGACGCTTTACCATTTCCTACCACACCTCTCCGGGAAACAAATGAACAACCAAGCTACTAACTATCAAACAAAGGTGTCAAATGCACATGTGCACATATGCAGAGAAGCACGATGTATTTTAGCCGTTTTTATGTGACGAGTGTATGGCACTAATAATTACTATATTTACGGACTCTGCCCACCGTCTAGTGTTCAAAGCAACACCATTTCGGAAACTGGATATTTCCGCGCAGAACTTGTTTCTGGAACGTCAGGTGATGGAATGAGTTCAAAAACCAAACGGCCACACACCGCGTAATGCTATGTTTGCTTTCGGGATAGATTAAAGGTTCCTTACACGTTTCTAACTCCTTAAAGTGACGATAAACAAAAGTTATCTTTTCAGCTGTTTGCGAAAAGTGAGACAGAAGTATGATTACAGCTCCATTCGCAATAAAGTGGCAGTTACTTTGTTATCGATAATTCTGGTTTCTTTTATTTTAGAATGCTGCAACAACTACAAGCAGCACCCTATTTCAGTTTCACTGCCATAGAAGGTTCAAAACCCATTCCTCAAACGAAAAAAAACTTCTAAGAAGTTCATTACACTCACTTTGTTTCAGAACACACACGAATAAATCAACCGTACAAATTGGTGTCATTGCATGGATCGACAAAAAACGAAGTAACATCCACTACCTAACTCGGCTTAAGAGTACTGGGAGAAAAACGCGAAATCACATCAACAGCATATTATGTACACCTATAAATGTGTTTTGACATACAGTAACTAAATGCTACTAAATTTGTTTCCTTTAGGAAGGCGCTTCCCAACAGCAAACAGCCTTCAACAGCCGAGGAATATTATATGTAGACACAAATAATGACTATAAACTAAACAGGATCAAATAAAAGAAAGTGTCAAGGCAAATACGTCTGCTACTAAAAACACATTCCAATCGGAAACTTGCTACCAAGTGTGAAACACTCGGCTGAAGGACTCGTCAGTCTTGGAGCGCGACCTACAGGGTGGTGACACAGTCTCCCAGTGTTCCAGTGAGAACAAGGTGATCAACAGTATCCATCACGGATCGGTTAGCTTGAAACACTAATAAGCATGAGAAATGTCGGTGTCGGGAATAATGTCCTAAAGAATAAAATATAAAAAATATTCAGAATCGAATCACAAGACGAAGCGCAGAAAACTCGGTTGTTGTTGTTGTTGTTGTTGTTGTTGTTGTGGTGTGTGTGTGTGTGTGTGTGTGTGTGTGTGTGGGAGTGTGTGTGTGTGTGTG
>Ga0123353_10019248_pt1 | contig 10132 bp, 3 predicted proteins | sample TergutLab28metaG_3_FD_92763 | JGI IMG/M metagenome (GOLD analysis project Ga0123353, IMG submission 92763) | Labiotermes labralis P3 segment gut microbial communities from Petit-Saut dam, French Guiana - Lab288 P3 | ecosystem: Host-associated > Arthropoda: Insects > Digestive system > Gut ...
ATTTTTTTTTTTTTTTTTGTATATGAAGAATATAACAAGAAGATGGCCTAACAGAGAGATTTCACAGTGTGTTTGGGCTGTGTTGCAAAATAGCCCACAGAAATAAAGAAAGTGAATATCAGAGAAATGGGAGACGTTCGACATTCAGTAGTGTGCCATACATTACGTAAGAGACTGGTACTCAGAATACAACCAGGTATAAGCAGCTTTGCGGCAACTTTTGTGCTGGAGGCAACATTTCATATTTCTGGTAAAGTCAGTCATCATAATCTCATCAACTGAGGTTTTAAAAAAAACGGGTAATTTCTTCATCAGATATGTGACAGCCCAGAGGTGAATGTGTTTTAAGTTATGTAACAACGCAGGCTTATGGACCAAGTCATTTGCACCTTGACATGTTGGTGGACTTCCTTGTTCCTCAGCTGAAAGTCAGCACTTTAATTACCCAGCAAGATAAGGCCACATGAGGATACGGCACAAATTCTCAAAGAAACATTTTGATAGGGATAGGAGTGGACATGGCAAATACATTCCATGGCTTTTCAGGTCTTTGTCTTGAGGGCTTTGTCAATACCGAAATTTGAGTCGAACCTAGGCTATGTCACGAAATCTGTGAAAGTAAGATTTATCAAGGAGTGCCATTTTGTTTAGATGTGTGTTGCATTATTGGACTGAACCATATGGAACACTTGTACAGAGACATAAAGAGTGAAATGTTACTGTTTGGTGAAAATAAACATGGGGGTACAGCCGCTGTGGCTTGAAGCTGACCTCTCATCTCTAAGAATGAGTGGGGTTGTACTTCCAGTCACACTGGGCCTTCATAGCATTCACAGGTACAACTTTTATCTTTACCTCTACCTTGCTATTTCTGGTCATTGGTTACATTAATGTATGAAACTGTGTGCTCAATTAAGATACATCCTGTACCTATTTTACCAAATGTAACCAGTTCCTGAATTATGTCTTAAATGTAACATACAGTTTCATTCTGACAAATGTGTATTACAAATGCGAATTATTGTAGCCTTCAAATTGCAACCAGATAAATAGTGCATGGTTAATTGGTCTATGTAACCTGCTTTATTTTATTATGCACATAAACTTCACTAGTGAAAGATGATTGCACACAGTTGAAGTAAATAAATCTCTGGAACAGCCATAAATTGCTAACGTGGTCCTTTTTCTGAATTGTTGGCACAGCGCACTGAAGTTTGTTGTTTTGTTTATTGTGTGAAGCATGCCATTAATATTATCTATTTGCATTCATATACTTACTTCTCCGTACGACTGTCACAATACAGTGATGAATACAATCTCCCAAAATATAATCCCAAGTAAGAACTGTAATGATTAAAGCAGAAAAATTATTTTAAAAATTCCTGTTTTCAATTACAGTTGAACCCAGTTGTAACGAGATTAGTTTATGCAACACTTTGCATATAGCATCAAATGTTTTGTGTTGCCAATTAATTCCTTACTATTAAGTATACCATTATACTCCTCAGTTATAACAATGCTTGTTTATAATGACTTCAGCCTATTCCATGATGTTACAAGCGAGTTCAACCATAATTTGCATTTCCTAAGTGTTATCCTTAAGATATGGGATACTGAGGGACTGTCAGCCTCTCCCCCCACCAGTCAAAATGACATCAGTTTCATTAAACTGGTGGAACTTGTGTGTGTGTGGAACACTCTTAAATTGTGTGAAAATTCAGTACCATCTAAAGTACGTAGTGCACTTGCTGGTCATACCTAATAGTCATATCGGAGGTACTGCTGCAGGATAACAAATCTAGCGATGATGTCACTTACAGTAAATTGTTTGAAAATGCTATACCTATACATAGAACTTCAGACACAAAACTAAACTTGTGATTTGTGGATGATTGGTTGTATGTTGTTTTGTTTGTTCATGTATCGATAAAACTTTCTGTGGGTGAATTACTACCTGGTTGTGCTGTACTCATGAACCACTTGAAGATTTATGGTCTATTTTTAGAAACTTTGCCATAACTTAGGCGGTTAGTCACTGGCCTGTCATTGTGGAGGCCAGGGTGTGTCCTCTTGGAAATAATAACATTTGTATAGAATGTAAGACTGACCTTCCTGTTTGTAAAATGACAGGAACATGGAGAGCGAAATGAAGGCATGATCAAAAAAGAAAGTTAACTATGAAACTGAAGGTTTTCACAGCAGTTTATTGATGATTCAAGCCTTCAAGGATTTTATACTTTGTCACTGGGTGCCTCCTTCTTCAAGCAAGAAAGCACTACGATCATTTGAAATTCTGGCGTCTATTTACCCAGCATCACACTGTCAGTGCCTAGAAGACCTAAATCTTCAGAAAGCCATGTGTTTGGCAAGTAATTAGAAGAACTTGGTGGCTAAGCATTGTAAAGGAAGAACAATGGATACTAACTGTGACAGTGACAGTTAAGTCAATGATTGGCCTCTTTATGATGACAGTAATGATAATGTTAAGGTATGAAGAGACAGTATACAGAATGATAGGGACAGAAGTCGTATGTACACAGATGGCTTCAGGCCTGAACATGTGCAGCAAAACAAGCGTGTCAGATTGTGAACACCTTAAAACTGTCTCTCACCAGAGGACTTCTTTACACAGTTATTGAGAAAACAAATACAGTGAATGTTGTCTGTTTTCTGGGTAATTCCCCGGCGTCTGAATTTTATATGCCAACTTTTCGGAACACTCTGTCTGTTCCTTCTCCATAGATGGGTAGGTACCTACACACCTATGGAGGTGGAATAGACAGAGTGGCATATGAAATTCAGACGCCGGGGAATTACCCAAAGAAAGCATACAACATAGAGAACACAGCAAAAGTTTGAAATAAAAAATACAGTGAACTTTCTGGGAGCAGGCAAATGAAAAAGACAGTAAGGCCATGCTGGTGGTGTAGCTTCTGTCTTCAGCATGGGAACAGGAGGAACGCCATTCATGGTGTGAACAATGGAGACTGAGTACTGCAAAGCGGGCAGCTACATCGATTGCTGCATAGTAACAATGTCGATTCACTTACAGCAACCAGTCTGGGGATAAAATGACTCCTGTGTTGTACAAGGTGATTCAGAAGGAAAGTTCAAAATTTTTGGAAGTGATAGTATCAGTCATTGTGAGAAAAAATGTTCATACGAACGTGTGTCTATTTCTGAATGGTACTGAGATAGAGCTGTTTCAGTTTACTAATACAAGAGCAATGTGAATTGAACAAAGAAAAAGAAATTACTTGCTGTTAATTTTATTTTTATTTTAATCTATTGTTTAAATGAGAGATTTGTTGCACAGAAACAACAAACTTGTTAGTTCACAATAAATGTTTCGAAAATTCCACTATCAATCTCAGTGGGCTTTGCAACTCGCATGCAAAGATCACGTGTCTTTCATCTGAGTTGAACTTCACATTTCTTAATGGAGGCCACAGCATTCAAAATGCGACTGAGCATTTTGTCTTGTGTATGCAACTTTCTTTTGTAAACTTTGCCCTTCACCCAAGTGCACAAACAAAAATATAATAAAGTTAAGCTTGGAGATTGAAACAGTTGTGCATCAGCTACCATACATAATTATACACGTGTTCATATAAACTTCTCTTTTCTCACAGTGGCCCATACTGTCACCTCTCAAAATATTGATCTTTCTCCCTAAATCACCTCATGTAGCCTGTGCATTGAATTTTCTGGGGATTAAACACAAAATGTGCCTCCTAAAATACACTTATTTGCAGTTCACAAGTTTCATTTACAAACATCAGTTTTTAAAAGCAATTGGATTATTAGTGTAATTCTGTGTGGTGTTTTGGATGTAGTGCAACTGTTTAAAAAAATCTGATAATTTTATCTGATGGAAACTTATGTTCAAAGGTGCCTTTTGTGGTTTAAAATTCTGTCATGCAGCACTGTAGTAATAAACAAGTTTTAAAAACAATATAAATTGCAGTACTTTACTGATACATTGTCAGGATACAATAGAGAGTTCTTGGTGTCTCTCACTGAGCACATTATATTTTTTGTGATATGAAATCTCTCACAGCCCACAAACACAGATAAATGAATACCGAAAATATTTACTGTCTTTCTGAATCACTCATTTAATATCAAAAGTATTTTTAAGTTTTGAAACCCATAAATACATACAAAATTGTTATTTTTTTAAAGTTTAGATGCTCACTGAATTTACTTGCATGTTGTCTTCCCATCCAGCAGTTTCTTCCAAAGGTCAAACTGTTCATCAAACTTCACCATGTGTACACTTATGCCCTTCTGAATGTTACAGGCATTCAGAGTTATACGTCTGTTGTAGAATTCATTTACATGTGTCCTTTTAATTTTAATATCCTGGGCCACTATTCCTGTTGTGAAAACATCTTCTAGTTTGAGGTATGTCGTACTGAGTGCAACAATGTATAAGTCATGAACCACATCGCCTGTCATCAGATATGCTGGACCTGTAGTGAAGTCAGGTAAAATGCCTGGTTGGTACTGACTGGGTGAAACATAGTACTTTGAATTTTTGTTTCGAATAGGCTTCCACTTTACTGCAAGACGCCCAAAAATGGTCCTCTTATCATTGGCATGTTTCTCTATGAATTTTAACAGTTTAGGTATGTTTATGAACATGTCATCATCCGTCTTAAGGATGAATTTAACATTGTTACAGTAATTATCAACCCATTCCAGTAAGGACACTGTTTTCAGGGTTAGGTTGTCGTAGGAATCTAGGAAATGGCCACTTATCAGGTCACCGTAGAGCTTGTTTTCATCTGTCATGTCCTTTGCAAGTTCTGGATCATTTGTTAAGCCAAGAAGGAAAGCTATTTTAACGTCACTACGTTGGCCATAGTGACCCCACGTCTGTCTGATGGCCATGCGAGCATCTTTGTGACTGGGGGCAGATGTAATGGCTACTAGTACTTTCAAGTTTCTACCCAGGTCTGGACACAGCTCAACATTTGCAATATCAAAACCAGACTCATAAAAATAACGAGTCAAGAATCCTTGCTCCGTTGAATCTGAAGTGGTGGAGGTGATGTTGGAAGCTGCACTGCCTGCAACCTGCTCCTTGGGTGTGATTTTCTGGACGTGGTGAGTAGTCATGTTGTTCGAGGGAGCCTCAGAAGCCACTGATACTGCAGCTGCACCAGGCACGTGTGCTGTTGTGTTTGCACTCGAGACACCTTGTGGTAGTGCTACAGAGACTGTCACATTTCCTGTGGCAGGAACACTCTCAGAATTTGCCATTAAGCGTGACGGCCTGAACAATTGCACTGGACCTGTAAGGAAACTGCAGTTATAGTCAACTCTATTTTCATCATCATTTAAAAACTGAGTAATACTATGTTTAAGAAAAAAAAAAGGTATCTTTCTCTACTTTGAATGCTCTCTGTATCAACAATCAGTGAGTAGCAGAATGCAAAGCCAGGACTCAGTACATTTTGCAAAGGAAATGCTTCTAGTGGTAAACAAGTTACGAAACGTAGGCCTAACCAGGCATATCACTTTTGGCGACTGCACCCTGTCATTGTCCATATATGAACAACAGTCTCCTGTGCTCAGCTGACCTAAGGGTCTATTGAATTCGATTTCTTGATAGGTCAACAAGTGCTTCTTTGGCCTCAGCTAATAGTTTTGAGATGCTTCATCCCCATTGCATTGGTTCAATAACAAAGAATTTTTGTGTATTACACATACAGTCAAACACAAATATACTCATCTAATAGCTCCCAGTGAAAACACGTCTGTCATTTATTGCAATATGAATGTTAAACATGGTGGTGTATAAAGTAACTACCGGGCTATTAAGTGTTGGAATAGGCCACAGTAATTGTTACTGGCTACATCATAAGTTCTTTAAAAGTATGACACAAATACTGCACTCAAATTCACACACTGTATATCCATACACGTGCAGAAATGATTTGTAACTTGTGCTATGAAATTTTGAATCACATGTCCCAGTGACCTTATCCGCGACTGTGTGATTTCGTTGTCAGGTCATTCGCGAGTCAGTTGCCTTTTTTGAGCCGCGTTCGCAAAATTCCGGAAGGCGACCATTAGCTTCTCCATGTCCATTCATCCGTCCGTCCATCTACCCGTCCGCATGTAATATCTTGACTCCTACCGGGCGAATTTCAATGAAATTTTATATTTGAGGATTTTTTTTTTTGAAAATCTGTCGAGAAAACTGAAGTTTCATTAAAATCTAACAAGAAAAGCGGGTACTTCTACACGAAGATCAGTATACATTTATAGTAATTTCTCACTGAATTCTCAGAATGAGCAATGTTTCAGACAAAAGTGTGTACACAGAAAATACACATTTATATACATTTTTTTTTTCAAAAATGATGCCGTGTGTGACGTAATGTGGAAAAATATGGTACAGCACGACAGGCCACAGATGGCAATGTAATACGACAAAAGTGTATTGCATTTTTTATACCTAAAGTAAGAATACAGGCGCGCACACACAACATGCAATAATTATTGCTTTTCCACTGCAACAATGGTGGGACGAACGCGCTACGTTATACGTGCAGTATATTGTTTGTCTTGTTTAAAGTCAAGATGAACCACCTGGCATCCTACATGCATTTATTCATGCAACAAGAATCAGCAGATCTGAGGGAGTAAATACCGTAAATATCTTTATTGTGGGATTTCACTTTCTATACAGTAGAACTCCGCTTATCCGGATTAAATGGGACGGAGAGCCACCCGAACATGCAGAAAATACGGATAATTGGATTTTTCTTTGAAAATAGGCCAGATTGACAGTTGGAAGTTCTGCTGTTACTATTTACAGTATGTACCTGCGTATAAACCAGCCGGTGTCAGTGGATTTTTCATTGACATAAAATCCTCCCGATCGCACTGTGGCCCTGGGGTCGACTCAGCCTCTAACATAAATGAGTATCAGGAGTATTTCCTGGGGGTAAAGGCGGCCGGTGCGTTTGGCTGACAACCTACCACCATCCTGTGCCGTTGTCACGAAATCTGGGAATTTTAACTTCCTGGAACCCTCTGGGCCTGTCCAGGCCTGTAATGGGACTGCTTTACCTGCGTATAAACCTTGAGACCACGCTTGATTTGAAGTTACGGAAGTCATAACACAGCACTGTACTTGATCCGATAACCGGTAATTTCAAGGCAAGTTAGTTTTGTAGAATTCTCGACGAATTTACCCGAAGAGCCAAGCTGATCCGGTTAACCAGCGTCCGGATAAGTGGAGTTTTACCGTAATAAAGGTGTATAGAAAGAGAAATTTACTGACTGAACTAACGTTACGGAGCAGAGCCCTTCGCGACAGTGATCGGATTGCTAGTTCAGTAATTCCCTGCAATTTATGGAATGATAAACTTGAATACCTTGTACACAAGATCCCGCCGCATGTCATCTGAGACAGATTAATCCAGTTTTGCTACACCATTGTATTTCGTTAAGACCTTACTATTCTTCTTTCTGTGCCACGGTCTTCCCAGTTTGTCTCTCCGTCAGGCTTCCCGACTTTGTGTACACTTTGAGGATACGGTGAAACACAAATAATTGTGAAAAGACACGTCCGGTGTTTACACAATTATGCTGTATATTTCAGCCAATATGATCAGCATCAGGCAAATTCTTCACAAGAAAGAAGGTAAATACTGAAGTTGGAGCCCCCACCCTTTGAGGTATCTTTCTACTAGTATGAAGACTGCGTTTGAAATGTGCTGGCACACGCGCAGAAACCAGATTTCGTCTTTCGGCGAAACGGACGAGTCCATTTAAATCGGCGGGGACGTCAGTTCAGTCGACTACTGGCAGCCGAGATGTGCGCATCAGCGGTAGTAATGCTGAATACATCATGTTGCGAGGTAGTGTGAAGAGTAATGGCTACCCACTCCATTCGCCAGTTTCCCCTTCACTTCCCCTCCCGTGCTTCACCATGTGCCATCATATTTCAACTGGACTCTACACCGTTGTATATACAGTAACCTAGTACTGTGTATTAAAACACTACTAACCACCAATGTGGTAATCAACATTATAGTCGCAAGCTCCTGATAATGGTGCATAGTAGTGCCCGAAACATGTTGAGCCTATAAGAAGTACAATAAAATAATAAGTGGCATCTAGTTGGCTTTTATTCTTCAGTTATCGCAATGATGCACGGTCCAACAAACATGAAAGTGTATTTGTGTGTTTTATATGGGTCTCTGAACAAACGGCGATTATTTCCTTACACAACATTAACTGACTGGTTTTTATAACCGAGACGGAGTGTGTTTACTGCGCGGTACGGACTGTTTCTTTAAATAATAGAGAATACATTTCGCCCTTAAAGAAGTTATAAACCGAACGTACAAAACTGAATCTGGAGCAAGCCTACTTCGTTTTCTGGGGGGGCACTGGTTCAATGTCAACCCGCAGAGGAGATGTCTCGGTGTGCTTGGCACTGCGTCCCTCAGATTGCCAGTAACTATTGTAAGTAATTATAGCCGCGACACGCTGTCATTGCTCGCCCTTAATGCAGATGTTAACATTCTGATAAGGAATTGTAATTTAACTTCCTACGATAACAAGTACACGCCAATTGGTAAAGCAACATAGTGACACAATGCACATATGTCTTCCAGTATGTTCTGGTTTTGCGTATTGCAGACCTGTAACGCGTATGAGGGCGAGGAGAGGTGCGTACAGATTTTTGGTTGGGAAACCTGAAGGAAAGAGAACATTTGAAAGATCCGGGCGTATATGGAATGATAATATTAAGATGGATCTCTAGGAAGTTGGAAGGGGGGCATGGACTGTTTTGATATGGCTCAGGATAGAGACAGGTGGCGGGCTTTCGTAAACGCGGTAATGAACTTTCGGTTTCCATGAAATGCGGGGAATATCATGACTAGCTGAGAAATGGTTAGCTTCCCAAGGACTTTGCTCCATGGAGTAAGTAAGTAAGTAAGTCTGTAAGACCTGTTGGTCAGGATAGGAACAAGTGACAGGCTGTTGTGGACTGTAGTTGCAAAAATTCTGCGGCGAAATATTGATCTGATGAGGAACTTTCAGATTCCGAAGAAGGACTGTTGTAAGAGTTGAAACATGTTTGGCGAACATTCAGATCTCATATGCAAACAGGAAAATTAAAATACGTCTATTTCGGCCCCATCGCGTCATGTGCAATAATGCCCTTGGTAAATTCAACATCCATAAGCAAGGTAAAGGTAGGCAAAGTGCACCCTTGTACACGCACTGAAGCTCTGTACAGGCTGTATGGCCCATAGGGGGAGTAGAGGTATAGCGGGGTCAGCGTCACGCCCCGGCCGCACTTTACCCCCGGCGAAGACCTGGTACCCATTGTACAGGAGGCTGGGTGGGCCCCAGGACCGGTCTGGACAGGTGCGGAAAATCTCGCCCCACTGGGATTCGATTCCCGGACCGTCCAGCCCGTTGCCAGTCGCAATACCGACTGAGCTACCGGCCCACACCCACCAGCAAAGTATTTTATAAATCCTGAAGAAAATGATCGGAATATTGGCAGATGCTAAAAGGACTGTCTTTTGCAGGAAATGTAATATTCTTCTACTTGCCAGGAATATTATGTCACAGTTTTATCATTTGGTGTGGACAACACGCAACAAGCTAAGCAATGTACATATAAAGTAGCATTGTGGTGCCTTCGCTTAAGCATTGTGCAGTCGCAACACAACAATGCGTTCTGTGTGTGCTGTCGTTACGTTACATGTCACTGTTAAATATACAAAAATATTGAGTGTTGCACGACAATGCTTTTATAGTAAATTTGTATCGCCGGCAACAATGCTAGTTATACGTGCCAGGTTTTGAAAGAGGTTAAGTTTTTGCAGCTAATTTGCAGTCTTTTCGCACGCTACATACAAAAGCTGCATTGAAACAAAAGAATGTTTATCTCAGTAATTAACCTTTTGGCGCCGGAATTTTTTTTTTATTTTAGCACACCTGTATATAAAATGTGAATAATACAGGTACCAAATACGTTAGAATTATGAAACAAACTGCATTTTGAAGAGAAAAAACGGAGAGTATATACCATGTTTAAAATATTCAGTACCTATATTTGTTGAATAAATATATAAAATGCAACTTTAGA
>Ga0123353_10019251_pt1 | contig 10131 bp, 9 predicted proteins | sample TergutLab28metaG_3_FD_92763 | JGI IMG/M metagenome (GOLD analysis project Ga0123353, IMG submission 92763) | Labiotermes labralis P3 segment gut microbial communities from Petit-Saut dam, French Guiana - Lab288 P3 | ecosystem: Host-associated > Arthropoda: Insects > Digestive system > Gut ...
ACAGATTTCACTCATGGACACACTCTTGAAAATGAACTTATTTACCGTTGGCGTTATGGGGACCGTAGGGGATTACCCGTTCAATACTACGCGAATCAAGGTCTACTTCCACATGAATGCCGCTTTCATTTTCCCATCCGAAATCCATAAAAGCACTGTCGAATATTGCTCGATGCTTGGCCCAACTTATTTCAAAGGGGAGTTCACCAAGTCCTTCAATCGCGTACCATTCGTTAGCTTGTGTGTTTTCAAAAATTATACGGTCATCTACGAGCGGCCAATAGCACTTCCACTGCCCGTCCTTTGAGGTTGAAAGAAGCTCAAAATCTCTTCGCTGGTGAATAGCATCTATGTCTTCAGTCTCTGGGGGAAGCTCCGCGATTTTAATAATTGTCAACTCATGATCTGAGGATTTTAGCTGTCCCAGACTGTAGATATCTGGCTTGTGCTTGTGCGGATCTGAGTGGGAAGGGCGGTTTTGTTCGCTCAACTCTGCTCGTTGGTCCCCCAACGCTGCCCATCTAGCAGCAAGGGAATCGGTCAAATCAATGCTTGAGCCATCGCCCTGCATTGAGAACAACTTTTCCACAGCCCACGAAGGCATCATCTCATAAATGCTTGCGGTAAACCTGTCACCATCTTCCGCTTCGTCAATCGAGATAATCGCATCCAGACTTTTTGTAATGATTATTCTGGTGGGAATTTGTGAGCCCGCTTCTCTCATCGCGAGCGAACCATTTGCGAAATAGTAGAGTGCATACGACTGATTAGCATACAGCTCAATTGACTCTTCTTGGAAGCTTGCACCAACAACATCAAACGCGAAGGCCCACAGTGTTCCTTTAGTGGAAAGACCGTCAAAAGGGTACGAGTCTTGTCGGAGAGCCTTGGCTAGCGTTTCTGCGAAGTCTTCGTTTTGAGCGACAAGTTTTTCAAGATCGCCCCTTTTACCTTTCTGCGCTATTTCGATAGAGGTGATGGAGTCAACTTCTCCCATACTTGTTGCACAATAAATGGCACTATAGGGAGTGTTTGAAGTCTCAAGACTCCACCGCTCGTCGTCTTTTTGACTTAATACGTACGGGGACGTCGGCAGAGAGCAGCCGTGTAACACCACACAAACCAAAACGACTAAAGCTAAGAGGAAAGCTTTTCTATGCACGGTATTCTCCCGCTAGTGCTATCCAGCCGCTGCAACCGGCTCAGCAGGCGTAGCACGAAGCTGAATGCCAAGCGCATTCACTATCTTTAGCAACGTAGCCGCCGAAGGATTACCGTCTACCGATAACGAACGATACAGGCTCTCTCGCGAAACACCCGCCTGTCGGGCAACTTCACTCATGCCGCGTGCGCGGGCAATATCACCCAGTGCGATATTGAGAAGCTGAGGGTCATTGTCTTCTAAAACTGCATCAAGATATGCAGCAATATCTTCTTCCGTCTCCAGAAACTCAGCAGCATCAAATCGTGTTAGTTTAACAGCCATGTTATTACTCCTTCCTCAATTCCGCCATCAGCATCTGTGCCTTCTTGATATCACGGCTTTGCGATGACTTGTCACCGCCGGCAAGAAGGATAATAAATCGCTCACCTTCGCGTGACCAATAGACACGATAACCGGCACCATAATCAATCCGCATCTCATTTAGTCCATCACCCAGAGCTTTAATATCACCAAGATTCCCAAGCTCCATGCGATGAATCCGTTTGATAATAAGACCCTTTGCAGTCCTATCCTTCAAACCGTGCAACCAAGCAGTAAACTGATCGGTCATCTCTGTGAAGAACACGTTTTCCATATATCTATTGTAGCCCACAGGCTACAATATTGCAAGAATCGCTTGAGAAACCAAACTAACTGGCTAACATCATTATTCAAAAATGATAGGAGATGACTACTTGATGTTTCTATGTATCGAAAATGTAAATACCATGCGTAACCTGCGCGTTTGCTATTCTCTGTTGTTTTAGAATCTTGGGTCCTGATACCACGCCGGCTCTAGCTCACCCCCGCATATTCACACGAGCTTAGTCTATTTGGGTGTAGTCAACGTAAATCTTGATTTTGTTGCCGTCAGCTGTACCGGTCACCGTCACCGTAAAGGCCTGCGAACCCCCTAATGGCGCCAGATCAAAAGAGGCCGGACTGATCTGCGGATTCGCTCCGCTCGTGCCCATTTTATCCGCGCGTACCTGCGCACGAACCGGCACTTCGCTCTGATTAAGCACCGTGAAGGAATACACCTGATTGCCACCCGCCACATGAGAAGACACGTCAGCGTAGTAACCGCCGCTCCACGTCCCGCCATGCGTCACCACCACGTCCAACTCCGCGACCCGCGCGCCATCCGCACCCCCCGAACTCGTCGCGAACCGCGCCAGCGCCACGCCGGAAACCATCGTCATCACGATGACCCCATAGCTCACATAGCGCAGATATGGTAGCGGCTTTTTCGCCTCATCCTCGTCACGTTTGCGATGTCTACGCAGCACGATAATGAGGAGGAGTGCGCCCATAATCGCAAGCACCAACCAAACTAAGATTCGCGCGCTATCGCCGGTGTTCTTATCGATTTTGACCGGCCGCGCAGGCTTCGGGGAGATATCTTCTTCCTCCATGGTTCCTGTAGCGGTAATGGTCAGTGTATACTCTTGCGAACCGTCGTTTCCGATTTCGGTGTCTTTCTCATCGCTTTCCGTACGCCATTCCCACTCCAGCGTATAGAGATCGGTATTTTCACCGGCAAGGGGCGCTTCCGGGATGCTGAATGTGGATAGAGGTAGTAGACCGCCCGGAGCCGCGCCAGCAAAAATATACTGTCCGTTCTTTCGGAGGCTGGCAACGAGAGGAATGCCTTCCGGATTGTCCACTTCGATATCGAGGGAATAAGGCAGAGCTCTGCTCTTTGAATTATTGTAGACGGCGAAGCTGTATATCCCTTTGCTGTAAGGCGCGAGGAGTTTTTTCCCACCGAGACGGGGGTGATTGAAAACATCCAGGCTCGTCTTTTGCCCGAAGACTTTTCCGTCCGCGACCTGATAGACCTCCATCGTCACTTCTGCTGCCAAAGCGCGTTGAACAAGCGGGGCGCCTATTGCCACAAACAGCAAAACTAAGAGAGCAGCAAACCGAACCCACCACACACCGAGTCGTGTATTACCGTATGCATTTTGAGCAGAGTCCTGCAATTTTCCTCCCCTTGCTGCGGTGCTTTTCTTCTCTCTCCGGGGGCACCGAAATGATGCCCCCTTGGAGGGACGACATGATTCATTCCCTTCTCCTGCCACTGCAGAGAAAGGACCCGCCTGTTAATCAATCTGTGTCACTGTGACATCAAACTTCAGCGTAATGGTTGGAGCCGGAACCTTGTTGCCCAAAAAAGTATCTTTGATGTCATTTCCGCTGCTGGTAGAGAAAGGCCATCTCCATGAAACCGCGTATCCCAAATCACTTGCTGCAAGATCAGTGTTGGGGGGCAGATCGATCGAAACGCCATTCAGCGCTGTCTTCAGATCCGCAAATGATACGTCACTTGCTCCTCCTACTACCGCGCCGGAACCGTTTTTCAGCGTCCACAATACGGGTTCATAAGGCGCATTACTTGCGTCAAACCACCCCGTCAATACCGAAGCGGTGGTGTCAACCGAGATGCTAACTCTGCTGGCAACCTCCGGCACTCCGGTAATGGAGAGCCCGGCCATCGCTCCGGTTGTGCCGGGCGCGACAAGCTTATCCGAGTTGCTCGATATAACCGTGTCTGCCGTGAGTGTATAGCTGCTGTCGTCTTTTGCATAAGAGGTCTTGAACAGACCATCTACCGCTGACGCGTCAATTGCGACACCCCACTTAGCTACCCGCGCGGTGTCCGATCCGGATGCGCTCGTGACATATTTCGCCAGTGTTCCGGCAAACAGGCAGGTTGAAATTAGCGTAAACGCCAAAAGCAGACCTACCATCCTGCGTGTCCAATTTTTTGTTGTTTTCATTTCTTATTCCTTTCAGTAAGCTCTCTATCTTTACGGCCGATGTGTGGCGGCATCCGCACCGATAATAATGAGAAGAAGCAGAGGGGAATCCCCACAAAGACCAGCATGCCTATCGGCGTCTGCAAAAACAGGGCACAGCGCCCCATTCCGGCAATTTTAAACACATACATCCCCTCGACTTGTGACACGACAACCGGGTTCACATCCGGCGTGTTATTGGCATCCCCCTGAGTGATAAAAGCAGGCTCACCGTCTACCTCTGTAAGCTCAACGATGCGATGAGTAATAACAGCAGTACCTTCTTTATAGGAAATTATGTCGCCAACTTCCAAGTCAGCCACATCAGTAACGCGCGTAACAACCAAATCACCACCGGCAATGGTCGGATCCATCGAGCCCGATAAGACAATAAAGGGCTTGATTCCAAAAAAGTCAGGTACCACATCCGGGTTCAGATACGACTTCACAATAATCGTGAGATTCATAGCGAGTATCGGTAAGAGAATCAGGCAAATAACTGTACCGATACCTGCCGAAAGTATCCCCCAAAAGCCGCGCCTTGGGGAGTCCCCCTTTTCTTCCGTTTGATTAATAACCGCTCTCATCGAAACAATCCTTTCGCTCATCGCGCTGTCGTATCCGGCACTCTCATCATCACCGGACTACCAGCCGATAAAGGTGATGATGACCGCGCCGCTTCCCCCATTCGAGGGTCGGCTATTGTTGGGTATGCTAAAACCTGTCGTTGACGAGTTGCCAACCAGATGGTTACCACCACCGGCACCACCACCACCTGAGCCGTTCGTCCCGGTCAGATTCCCTCCGGTTCCGGAATTTCCGCCACCGCCAATGCCACCATTAAAGCCGCCACCACCGCCACCGCCACCACCGGTACCATTACCTCCCCAGCCGGCATTTATGCCATTCCCGCCGGTTATGCCGCCGGTCTGGACAGCACTCTGCCCAACTCCGCCAACCCCAGAACCGGCTTGTCCGGGCGTTCCCCCATTCGCGCCACCCGCGCCACCGTAACCACCGCTGTAGTTATAGTTGCCGCCGCCACCACCACCGCCACCGGCAGCAGCCAAAACGACACTGCTCAGCGTCGTCCCATTCACTAAAATGCCTGACGCGCCACCGCCGCCACCACCACCGGCCGCGCCGGTCATCAGCGAACCATTTCTCGCCCCCGAATAACCACCAACTCCGCCCGCGCCAAAATAGGTCCCCGCGCCACCTGCGCCACCGGGCGCGTTCCCGTCCCCGCTGTAATACTGACCAACACCACCGACCCGACCAACCTGCACATGCAAAACCGTACCTGCCGGGAAGTAGTACAGACCTCTCACCACAGAACCTGAACCGCCGGTACCCCCCGTCTGTCGCGCTGTACCACCATTACCGCCGTTGCCACCCCAGGCTTCAACCCAGTAATAGCCATCGCTGTTTATGGTGATTGTCTCGGTGAGATAGTAAATCGTTGGGGCATGCACCACCACGATAAAATCAGCTGATTTGTCCACATATTTCGCCAGTATTGTCGGTGTTGAGAGCATCAGCACTAACAGCACTGCGATACTCACCGTTATGAAAGGATTCTTAACCCCGATTTGACCACTGTGGTCTTTTCCGCTCATACCTGCATCCTTCTCAACCGGCTCGAGAACACGACATATGGTTTTGCGGATGATTGTTCGCGCTCTGCGGATGCATGCGGGGCGTTTCCATTGCGAATGTCGAAAACGCTACGTTAAAAGTATACTATAATTACGCCGACAGCAAAAGAAACGTGGGAGAGGACAACATCCGTGAACCGCTATATTACTAGTATTATTCAAGCTATTGGAAACACCCCCCTACTTCGTCTGGACAAAATCAAGGACGAACTCAATCTTGAGGGGGATCTCTATGCCAAGCTCGAGCATTTGAACCCCAGCTTCTCCAAAAAGGACCGGATTGCCCTGGGAATGATTGAGTCTGCGGAGAAAAAGGGTCTACTCAAACCCGGCCAACCGGTGCTTGAAATGACGAGTGGCAATACCGGGATCGGGATAGCGCTCGTCTGTGCCGCAAAGGGCTACCGTTTCATTTGCGTGATGTCACGCGGCAACTCAATCGAGCGGGTCGCTATGGTTGAAGCCTTCGGCGGCGAGGTAGTGCTCGTAGATCAGGCTCCCGGCGCCATCAAGGGCAAAGTCTCCGGTGAAGACCTGCGTCTCGTCGAAATCGAAACCGAACGAATCCTCGAAGAAACCGGTGCCTTCTATCTGAACCAGTTCAATAACGTAGAAAACGCGTTGGCTCAGGAGGTCGGTGGCGTTGAGATGTGGGAACAGTCTGAAGGAAAGATTCAGGTCTTTTTGGACTTCATCGGCACCGGCGGAACCTTCTCCGGCTATTCGCGCGCTCTGAAACGTCTCAACCCGAGCATCCTCTGTTATGCTGTCGAACCCGTCGGCTGTGCCTGGTACAAAAAGGAACTGGATGAAGGCGCGAGTCACGGCATCCAAGGCGGCGGTTACGCCAAAGAAATGCCCGTTGTCGACAGCAGTCTCATCGATGGTTGCGTCACCGTAAATGACAAGGAATCGGTCGACATGACACGTCTTCTGGCGCGCAAAGAGGGCATCTTCGCCGGCTACTCATCCGGAGCAAACCTCGCGGCGGCGGTGAAACTTCTGCAAGGCGAGCAGCGCGGAAAAGCTATCGGTTTTGCCATCAACGACTGCGGTCTCAAATACATGAGCACCGACCTCTTCAACTAGTCCACTTTCGGAGGAGTGCGCCCAGACAAAGGGGGAGCGCACCCAGACAAAAGGCTCTGCTCTCTATCCGGTGATTGCTTACCTGTCTGCTAAGTTCCTATTCGCAGATTAATTGAATTACCGGGCGAGGACCAATACCCGCCGCCCTAGCATCAGCGTTGCCATTGCTGCCATTAGCTCCAATAGAACCGCCATTTGTCCAATAAGGTGCGTTACTGCCGCTCATGGACAAACCGGTCGCGAGTGGGTGCGCTGCTGCTGCACGATTGGGAGCTCCACTCAAAAAGGAATTGATTTCATTGAAAGAAAGCACTGAGGCATAATCTCCATTCGCGAAGACCTTGAGCTCGCTGGTCTCGGCAGTACTAAAACTGCTCGCAGCAAATTCGTTGATCCAGACACGTACATCACTCCCCGCATAATCGAAGGAGTTATTCTGAGCCTGATAAGGTGTTGCAGACAAAACATATTCGCTTAAGCAAAGCGCTATCCCGTCCGATACCTGCAAAACCCGCCAGGTAAGTGGCGCACCTTTCCAAGTCCCGAATTCAATAATTGATCTGACCACAGGAGCCGGTCGAAGCGGTGTCACATTCGAATCTCCGCTGGAATGGTCGCCGGAATCGTCACCATTCTGATCGCTGCCGGAGCCACCACCAGAAGTGTCACCGGAACTGTCTGTCGTACTTGAGCTAGGCACCGCCACCGCAGATTCGCTCAAGCCAAACCGAGAATAAGATCGTCGACTGGATCTGGGCAACACGTAGTCCTCAAAGGCAGCAGCAGTCATTGCAACACCATCACTGATTCCAGACATTAGCTCGCCATCGCTGAGTTCTAAACCATCAGCGAGCTCGACCGGCTGCTCGTTCGATTCCGCGTCAGCCTCATCGCCATCATCACGGCTATGTGCCAGCTGCGTCGCCGGCCCTCTGCCCCCGCCTCCCGGTACCAGTGCCTTATAGGCTGCGTTCATCCCAACCGCACCACCGGCAACTACCGCCACCGACAGCACCGCCGCCGTGACCGCCTTCACCGATTCTAGGCGCAAAGAACGCAATCCTTTTCGCAAACCGGCGCTGATATTTGACAGCGCGGTCGAATTCACCGAACCCAAAGAGTAGTATTCGCTCACCTTCACCCAAACCCGCTGGGCAATCGCCGGGTCTGCCTCCATAATGAGCTTCGCCTTCAAACTTACCGGCAACAAGGCCTGCAACAAAGCGACCTTCGCTTCATCTTCTTCTTCATAGAGGGACTCCTGCAAGAGCTCCCGAAGCTTCACATTCGCCCGGTTTAGATACGCACCGACACTCCCCTTTGATATATCTAAAATATCAGCAATCTGCGCCAAGGAAAAATCGGCGTAATAGCGGAGCACAATGACCTCACGCAGTCGATGAGGCAAGCGCTCAATAGCCTCTCGAACTATAGCCTGCGTTTCCCCACGCTCAATACTTTCCTCAGGTGAAGAAAACACATCCTCGTCTCCGGCAAGTCGCAGAGCCTCCTCGATGCTCGTGTTACCAACATCTTCCCCTGCCTCTTCCAGCAGCAAACGCGAGCGAAGCTTCGTCCGTTTATTCAAATGTGAGTTTGCCAGATTAACCACAATGCGTGACAACCAGGGTCGAAAACTCTCCGGGTTCTTCAGGCGTTTCAGGTAGCGGTAAACGTTAACGTAAGTCTGCTGCGTAATGTCCTCAGCATCCTGCAACGAACGAACCAGCGGCAAAGCGATGCCGTAAGCCATCTGCCAGGTCGCGAGATACAGATCATCGAAGTGCTTACGTGGGTCTTTTTGCGCGGCGACAACCAGCGCGCTCAGGTCAACCTCAAGCGAGTCGGACGATGCTACGGAGCTGTGTAATTGCTTATTCACAGACCCTATTATGACACAAATCAAGTCCTACAGCATAGGGGGAGAGTGCGCCCATGGACGCACTCCCCCTCTCTCTGTGGGTTTCCTCTTCCTTGCCTACTCTGTTACTAACGCGTAGGCTGATATTTTGCGGATTCTCCAGGTTATCGCTAGGGACAAGAGCCAGGCGAAGAGGGCGGCCCCGATGCCGAAGAGCGTTATCCAGAGGGCGGCTACTATGAAGTTTGCTTTCATGACACCCATGCCCCTCATGGCCACCGACATAAGGGGGTTGGTGTAGAGGGCGCCGAGTAGGCTTCCTGTTGCCACGCCTGCGGCTACCGGGACCGCGAAGGTGAGCGCCATCTGGCTCATCAGCTGCGGCGTGGTGAAGCCGAGCGCTTTTTGGATGCCCAGTTCGCGTTTGCGGCGGATGACCGATGAACTGATGACGAAGTAGAGTACCAGAGTGACGACAAACAGCGTGATGACCAGCATCGCAATGCCCATCGCGATGATGATGCTCTGGTAGGAGGCCATGCCGTTTTCCCATTCTTTGTCGACGTTGACGGTGGTGAGGAGGAGCTCTGTGTCGAGCGTCTTTTCCAGTTTGGTGATGAATTCGCCGGCATCAGTGCCTTCGTCGAGGTAGAGGTAGAGCATTTGCGGCTGATAGTCCGGCTTGAAGCGCCAGTAGTCCGCCGTTTGGATGCTTGCGTTGACGCCCAGCATGTTGCCGCCGCTGGAAAGGCCGACTACGTTGAAGTCCTCTGTCTTTCCCTCGTGGCGAACGGCCACGGTGTCCCCCACCTTTTTGTCCAGGCGTTGCGCGAGAGGGCCGCCCAGCACCAGGTCGCCGCGTTTTTCCGGGTAGTGTCCGTCGTAGACAACGTTAGTTTCCTTTTCGCTGTAGTCTGCTATCAGCACGGTGGGGATGTCGCTTCCTTCAATGTTGAGCATGACCTCGTCAAGATAGAGCGTTTTGCGTACCTGCGGCATGGTTTCTATGGTGCGGAGGGCTGCCGTGTGATCCATTTCCGGGTTCAGCAGAGCAGCCGCGTTGCACATTTCGTTACCCGGAACTTCGGCAAATGCTGCCGTATCCACCGCCGCGTTGTAGTACATGATGACACCAAAGGCTCCGGCGAAAGCTACCGCTGTGACGATGACAAAAATCATGATGGTCTGCCGGTAGCCATGAAGTGCCGATTTGAAGGCGAGCGTTACCGGCAAAGGACCGGCAGATCTATCCAGCGGGAAGGGGTTGAAGCGGGAACGTGCCTGGCGCTCGCTCTGTGCCCCGCGAAGGGCGCTTACCGGGCTCAGTTTTTTCACCCGGCGGGACGCGAGCAGCGCGATTACCAGCACAAAGCCCATGATTACCGCAAGACTAATCGTGCTGACAGCGGGGTCAAAGCCCTGTTGCCACAACAGACCGGACTGCTGCTCTAAGACACGCGCGACAGCAGGCAGCAGAGGATACGACAAGGCGATACCGACCACGCTGCCAAGCCCGGC
>Ga0123353_10019252_pt1 | contig 10131 bp, 7 predicted proteins | sample TergutLab28metaG_3_FD_92763 | JGI IMG/M metagenome (GOLD analysis project Ga0123353, IMG submission 92763) | Labiotermes labralis P3 segment gut microbial communities from Petit-Saut dam, French Guiana - Lab288 P3 | ecosystem: Host-associated > Arthropoda: Insects > Digestive system > Gut ...
AGAGAGAGAGAGAGAGAGAGAGAGAGAGAGAGTCAAACATGAAACAATAGAAATGAGTTTTATTTGGCAGCATTATAATTGTATAACATGTTTAAAATATTCTCATATTCTGTATCTTTTCCCATTTCATAAATGTACAGCCTTCCAAACCTGATGGAGAACAACAAAAGTGCAATGGACACATGCTTACACATTATGTAAGTTAGGGTAAATTGTTAATCTCAGTATTATGCTCATGTATTCTGTGTAAAATAATATAAACTGACTATACTTCTTATGAGTAAATAAGGTTCACTGATGGGTGAGTTGTTATAGGTCTATAGAATAACAGTTTTTTCAGTGCATTGAAAGTGGTGTATAAAAGCAAGATAGGATGCACTAAGTTGAAAGTGCGTTACATTTAACTGACATAAGAACAACTGAAATCAAGCATATAAGTTAAACATAAAGAATACTACAGAATGCCTAATTTCAAGGAGACTGAAGTTCATTCTAATGGGCTGTTGCCACTGTGACCATAAATGTCATGTTCTTCTAAAGATGTCCCTCATAGAGTTTAACTTAATGTTTGGCTTGTTGATGATTGGAAGGATTTAAATATATATATATAATGTGTTGACTGTTATTTTCTTGTTTTTTACTTCCATTCTGAATTCAATAAATTAAAAATCTGGTTTTCATGGACAAATGGCTGGCCCAGGAAGTACAGTCACAGTATGGATTCCTGGCCCTGAACACGTCAAAGTCTTGTAGCAAACAACGTGGAAATAAAATTTAATAAAACTATCTTGTGTAGTCTGATACTGTTATTTAATTTGTTATTAAAATGGACACTTCACCTCTAAATTGTGAGGTTTTGGGTTCTCACAAAGGTGACTATGAACAGTCTTGTCTTTGTTGATGAATGCCACATAGTCTGGTAGAAGTGTGCCAATGTTTCAGAGGATCCTGCTGCCTCCATTACCAAGTTTGACGATTACATTGGTAAATTTTACCAGATACACGGTGTCACATCCTAGAAGAGGGCAGTCTCCACCTGAAAATTATTTGACTTTGGTTTAATACATCATAATAAAATTCACAGCCTCTCACTTTTAACTTGGAATGATATCCTGGAGCAAGTACATGCCACAATTTTAACACAAATTATGCTTTATTGTCCACATCATATTCTTCAAAACTGTATTATAGGTGCATATTTTACACAAATGTATAATTCAGGTAAAACAAACTTTCGAATTTACACCATATGAAACACATTTAGAGTAGCCCATTTTCCTCTAACAACAGTTTCACAGCTAGTGAAATCTGATATTTGACTGGGTAGGGTGTCAGGTCTTGAGAATAGGGAGTTTGATGTACAAGTTGAGGACAAACACTAGTTTTGCTGTATGAGATTTAAGGTTTTTATGGTGGTGTCTGTTAGGAACGCTGTCTTCTTCGTGGATGTGAACCCCCCCCTCTGTATGTTTCCTGGAAAGTATGTTTATCACCCCTATTCCTTCTCAGACACATGTTTTTCTCACTGTTTCCCACTGCCTTATTTGCAGATCCATGTCCTTTCCTCTTATCCCTATAAGGACCCTGTCTTCTTTATGCAGCTTACTGTTCTGCTTTCAAAATGGAGGCAGTAATTTACTATGAAATGTTGATAATTTCTAACAAGTTACATGGTGTCACATACCAGATGACAATATTCTTCACTATTTTAGTACTTTTTCGGTGGATTCGAAGAATTGTGAAAGTGACCATGTCTGTCTGTCCATCATCATGGAACAACTGTACTCCCACTGGACGAATTTTCATGAAATTTGATATTTGAGTATTTTTTTTAAATCTGTCAAAATAATCACGTTTGATTAAAATCTGACAATAATAATGAGTGCTTTACATTTATGATAATATCTCTCTGAATTCTTCTTAAAATGAGAAAATAAAGAAAGAAGTTTTACAGAAAATCAACACACACTTCATGCTCAATACATTTTTTCTGAAAATCATGCCATTTATGAGATGATGTGGAAAAAATATGACCTAGCCGGACAGGCCACAGATGACAATATGGCATGGTCTATGTGCACTGCATGGTGGACAACAAAGGCTACAGACACTCTCTCATAATATGTAGTAATTACTGCTTTTGCATGGCAACAATGGTTATGTGAATGAGTCTCAATATTATTTTTAGCTACATGCTTATTACCTGTCTTTTTAGACCTTGAAAGAACTTCTGTATTAATAAGCAACAGAGAATGCCATTGTCCATTTAATAGTGACTTCCTAAAAGTCTTCAGAAGAAAAACATCTGATTTAATTACCAAATTTATTTCACAGTGATTCATTTACCTACATGGTATCTTCAATCTTATAAAGGTACAGCTGGTCCTATTCATAATTATGCACTGCATCATGAAGGAACAGGCGGGCATGGTACTGTAGTTCTACATGTTCTTACCCTTTACCCTACATGGAAGTGAATGGTCAGTTTCACACCCAGGCTGCATTATCCCTAGGGAGACAGCCCCCCAATACCAACTGAACAAGAGGCTGGGTGGGTGCCATAGCTGGCCTGCCCTTTGCAGGAGTTGAATCATGATCCCTTGGTCATCCAGCATGTAGCCTACTCACTGTATCAACTGCATTATCCTGACTCCCCTTCATGCTTATACCTCTGGAAATAGTCATAAATTATTAAAAATGTACACAGAGTCTGCTACATACATTACTAAAATGAGAGTAATGTGTGGCATCTACTGTTAATACACTTTCCCGCTGCTGAAGCAAAGTGAATATGGTACAGGTGACCCCAACTTAATGCAGTGGATTTATTCCTGGAAAAGCCATATAAGGCAAATTTAGAGTTCACAGAGACTATTATAACATGTATTCTAATGTAAAAGGGCCTTAGGCCCCAACCACAAGAAACCCCAAGGTACCCAAATAATTTTCAAAAACATCCCATTGAGTTATTATAACTTGGGAGGAATGCTGCTAATATCCTCCCAAGTATTTTTTATATATTATGTATTACATGAAGATTGCCAGGTAAGCCAAAATATGTCATAATGAATAAAAAATTCTGAAAGCAATAAAAATTTAGTTGTGTTATTTCAGTGCAGTTCATGGACAACTTGTTGGGTCTGACTGAGTAATCTTATAATAACTGAGTAATGAGATGTCTTAGTAGCAAAATAATTTTAACTTATAAAACAAAAATAACAGCACAAACAGTAGCACGTTTTGAAATTAAATAAATATTAGTAAAGTTTTATTCAAAATAAATGAAATTAACTTTAAAAGCAAAGCATCATGAAAATGGTTACAGTACACTGCTTAACTGCCTGTACAGTAGCTCCATTCTTGTGTTCTAAAATGACTGGCCTTAATCCATGCTTTTAGTGCAACGGTTCATTTCTCCAAAGAAACGGACATACTGAAGCTACAAATTCTTGAAGGGTAAATGCTTACAGTTACCATCACACAAGCTTGGAACAAACCATCCTAGTTGCGCTGAATATTAAAGATGGCATATATTATTTGTAACCTTCACCACCAATCTATGTATGAATCTTGCATCACCCATGTTCCCCAGTTCCTACATCACACAGCAGATAAATCAGTCTTTCTATATCCACACACAGTATGAGGCACAGTTGAATGATGAACTGTAAGGAGTTTTAAGCTACACTCCCCAGCAGTGTTGCTGCTCAGGTGATACTTAGTAGATCTAAATTGCAAGGGACTTTTCTCCTATCTAAAACAAATGCAGCAGATGGCATCTGCTTCCAGAAGACCCCTGTTTCAGTCACTTTAAAAAATAAATTTGCTGGAAGATGCTCCACAATAACAACTTCACATAATTCTCTGAGATTATTTTTCCACTATCTCCATGTCTGCACTGACCGAATGTTTACTTATTCCAAGGTTATGCAATTTAGATCACCTCCCGACATGACCAAGTTATTATTTATTTGCCGCGGAAGTCTCCTCAGCTGAGTCATCACCACATTGTTGTTTTAAGTCCTTCTGTTTAAGAATTGCAATGCACTATGGGTGAACTGGTTCATAATTTATATTGCACTTACTAGCTGCATCTACAATGTACATAACAAATTGCAGGATATTTTTAAACTGCACTGTAAAAAATCCACATTTGTTTGAATTAGCTAAGTTGGAGAGGAAAGTGGGGAGAGTCATCTCTGTTAATAGCACAAATTTTTTGTTCTGTAAATATATATTTGGACTAGTACAGTGAAACCCTTTCACTTGAGAGACCATTATCATTACAATTGGTAGTCTACAGGCCATAATCTGATCACAGCAAATTCCTGATCAATGCAGGTATGCTTATGCAGATAGTTACCTTCAAACTGTAATAACTCAGGTGCCAGGTCAATCCAGTGCTACTGGCACTGTCGATTATGAAATGTACAATTTTTGAAGGTGGTATGTCATGAGATGACTATGGTATACAAACATATAGCAACATAATAAAAAAAGCATAAAATTATATTTGTGCCAACAAATTTATGGTACATTTGAGAACTGCACTTCTCTGGGCTATTACATAGCAAGTAGTGGTAATTTCTTACTTACATTTCAGGACAACCTATCAGTCCCATCATCAACAGAGAAACCTCGAAAATGGGACAGATAGGTTCTCCTGAAACATCGGTAAGAAATTACCACTACTCACTGCATAATAGCCCAACAAAGCGCAGTTCTTATCTAAATTGTAACAAAAGCTTGTAATTATGGTGTACTTATTTATAATGCACTTAATATTTAATTTAAAATGAACAAATTATTTGCTAAATCTGGAACATGCGAATTCATGCCCAACAAGCTCTAAATCTTCACATGTTCACACATTTCATGATGACCCTATTAATTCATGGGCCTCAATTAAACCCTTAGCTTCCAGCAGCATAAATAACATTAACAGAAGGACTGAAAAGGACAGTGTACTGGCAACACTCCAGATTCATCTTGTTGAGGCACCTGGTTAGAATATCATCTAGCACACCAAACATGCTGATTGAGTTTCTTCATGCTCTTCCTCAGTCCTTCCAAGATTATGCCACAAATGCTTCCTTCCATATCCTTTCCATTCATTAATCAGCACACTAATGAATTCAGTATATTCTTATATACTGAGAGCATCATGAAATATACCACAAAAGCAATCAACAGAAGTATTCATTATTATTATCATCCATAGGCACATAATTTAAAGTTAAATGTGAAATTTAACCCTTTGCCGCTAATGGACAACTACTGCCACAATGAAGTGGAATTCTGAGAAAGCCAAATGATAACTACAGTCATCAGACAATAACATGCAAAGGAATGGGTGGTCCATTTAAATCCTGGTCTTTTGCAAAGCACACTGGGCATTTACCTCCAGCCCTAAAGGGTTGATACACTCTGTTTACCTTTTCTTCTTTTCATATACATTACTGGCATGTCTCGTTTTACGCCAGGGTTACATTCCTGAAAAACATCACTAAAATTGATATCACGCTAATTGAACACAAAATTCCCATTTAAAACAGTGTATTGCCTGGGGTTAGGGGATTAACAACCTCACCCTGTATAGTGTATAGCTACTCAGCTAGTGGACATATGAATCATTGGGTATATATGTACTATATATTCCTGTACAGTATGCATACATTTCACAATTAATTGTTTATTTATTGATTCCTAATGCCATAAAAATGCCAGACTCAAATCCATACTTTTGGTATGGTTTATTCCTATAGGACTCGGGTAGTCTTGCTACACAAATAAACACTCCCTGTTTCAGAATGTTGGTATTTATGTTATCTAAACATTTAGCACTTTCTTTAATTCTCAGCATTATCACAAACTGTACATACGCTACTATGAGCAAGTCTAACATTACAGCGTACGTCAACAAATAATTCACCTTTTTCAAGTCACCTTATTACATATAATTGCTCTTCAATACCGATTGTCTTTCGGTGACTTTTCACTTGGATTGCACTAGCTGATGTAGATTCACATTTCTCACTCATGATGGGAACACAAGCCAACGCTGCTGATGAGAAAACTAAATGAGTTGTGTAATTATATCACCAATATGACCCATACATGTGACTAGTGGTGTGACCATGAGATCATTTTCTGCTAGCCTCCTATAGAAAAACAGCACAGCCACAGATCGTCCATGCAAAATCTTGTTAAACTAAAAATTATCACATATATTCAAAAAGTGGTGTAAATTTTCCAGTTGTGTGAAAGTGAACCTGCACAAAAGAAACGTAAAACGAGACCTGCCTGTATACAGTGGTGTATTCTTCTGCATGTGTAATCATGCATCTGTGCCTTAATGGCAAACTTTACAGGGGCATGTGCACATACCCCTATTTAACCCTTAGTACTGAACTTCTCAAATGCAGAGTTATTAACATCATTCTCAAGGAACCTAAGTCCTGTACTGGGTAAGGGTCCACTGTACTTCTCTTGTACACTGAATCTGTGATATGCTATGAAGAAAATAATTCCATATTTAACTGAAACATATCACAAAATTTAAAAAACTAAATTATAAGCTGGTTTATCAGGCACCTCTGGGACCAAACTGTTGCCAGATATCACAATTTTTCAGATGTTACAGCATAACACCTATGTGTATCTTGGTGTAAATGGCAACCTCATGGACAGAACTTGGCATTTAACTTGTCACTTGATAACCTGTCCCATTTTCCCTGCTGCACTTTTTATTCCATTTCATCAATAATTACAGAACATGGTGTATACAAAATCTAAAAATATCAACATGACAATAAGACACACATTTTGCTGTTTCTATATTATTGTTTGCTTACACAAATCTACCCAGTAAAGACTCTTTCTTGATTACATTTGCATTCTGAACTCTAAGATATGGTGCTGGGTGCTGCCAGTGTACGGTACAGTGAAATTTAACTGGCCTCTGTAGATTTATGGTTTGTAGAGCTTTCCAGAACAACCAGTGGCAGATAAACCAACTTTTACTCTACCTCTCTTCTGATGATTAGAAATTCCCTTGCTGAAATGTAGATGCAGATGCTAAAAGATTCATTGCAGTGAAATCAATGTTTTGATTATCATGATGCTCAGATGTAACTTTTGTTACAGGTTCTACTCCAGTCCTTGTTTTCAAAAGTTCATTTTTGTTGTCACATGAATGTTGAATGTCTGGACCAGTTGGTACTGACACAGTTTTGGAATTATACAATGTCACTGCATCCTTTGGTAGTCTCTGAATGACAACTGTTGTAATGCCAGCACTGTTTGGAGGTCCTTCTCTGTTCGACAACATACGTTCCTGTTCAACTTCCAGATCTGGGCTAGCACCTTGGACTAATAATGTAAATTTGCCTGAAATGAACAATGTCAAACATAAAATAAGGACAGGAAATAACAAACAACTATTCTGTTCAAGTTCAACTAAGCTTGCCAGCTTTTTTTGTTGGTTCTACTTCTTTCAGTCCCTTGAAGTGAATGCTTGCACGGCATTAATAGGCACCAAGAATCTTAACTTTCATGTACAGGTCTCTAAAATATATTAGGAATGTCCGTACAGATGATCTTATCAACTTGTGTTGCTGCAGAGGAAAGAAATGGGAAAAATTTCTTTTCAGCTATAATCAACGACTTATATGGAACACCTAGTTTTGTTACAGGTCATGACATGATCAATATGTAGCAAGAATGGAATAAAAACAGCATACTGATTGGAGGACTTACTGGAATACAGCCACATGAAAGACAGAGGAGATGGAATGACAGCATTAAGATGTGTTGTATGGAAATGCTGGCTGGAATAATGGGAAATATAAAGAAGCAGCTCAAACCAAGTCCAGTGATGGGAATGGATATTCATGCTCAACTGCTAAACTCTTCCCTTAAAATCTGTTCTCCATCTGGATATAATACTTACAATTTCATATGAATTAAACAGGGTATATTAAATTTTACCAATCATCTCAAATCATCAAAAATTACCTTCCATGTTGAGTACAGTCAATTGAAACTACCTGCAAGATTTCTGTTAGTACTGGACCCAAGAATCACAAACACCCTTGCAGTAACCTACCGATGTACAACTTCAGTTTATGTTAATAAACAGACACATAACTACTTATGCAATTATCAAGCAACACAGTTTCAGACTTATGTAGTTAAAAAAAAAATAAGAAAGAATAAAAATAAAAATATTACATGTGCCAAATTTTTCCTTATAAGAATAACATTTTAAGTTTCAGTTTTGTCACCACCACACAAAAATGTCACCTTCAGCCAACAAGACTAACATCACGATTAAGGTAAATGAAATAATTTGTCATCATTTATATTTAAATGAATACATTTTATAATAAACCACAAATGTTTATTTCTTATGTTTAAAATTATTGACAAGAATATTGTGTGTGTGTGCATGTGTGCACGTACATGCATACATTCATTCATATATATATATATATACACACTTAACCACATACTCAATCCAGACTTGTGCAAAATTTGACTTGTACCAGATCCTGAGGAACTGAACTACCTTTCAAGTTTATGGGTGTGTCTGTACCTACAAAATGTTTTGTCTCCTGACCTGAGTCTGCTGCGGATGGACCAATCCCATTTCCACTATCTTGTAAGTCTGTGCTGACTTCTGACTTTGAATTCTCAGACTCAGATTTTGATCTTTCATGTGTCTTAATGTGTTTGTAGCACGCTGACATCTCCACGAAACCTAGTGAATATCATAATTAAGATTTATATTGTCCTCCTCAAAACAGTAATTATCAGTTTCATATTATAATGATGAAGGTCTGTGCAGACAGAGATGCTGGTATGATATTCTTTGCATCTCTCACAAACACAAACATGGAGTCATTTTACAAACCACAGGTCACTGAAACATGGACAAGTCTGACAAATTCATATGCCCTTGTATACAAATTTTAATTCTAAATGCACAATAAGGGCAATTATAACTATTTCAATTTTAATAACATCCAAGAGTATCAATTATTATATTGTAAACATGTTCAGATGTACTACTTTCGATATTTAGACCATTATTTGACTGGAAGGCCAAAAATTTCTGTTATCTCCTACATGTTTTTTAAATACAGTGTCCAAAGTCAGCTATGTTCTGTTCTAGCTGTCTGAACTGATCATGTAAGCAACTGTTGATCAGTGCACCAACACTTTGGAGGGAAGAATACTGATGAGAATGTGGGCCAATTAAGGGTGACATACTGGCAAAATGATAATACATCCTATGAAAGTTCAGTCACAAATGTTTCATCACCCAAGAAAAAGTTATCATACATGAACAAGAAGCTGCCTGAACCTGACACCATTACAGGCAGGCCACATTCAGAATGACCATCAATGTGAGCAAAACCATACAGACAGACTGAATGTGTAAATCAATCCCTCAAGAAATCACATTAGAATCACTACAGAAAATGAAATTTTCAGTTTCACACTGCAGGATCGCAGATAAAGTACTGTTCCCTCATATCATGCCACCTGAGATTTCAAAATGAGCAATGCAGATCTGCAAAAATAAAAGAGATTTGTAAATATTTCCTGAAGACTTCTGTCTGATGAGTTGATATTTCATCAGAGTACTAAAATGAGGAAGGGCTATTCAGGAAATTAGAAGTTCATTTCTGCAGCAAGAGAAACCCAAACATCTTAGAGTAACAGTCAAACAATATACTGCACATTATGATTTGGATCCCCGATTGTCTCCACCTTGTCGTGGTGGGGGGACTTGCGGGCCTCAATGACCTTACGGTTATGCCAGCGGGAACTTTCTGTTCCTGGTAGGGCCTCCCAAGCCGGACTGGCCGTAAGATAGAGGCCAGACTAAGAGAGACAAACTGATCCTCCAAGAATGGGAGTTTTGCAGATGGGTTGGTAACCCTCGCAAGGAAAACAAAGTACTCATAAGCAAAGACGCACAGCCTTGGATATCAGCGGATCAAATGACAAAAGACCTGGCAAGAAAAAGGAAAAACAACTCGGAATACATGAAACACTAAATGTAGCCGCATGGAATGTTAGATCTATTGGAAACAAGGAATCTGAACTGGTAGAGGAAATAAA
>Ga0123353_10019255_pt1 | contig 10130 bp, 9 predicted proteins | sample TergutLab28metaG_3_FD_92763 | JGI IMG/M metagenome (GOLD analysis project Ga0123353, IMG submission 92763) | Labiotermes labralis P3 segment gut microbial communities from Petit-Saut dam, French Guiana - Lab288 P3 | ecosystem: Host-associated > Arthropoda: Insects > Digestive system > Gut ...
TCATGTGTTCTTGGAATCTGATCTTGAATGGTCTACCTGTCTGTCCGGTGTACGTCATCTTGCAGTCGGGGCAGGTCAACTGGTACACTTCGCTTTTATCATACTTACATTGGGTCTTATGTTCCGTGGTGAGGCGCTTACCGATTGTGTTGTTCGCGGTAAACGCAACTGTTATGTTTGTGTCTTTGAATAATTTGGTAATGAAACGGGTTTCTTTTCCGACGTATGTGAACCTCGCCCACTTACGTTTTTCAGTCTGTGTATTGTGGTTCCGTTTTTTTCCCTTGTGTTCCAGTATTATGGGGAGGGGATCATACTTGTTATTGACCAGGATCTGCCTCACGGTTTCTTTTTCTTTCTCTGTTTTCGGGGGTTAGTCTGTAATTTAGTAGCCTGTCGTGGTAGTATCTGACAGCTGCTGTTTTTTGTTCATTGGGGATTATGATATCGGTTGCGGTGGGCTTTCTGTAGATATCAAATGATAGGCTTTTATCCCTGAAAATCGGGTAGGAGTTTCTACTGTGGACCTAGGAATTTTAGACCCATCAGCCTCACATCGTTCTTGTTGAAGACTATGGAGAGGCTGGTGGACAGATTTCTAAGGGATGAAAATTTGGCGCTCCAGCCACTTCACACCAACATGCATACCAGGCTGGGAAGTCTGTGGAAACGGCCCTTCATCAGCTCGTGGTACGGGTTGAGAAGGCTCTCGATCAGTAGGAGATTGCTTTAGGCATCTTTCTAGATTTAGAGGGGGCGTTTGACAACACCTCTTATGACTCTATGTGCTCAGCATTAGCCAGACATGGGGTAGATCACACCGTCATTCGATGGATTAGAGCCACCCTGGAGGGTCGGCTGGCCACGGCGGCTTTTGGGGGTTTTTCCAGGAGCTGCCGCAGGGGGGTTCTATCACCCCCCTTATGGTGCCTTGTTGTAAACGAATTGCTAACAAGGCTCAATGAGGGAAGTGTCTATGCACAGATATATGCGGATGACATCGTCTTCTAGTGGTGGGAAAATTCCCTAACACGATATGAGGGCTCATACAGTGGGCCCTACCTACCGTTGAATCGTGGTGTGGCGAACTTGGTCTGTCGGTTAATCCCGACAAGACCGGGCTGGTTGCATTCACCAGAAAGAGGAAACTCCCAGGGTTCTTTGAGCCTCGTTGGTTTGGGAAGATCCTTCACCGCTCCATGTCGGTCAAGTATCTGATCCTGGATTCACGTGACCTGGAAGGAACACTTGGATGTTAAAGTGAAGAAGGCTCAAAACTCGATGTGGGCCTGTGGTGTGACGTGGGGCCTGAAATCCAGGGTGGTTCATTGGCTCAACATTGCTATCAGGCCGTCCGTCACTTTTGCATCCTTGGTATGGTGGCCTGGCTGTCAGACGGCCAGTGCCAAGAGGAAACTAAGCAGGGTTCAAAGATTAGCCTGCTTAAGGATAATATGAACTATGCGCACTACTCCCACCAATGCTGTGGAAGCACGTATCTGCCTCTCCCCCGCCCCACTGGAGCTGGTGGTTCAGAGTGAGGCTAGGTCAGCTGCGCATCGACTCTGGAGTTTGGTATGTTGGTATTACCTACATCCCAATAGCAGCAGTATTTTGATGCGGCTTCAACAGTCGGATCCCATATTTAATATGGGGGTTGACGTTATGAGGCCAGCATACAACTTTGAACCCCTACACAGGGTTACCATGCTGATGAGGGAACATTGGATGGACTAAAGCAACTGGCGCTCGTCCTGTAGTCAAAGGGCTCGTCTGGTTTACAGATGAGTCCAAGATGAAGGAGGGGACCGGGACTGGAGTGTATGGGCAATCGGTAGGACGAAGGCTCAGCTTTTCCGTAGGCAGATATGCAACGGTCTTTCACGCGGAGATACACGCTATTTTAGCCTGCGCGTATGAGATTCAATCTCAGAGAGGACCGGAGAAATATGTATCTGCTCTGTTATCGTAGCGGCCTTGAAAGCTCTTAAGGCCGTCAGAACGTCTCCTCTGGTTCACCAGTGCCAAAAGACGTTGAACGACATTTCTACCCGGTATGCAGTGGGCCTATATTGGGTCCCCGGACACGCTGGAATACGAGGTAATAAAATCGCCGACGGGCTCACAAGGGTCGGCTCTGCTCTGAGGTTTCTTGGACCTGAGCCGGCCCTGGGTGTCTCTAGGCGTGCCTTACAAGAGGCTCGGTCGCTGGTTGGTCAACCAGCATGGGACTCAATGGCATGGTCTTGGTGATACCCAAAGACAGGCTCGAGAACTTATCTTGGGACCCAGTCTGGGTACCAGGGCTAAATTTTTTACCTTTAATAGGACTCATAACACGCTGAGGAGACATCTTTACCTAGTAGGGCTGCTTGACAGTCCCTTGTGCAGGAAGTGCAGGGTGAGAGAGGGCACCTCGGCCCACATTCTTTGTGAGTGCGAGGCTTTGGCCTCACTCAGACATGCGTATCTGGTCTCCTTTCTCTTGGAAACAGAGGATATTAAGAGTTTTGGCTTGGGGGCCATCTGGAACTTTAGTAAAGTTACAGTACTCCCATGATTTTATATGGGGCACAAAGGACCAGTTAAATCAAGGCCAGGTGCAACCGGGCTGAGAGGCCCCGAACGCAAATGCAAATCAATCAATCGATCAATGTCCCTGAAAATAATTTTCCAAACATGCAAAGACATTCTGGGATGGTTGCAGTGCCCAACTCCTGAACCCAACGGAATGCCGTGGAGCATGTTTAGTGTAAGTATATTATGTGATGCACCGTAGGTACACCAACTGACCATGAGTAATGGACTTGTGATGCGAAACTGCAGAACACCGTGCCATCTTGTAACAGCACACATCCTGAGCAAGATACTGACCAAGAGCTTCATTTGATCTCTGATTTGTTTAGCACGAAGCAATCACAGGGCAAACGGTGGACACAACTTTGGCCTGGGGTCACTAACAGGATACCCTGTTGATGTAGGAGTAAAATAAAACAGCAACAGTAACAACAACAGCAGCAGCAGCAACAACAATAATTTGTTTTTGTAATACATTAGGTTCCTAAGACTCTTACTATTAAGGAAGTGTAGGATGAAATGTTAGTGACTTTATTAGGTCGAGGTTACACACACTGATAGCAGTATTAAAAATACATGTACACTTACATCTAATGACAGGTGACATGTGTGGCACTTGGCATCCCCCTACATTTGGTTGTCTCCAACCATGCTCGCTAACAAATCGGACAATCGGTACAGATCTGTTAATCTCTGCAACAATACTGTCTTTACTGACAACTTCAGCACACTTCACTTATACATAATTCCACTTTTCACACTGACTTCAAGTTCACAATGTTGGCTTTACTGGACAGTAACCTCACTGAACGAAGCAGCATAAGCAGGTAGCACAGATAGCCCTGCCCTGCAAGCATACGTGGAAGTGGGAGGTATAGCTCCATACATTCTTAATCTCAGCACTAGATGCAGTTGAGTGGTCAGCTTCACGTGAAGACCGCTTCAACCCCAGTCAAAAGAGCACCTGGCACCCATTGGATAGGAAAATGGATTGGGAAATATGTATGGTCTGGGACCCTTGTGGAAAAAGAAAACGATTTTCACTGACTTTGGCCCCCCCCCGGCATATTCCTAAGTTTTCTTTGTGGCTCCAACCAAATCATGCCTCAACTCTATGGATTTCGGCCAATATGGCTGGCCCACACTACCCAATCCACATCCACAAATCCTTGTCAGCTACAAATTACATCGATATGTGGAGATGGTCAAGATGGCAAAACATACCAATGGACTAAAAGGCTGTGGGCTTGTGGAGACTACCTGGAGATCTGCTAGATCACAAATAATGACGGCAATTTGAGGGGCTAAAAACCTACAGAAAAACCCACTCTACTCCTAACGCAGAACTTACAGTTCTGTCCATGTGCCATCTTCCTTCTTTTATGTCAACCTACATCTGATGTCCTTGTAATGATATGTGGCACTCAGCATAGTGACAACAGGAGAGCATGATTCAATGCTAGCGAGAGGGAAGAGGTATGTACCTTCTCCAAAGCTCTGGGGCCCACCAAGCCTCTTACTCAATGCATACCACTCTTTCCTCTGAAGTAAAACAAGCAGGAAGGTAACCACTAATCTCCATCTTATGCCAGCATTAAGAATGCGTGGAGCCATACCTATACTCAACCATACAACTTGCGGCATGCGCAGGGCAACTTTATCTTTTATGTTACCTACTGGTAAACTGGTCACCCAAAAACTCAGACATCTCTTACAACCTCAACTATTACCTTCAGTTACCCGCATTCGTATTTCCTTTCCAGTCACATCATTTACTACACACATTTCCTGTCATAATCCAATCACAGACCGCGTTCTTCCAGGGCCTGGACCATAGCAACAGACATCAGGTGACACGTCAGGCACTCCTAACCTACTATGATGTCGCAGTGCAATCTCTGCTTCACTTATATTGCCTTAATTCTGCACCTGTCAGTCACCAGCACATCGCCATTGGACAGAATCCACAGCGCAAAAATGGCGTAAGGCACTGCCATTTATGGCTCCTAACACTGTTAGTGTGATGCGAAACCGAGCAAACATCTGGTGAATCCCAGACAAAATCTTCATAGTAACGAGAGCGCGCTGTACACGTATGGTCGAAGAACCAATGATTCGAAAGAACATACCACCTCCCTCTTCATGACACAGAGGAGCCAGCTGAAGGAAGTCGAATATTTTAGTCAAGTGATGAGAGTCACTAACCAGCTGCTCACGACATGAATCTCGTGAGATCTCGCGTTCCCACAGCCTTATTTCTGAGGACCTTGTATCATGACATTCCATCTTTGGGTAAGGGATTCCTGATGTTTCAATAGAACCTAGTACCTGCTTCATTCTTCAAGGACCATGGAGTCCAAGGCGGTCACTTGGAAGATGATGGCTCTATGATCCTTCTATATTTTTGAAATTGGTTACCCAAAGAAACAACACATTCCAGAAGGCCTGAATCCAACACAAGTCTTCGATGCTTTCAAAATCTCAAGTCCTCTAAATTTGAGTGGAAGTTAAACACAAAACCACTAGCACTGTAAATGTATTAAAAATGTTATTGTTCTGCAGGCCTGCACATGCACAATTTGGGTTATCATTTGAAGGTTAAGAATTGTGACAGATATAGGTGGTATGTGCAATAGTGTGTGGAAAATACCGTGTATGAGCAAAAGATAGAAACTCGTCCAGATTGGACTGCTACGCGACATGGTCCAGGGGCATGCTTTTGTGAATAATATCAGAAAAAGGAAATTTCTGGACTGTATGAGCAAGCATTGACAGTTCAAGGAAGACCTGAACTACTGAACCAGTTCGAGGGCAGAATCTCCACCATCTCCGAATGCAATTGCAGATTCTCGCTCATTCCCTTCTTCATGGATCATATACAAATCAAATCTCTTATAAATCAGCCTTCAGTCTTTGTCACAAATGTTATAGCAGGCAGGTGAGGAGGTTCAATTGGGGGACCTATAAAAAAATACTTGTTTTTCTCTCTCATGTTCTATTGCAAGAGGAAGAAATGGCATGTGTGCAGTATTGAATGCGAGGCACATTATAAAGTATACATAATAATGTATTATATCAGGATGATGAGGAAGAAGACATAAGCTGCTACTGGATGACGTTATAAGAATGAGATGATATTGGAAATTGAAAGCGGAAGCACTAGATTTCTCTCTGTGGAGAACTCACTTTTGCAAAGGCTATGGATCTGTCTTACGACAGGCTATGGAATTAATTAATTAATATTGGCGTGAACTGGTACGTTTCATTTCCTACAGCCACTCATTAGCGCAATATACAGACTGATACATTATTAAGACTGACAGTCTTTCTACAGTAACTCTCATTACTTCGCCATTTTATCAGTAATGAGATTATTGTCCATTCTAAGAACATCAGTCTTTTATCTAGCTAGTACAAGATCAGTCTACATCCGCTACAACACACGAGACCTGTTTTAAAAACAAATCAGGACTTGTGCGGGAATAACAATTAATTCTGGTATTTCCACTTCCGTTACACTACCTACTGTTTATGGCGGAGGAGGGGGAGAGGTGTTGCATACTGTGGGTGACAACGATGATGATGAAGAAGTAGGCCTATAACAGTGAAAGAGAGTCTTTAGCCATTTGTCACTCTCCAAATGAAATATATTAAGTGTGTCATGTCTGACAGACTTTTTGAAATCAGTAAAATTACAGCAAAGTGTGAATGCAGGGAATGTTGTTGACTCATGAAATCAGCTTTGACCTTCACAGTGTAAAGCAAAATGAAGCTACACTGTCATATGTTTATATCCAGTAACTGCTGTATTCTACAATGGGAACCAGGTCTCTTTCCCGGGGATAAAGCTGCCGGAGCGTAGCATTAACATATCACCCCACCTATCGCCAAAGTTGAAAATGGGTAGAGATATACCTCTGCCACCCCTGTGCCTCTATTGGCATGCAATGGGGTAATCTTTTACCTTAAGTGATGAGTTCTGGTTATAAACACATTAAACTGAAGTACAGTTGAGTCTTGTGAATGCGAGTTAACACTTATTTTCTGTGCTGTTATATCTAGCTACAGAATTTCACTTCAGACATGTTATAAACCGAACGCCTAACAAATGGCGACTAGTGTAATGTGCTGTATGTACCGTATGTGCCCTACAGTATGTTTTTAACAGAAATTACATGGCCTCTGCTAGGTTAGCCCAGAGACAAGGAACCAATCCACGCCGTTGTGAAACACTTCTATGTACGATTGACACACGGCATGCTTGCTTTCTTGTTCTTTGTCTATTGTATTTATCCCTTTCATGGATTCCCAAAGCCGAATCCAGTGAAGAGAGACCAATACTTTGACACTATGCTGTACATTGGTGACAGAGAAGAGCCTAACCAAAGTTCAGCACATTACTAAAACCCATCAAGCAGGTGTTAAAATGGAATGCTGCCCCTGGAAGTTTATCTGCAAGTGCTTTTGGGAAGCATGTGTGCGAGTTCTTATGCTGTGTTTGTAAATTAAACGACGCGCCATGTAAATATCCCGAGTGTTAAAAGTTCACGTCCCAGCAACTTCGCTGTCACGCCGTAGAGAATCTGGTTGAAGTTGGTTCCGCTTAAAGTGAAGGTCCCAGTATGACTGTCTTCAGAAGTCCTCAAAGCTGGAAATTCTGAACGCTGGACGCGTACTCAGCCCTGTACGCCGACGACTTTGAGCGGCCAGTACGGTTTGAGAACTCGGAGAAGCGGTCCGCCTCACCGCCAGGGTGGTGAGGTTGAGGCATCAACAGAACCGGGTGGAGGTTCAGCGACTTCCTGGACCCGGCTACCGACTGCGCATCACCGACGAAACCACCATTCACTTCACCTGCAACCACACCCACCAGAGGTCAACAATGAGTGGCTGTGTCAAGTGGGTCATAAATAGGTTCCTTCTGGATAATGAAGTTGTTTATACAGTGAGTCTCAATACATATTAATAAGTAAATCATAAATAAACGTACACAGTACGATATGCACATGTGTACCGTACTGTGTACATAAAGCTGTATCGGATTATCAATGCCCTTAGTAGTAAAGGTAAAGGTCAAGTTTTCCCATTACAGGCCCGGTGTGACCCAAAGGGTGGGTAGAGGTATAGCTCTACCCTTCCATGACCGCGGCACTAGAAGGAGGTGAGTGGTCAGCAGCACGCCCCGGCTGCACTTTACCCCCGGGGCCGGTCTGGACGGGCGGAAATTCTCGTCCCAACCGGGATTCGATCCCGGACCGTCCAGCCCGTAGTCAGTCGCTATACCGATTGAGCTACCCGGCCCACAATGCCCTTTGTAGTACACCAGTAAAATAATAACATACACAATTAGGTTACATTGAACAGAAATCCAAACCGTGTGCTCACACAGATATAGTAGGATTACAACCACATAGTCCCCGTCACTACAGCATTCAGCACGGGTTTCAGAAACCATATGGCCCTCCTACCTCAGTCACATGACTGCAGCTGCTACGTAAGCACACCAGTATCTTCACTTCCAACGCTCTGTTTACAAAAGAACACTGACCTACGCGCACACGACATCGCGCACTCTCCCGACTTGTCACATCATCCTAAGCTCCCTTAACAGTTACCTGCGCTTGAAGCTGGAGTCTTTGTGGAATTAATCCTGCTATAAGCACTTCAGGTGAATTCTTTACCCAACATAGAAATGACAATCAATGCAGCACACTGGCTCAGACGAAACTGAACCTCGAACAATCGGAACTCAGAGAATCGAAAGCACTGTATTTCCTGCTTCTCCCACCCGTCTCCAGTTTCACATCCTCTACATGCTGCCATGTTGCCGAAAGGCAATGACGGAACGCGGCGTAATGCTGGTTAACTCCAATTTATCTGGAGCTACATTGCTACCAGTTTGTATGAGTAAACTGACAACAGCGAACTGTAACAAACAGGCCGATCACGGATTACGAAATTACGTCACGGAAAGAACAAACAAACCTCTACGGAAAATCCATGTCTTTAAATAACCCGCAGTGGCCGATGGCTGGACAGAAAATGACTGACACAAAACAGCAGGTACAGATCGTGTCCTGCTGGACTAACTAATTAACTAACTACAAGACGCAGAGTCCTTCCGGAGAAGCTAACAGGTCCTCATATAGTCAAGCAATTCCCCGCATTTTATGGAACACAAAGGTTCATCATTAGCCGTATTTACAAAAGCCCACCACATGACACTATCCTGAGCCAGAGCAATCCAGTCCATGCCCCAATCCCATTTCTTGAAGATCCGTTTTAATATTATTATCCATCTACGCCTGGGTCTTCAAAGTGGGCTCTTTCCCTCAGGTCTCCCCAACAAAGCCCCGTATGTACCTGTCTTGTCTCCCAATCGTGCCACATGTCCTTCCCATTTCATTATTGATTACGTGAGTCCCTGTTCTGCTGGACATATTGCTTTATAAGAAACCACAGTAAAGCATAATTTCTTTTTTCAACGAGTGTAATAGTACAACAACATACATTTAGTTCGGTCTGACAGTAAACATTCATGGAACGGTTCATTATGCACGCGTCGCGTCCCATGAGAGGGACGCTGAGCATACCGTCATTCTGTGCTGCAAGTTTAGTTGCTAACAGCGCCATCAGATACCGCACAAGCAAACAAGACAGCCTGCGTGCGGTGCGCACACCACCTCTACCACTTACCCTTGTACAGTGACCCGTTCGCGGTGTAGCCCGGCTCTGCCTGCAGTCTGACGTGACGTGTTGCCAGGATAAACGCCAGCGCCGCCAGGATGATGGCGTCCAGGCAACCTATGACGGCCAGCAGGTATGCCCACCTCAGGCCGCACTCTCCCAGTTCGTAGCGTCCCGCCGAGGTACCACACGTGCGCCTGACGTCACTGGCGTCCCAGCCGGCAGGATAGGCCACTACACCAACCACGAGACACACGGCTGCAACAGGCGGGAATGTGCTTAGACACCACCAGCTTATCCGGGATTAGCTTATACGAGGGGTGCTGATAAGTTCTTAGACCGACCTACTTCCCAATGTCGTAAAACGGAATCGATAGTGTCGTTGGAAAGAGGGGTCTGTTAATGTGCCGAATTGCAAATCTTTTCTTGTTACAGAGGCTGAAAGGAAACATGTCAGGCGACGCGCGCGATTTCAACATCGAGACGTGAGCTGCCATCAAATTTTTTTCTTGCAAGGCAAGGCGCCTTAGGAAATTCACGCCATTCTGAGAGAAACATCAGGGGAACATGCACCATCGTATGCCACCGTCAAAAAACTGGGTGGCCCACTTTAAACGTGATTTTTTTACCTGTAATGTGCCTCGTCCTGGATGACCCAAAACGGTGACCACCCCGGAGATTATTGATCAAATTCACGAGCTAATCTTGAAAGACCGCCGGATTTCGGCTATATCAATAGCTGAGCAACTAGGCATCTCACGTGAGCGGGTTGGGTCCATCATTCATGAAGATTTGGACATGCGGAAGCTCTCCGCGAAGTGGGTCCCGAAATGCCTGAACGCGGATCAAAAACGTCAACGGTGCCA
>Ga0123353_10019256_pt1 | contig 10130 bp, 9 predicted proteins | sample TergutLab28metaG_3_FD_92763 | JGI IMG/M metagenome (GOLD analysis project Ga0123353, IMG submission 92763) | Labiotermes labralis P3 segment gut microbial communities from Petit-Saut dam, French Guiana - Lab288 P3 | ecosystem: Host-associated > Arthropoda: Insects > Digestive system > Gut ...
AGTATGCAAACGGTACAGATGGGCAATTGTCTCTGATGCAATAGCAGTGTTACGATAGGTTGATCGGAAATTTTATCACAGTGTTAGATAGGTCTCCACTCGCCCTAAGGCTTATCGCTTACCGTTGTTTAGAGGGTATCCGAAAAAAACACAATGGTTACAGTCCGCACACAAATTTTGCCGATAATGCAAATTTTCACTAAAGTGCTAGTGCGTTGGCTGAAACCATTGTGTTTTTTTCGGATACCCTCTAAACAACGACCTTTTTATCTACATCAATAACAAATAAACAAGCAACGGCACGGTTACGCCGCATAGAAGGGTTGTTACGAATACTCCTGCGGAAGCGATTTGTTCGTTGCCTTTATATTCTATAGCAAGCATTGATGCCATTGCCGCTGTAGGCATACCCGCCAAGACTACAAGTACGCCGAGCATTAGCTGGTCATCTACTATTAGCCTTAGAATAAGCCAAGTGAGAAGCGGGATGATTATTAGCTTAAGTAGTGTAACCGGTATAATCTGCCATTCCCTAAAAATCGATTTGAGCGGTACCATGGCAAGTGTTGAGCCGATTACAAGCATTGCGCCGGGGGTTGTGAGACTGCCGGTTATTTCAAAAAAATCCGCAACAATGACAGGTGGCTGTACTCCTGTAACCGCCAGCGGTATAGTTAGGAAAATGGCAAGCAACACAGGGTTTAGCAGAAACTTGGGACTGAATCCTCCTCCGGTTTTCTCTCCGTCGGGTGCTCCCGGTGCTTGAGTATCTTGTGGTGTGCTCCTGCGTGATATCAAGTATATTCCGAGAGAAAACACCAGGATATTAAAAGGAATGTTGAATAACCCCACATAGTAGGCAGCTGTTACACCAAATATAGCTTGCACTACCGGAAAGCCCATGAATCCGCTGTTGCCGAATACAGACATGAAATTTAGCATACCTATATCAGACTTTTTCTTTCGTGATGCGAAGAATACTACAGGGACGGAAATCGCAAAGGCTATTGCATAAGCGAGCAGCACGTAAAGTAAGAAATTTACTGTGATACTAATTGTGACATCAGATTCATTCTTAAATACAGAACTAAGCACTGTACATGGCAAAGCGATGAAGAGCACTAATCGTGAAAGCATTTTATTACCGTCACGTGTCAGTACCTTTACTTTTCCCAAAATAAATCCAAGTGCCATTAGAATGAAAAGCACTATCATTTGATTGAGTATAACTTGTATGTCCATATTTAAGACCATTCCTTATCTCTTTAACTCGACCCAGAGCTGGTCGTACAGTTCCAGTATATGTCTGGGAAGGTGTGAGTACACCTCGCTGTTTGCGAGGACTTCGCTGCTTGCAAACATTACCGCGTACTCTACGGTATCGAGCTCAGCAGCGAAAAGTGCGGCAGCTTCCTGATTTGCGGATGCGTAAAATATGTATGCCATATTCATCAGCGCTATATCGGTTCTGGTCATGAAGTTGATGAATAATTCCGCATTTGTTTTATTTGCCGCGCCTTTCGGTATGCACATGGCATCAACAAAGAAGTTTGTTCCTTCTGTCGGGCGTGCAAATCTTAGTTCAGGATTGTTTTCAAGCATTGCAAGAAAGTCGCCGGCGTAATACGGACCGATCCATGCCTCTCCGCCTTCGAGTTTGTCGAAAATTTGATCCATAACATATGCTTGCAGGATAGGTCTTTGCCGGACGAGCAGGTCAAATGCTTCACGGATTTCATCCTCGTTAACGGAGTTAAGGCTGTAACCGAGATATTTAAGCGCAATGCCGAATGCATCGCGTGGGTTGTCAAACATCAGTATTTGTCCTGTGTATCTCTCGTCAAAGAGCGCACCCCAACTCGTTATATCATCGGTAATGAATGACGAATTATAGATAATCCCGACCGTTCCTGTCATGTAAGCGACAGAAAATCTGTTGTCGGGGTCGTAAGTCAGACCTTTGTATCGGGGGTCTATCAATTCAAAATTAGGGATATTTGAGAAGTCCAGTTCTTCCAACATGTCTTCATCAATCATTCTGGCAATCATATAATCTGACGGGATGATGACATCTATGTTTGCTCCGCCGCGCCTCATAAGTGCATATAATGCTTCGTTTGTTTCATATGTCGAATAGTTTACCCTTATTCCTGTTTCACGTTCAAAAATACGAAATATCGACTCATCGAGAAACTCACCCCAGTTGTGGACGTTTACTACTCCGTTTGAACCTACTCTCTGCCCGCACCCGTAAAGCACTGTTGGCAGGAGCAGGCTTAAGACAATTATGACGATTATTACTCTTTTCATTTTTTCCTCCGATTTTTGTTAATCTGTTCATCAAACTCTAATGCTTCCCTTTAAGCTTTTTCTGTTTTTCTTCCTGTCTCGCTTCCCTGACATTGATTACTATCAACAGGGCAAGGACTGTTAGGAACAGGATTGTTGACAGGGCATTTATTTCCGGACTTATTCTTCTGCGGGTCATTGCGAATATTTGCATCGGCAGTGTCATGACGTTACCGCCTGCGGTGAAGTAGCTTATTACAAAGTCATCGATTGACAATGTAAATGCGATAATAAGTCCGTTAATTATTCCCGGCATTATTTCCGGTACGATCACTTTCCAAAAAGCTTTTATCCATGTGCAACCGAGATCACAAGCCGCGTCGACGAGGTTGCTGTCAAGCTGCCGAAGCTTCGGCATTATTGAGAGAACAACGTATGGGATGTTGAATATAATGTGCGCAAGGAGCAGAGTGCCGAATCCAAGATTGAACCTTAATACTGTGCCGAGTGATAAGAATAATAAGCTGAGTGATACGCCTGTTGCTATGTCTGCATTCATCATTGGTATATTGTTAATGTGCATAAGCGGTGTGCGCCAGCGGTTTTTCATGTTATAAAACCCTATTGCTGCAAACGTTCCTGCGATTGTTGCGACTATGGCTGATATGAAGGCGACTATCAATGTTGTGTAAAAAGCGCTCATTATGGAACTGTCGAACAACAGCGACCTGTACCAATCGAACGTAAACCCCGACCAAACCGTACGGCTTCTTGTACTGTTAAATGAAAATATTATCAGTATAAATATCGGCGCGTAAAGAAAAAATAGTATCAGAGCAGTGTATGAGCGTCCGAAAATGCCCGGTTTTTTTATGGATGTACTCATGCTCCCACCGCCTTTTCTTCGCCTTGCCCGAATCGATTGACGACATACATGAACGCTATTACTATTAGCATCATTACAAGGGCGATGGCTGATCCAAGCTGTGGGTTATACGCCGTGCCAAGAAATTGCATTTCTATCAGGTCGCCGAGCATCATGACCATACCTCCGCCGAGGAGTTGTGTTATGACAAAGGTTGAGACTGCGGGTACAAAGACCATCATTATACCGGATAAAACCCCGGGCAAACTCATCGGGAACACTACTTTTCTGAACACGGACACGGTATTTGCTCCAAGGTCTTGTGCTGCTTCATACAGACTCCGGTCGATTTTGACAATAACAGAGTAGATGGGGAGTATCATAAACGGCAGGAAGTTGTAAACCATTCCTATAACGACCGCTGTAGGTGTGTTGATGATGTTAACTGTCGGGAGCCCTACAAATGACAGAAAGCGGTTAAGCAACCCCGTGTTTTCGAGTATCGACATCCAAGCATATGTTCTGAGCAAGAAGTTCATCCACATGGGAAGAACAATAAGCATTATCATAAGCCTTTGCAATCTTAAGCCTTCTCTCGACAGTATATATGCGACAGGGTAGCCAATGAGGATGCAGATAACGGTCGAAATGAATGCAAGCCAGAAGGAGCGGACAAAAACAGATGTGAACCTGCCCATAGCAGCGAAGTTTTGTAAAGTGGGTACTCCTTCGGATGTGGTGAATGCGTAGAAAACAACAAAGATAATAGGGGCTACAACAAAAATCCCCATCCAGACAATATATGGAATTGATAGATATTTTGGTCTCATTTGTATAATCCTTGTACGCAACGTTTTTTATTCTACTACCAGTATTGGAATTGGTGCCCATTCGCTTAGTGCGTTTCCGGAGAAACTCTTTATTAATTTATCTTCATATTGCGTACTCATAACATCAGAAATATATGACTCAATTCTCTCCGGAACCTTGTGCTCTTCTATAAACGCATTGTAGTCATCAATAAGCTCCTTAAATCTCCGATAAACATATTTATGAAAAATATCCTGATATTCCTTTGGCCAATCCCCGTTTGCTTCATGGCCGGATAAAGGGTCAATGATTGTTGGCTTATAGCATATATTCCAGACAGAGTTAAAAAGTAGTGGATTTTTTGTACAGCCAAATATATGAGCGACTGTAAAGTTTAAGATATTTCTGTTCTTTTTAGGATTCTTTTTATAACCGGTCGCCTTTTCAATAATTTTTGTCGGGGCAGCATTATTCGTCGGGTCTTTAAAAATTTTATGGTTTCCAAAAAGGTGACGATACAAATCCAAGAACATTTCTGTATTTATTCCTAGCCGTCCATACCCACGAATAGCTAATTTCTGATTAGTAAGAAGATTTTCTTTTATCTGATTCCATTGATCCTTTGCATAATCCTGAGATGGAAATATAGTGTTTTCTACCCCGAAAGCGTAAAAGGAATCTTTGCAAATATTGTAATACTCAAGCAAAATGGAAATTGAGTCTATTGGCTCTGGGTTTGTTGGTGTAGTCATTTTTAAATCCGATGCCGAAGAAAACTCCAAAGCGACTGCCTTGGACTTGGTTGAGAGTTTGCCTTCGAGAGTATGATCTTGCAGGAACTTTTGATACAGCGAAGCCGATTGCTTAAGGGTAGCCGATCCGGTTCGTATGTTTCCGCTTATCTGGACGTTATGCTTCGGTTTAGCAGAGCTCCGCTCATCATCTGTTGAATAAGATAACCGTGAAAGTAAATCACCAAAGAGACCTTTATCATATAAAGCATCCAAATCATCTTCCGCCTCACATATTCGAAGGCAACTGCTTATGCGCGAATTTATTGTAGTGTTATTAAACCCCTGTCTTTCCAACCATTTGCGAAACTCGTTTTCTCTCACTTTTTTCCTCCATAAGTATTGATAATATATATTAGTTTTCTTTGATTTATCAAATTATTTGCGTTTCGCAGCATATGTTAACATCGTGTTTGTATTAAAACTCATCAAAAAACTTGCGCACGTTAAACCCTTGTACCATGGTGTCGTTTTTATAAATGTTCCTTAGCTCGGATATTCCGTCGCGTATATACTGTGATGTAATCCCATATTCCTGAGATTTCACTACTTCCATAAAAGCAGCGATATGATCGCATACTTTTATAAGCTTACCGTCAACAGGGTTAAGCTCATTTATATTATACATGGAGTTAAGAGGTTCATCATGTAAATCAATAATTGTTCCGTTTGAAATGATCCTGTTACTGAACTCATCTTCTAACTCAGGGAGATCCCCGATCAGATATTTAAGGCGTTTTGTAATGTAACTAGGAAATAACGGGTAAAGCTCCTCTTCACATACTTTTTGCTCAATGTCTTTAATTATGCCCGGAAGCTCGGTCGTGGCGTGTTTTACAGGTGAAATAATGTCCCGGGTAACGCTTTCCGGCAAATCATGAAAAAGGGCCGCATAAAAATTGTTGACAAGTCGTTTTTTGCATACATTTAAATCCCGGCTAATGAAATACATCAGCATCGCGACATACATGGAGTGACCGAGAACGCTTGTAAGCGGAATTCTTGGTGTACGACCCCATCTCTTCTGATAGCGAAGCTGCTCAATAATACATAAAGCATTAAAGAGTTTTGTTTTTGCAGTCAATTGATGTATTGCCTCAAATGACGGAAGCTTTGATATATCATTTTTTATTCTGCTCTCTATTACATCTATTTCCGGAAACGATTCGTTGGCAGGCTTAATAATCTCAAACTCCCGCAGGGATGAGTATCTGTCCGCTGCGGTCAAAATTGAGAGCTCATACTCATTATTTGTCGGGTTGTCATTCAAAAACGTTTCAAGCTCACTTTGAAACTCAGGATTCTCTATACACGGTTCATATTGTTTTACCACCCATTGATTCAATTCCTTAAATTGCTCGGGATTCTCGTTTTTTATTCTTTTTATGACCGGTGATTTTATATCTGAAAGGGCAATGCTTCTTAGAAAGCTGAAAACAATTCCATTGACAATATATAACCAATCAATTTTCTTTCCGCGATCTTCCTCTATTGATGCGATAATAAATGTCAGAACAGCTTTATGCGCATGCTTGTCAATCAGAATCAAATCAATAGGTTTAACCCTGTCGCTCCAACGGTGTATTGAGAAGGAATCAAACAACTTATTTGCCAACTGACGATTTAACATTTTTGACCTCCCTAAAAATAGACAAAACATTAATAGTTGATTATGTTAATTATTATTGATTTTATACTCATACTTTTTATTCATTATAGTTGATAACTTGTATATCTCTTTGCGGATGCCAAAGCGGAACATTTTATCTTTTTCATCATTCTCTGTTACAGGATAAGTGCAATTCTTGTCATATACTGCAATAAACGGGATACTTTTCTGATTGTTTTTAAATATAATAGCATATTTACCAAATAAATCATTTGCCAGTTGCTTGTTTACTTTATCATCATCAAACGCAAGAACTATGAAGTTGAAGTTTTTAATGATGTCCGTCTCTTTTATGAATTCATGAAACTTCTTGCACGGTTCAGAATAACCCGACTCACACGGCACTATCTCAAACTTAGGATCACGGGAGTATATCTTCTCATTGTTTTCCTTGAAACAGGAGATTAAGTCTTCTGTACTTTTATCAATTATGCTCGCCTTTATACGACTGCCCTCAAGATGCTTGTCCTCTGTAAGATGCAAAAGAATTTCCTGCCCCATTTTACCGAATCCCATAATCAATACTGAAAAATCTTCCGTTGCTTTTTCATTTCCTGAAGTGTACGGCTCCAGGCATCTCTCCATAAATCTACTCTCAAACATTTCGTTGATAATTAAACCGGTTTCGTTAAATCTGTAGAACTTGGCGTTCCTGCATTTATTTTCGCAATGATTCTTTTCAAATGCTTCCTCAACCTTTGAATAACCCCACTTTGATGATGTGAATACAGAAATATTCAAGCTTTCAATAGTTTTATTTCCTTTTAGACTGCCAACATACTCATAGATGTCTTTAATGTCCCAAACAGCCGATGAATTTCCGGGCATTAATACAATGTTGTACTTCTTACTTCGTCTGATACTGTGGAATAAATATTTACCGACAAATGCTTTTCTTAGGTAGTCTTCGAGGTCGTGCTTTTTATCCGGTTCCAGAACTATACCGCCAAAGAACGAAACTCTGTTATTCATACCTTTAACGTCATCATCTTCTCCCGGAATAAAAACAACGACCCTTTTTGACTTTTTGGTATTTTTGTTGTCCGAGTTATCGGAATTGGCAATGTTTTCACCAAGTATGAATGCATCCTTACCGCCTTCATTTATTATATACATTTCTCTATATATACCGAAAAGAAGTCTTACATAATTTGATACTCTCCTCCCAAACATCGATAATACGACGGAGTATGTACCGATAATCGCGGTCATATTAAGCCCCCAGAACAATACTTGCATCCATGGATTATCAGCGCGCCATACCCCGTATTCCGGAAAGATGAGCGATTCAAATTCATCAAAATTCCCAAAATACATCCGAATAGTCCTGAGTATCCCTCGAATCACTATAATTATTAAGTCAGAAAATTCTAAATGGGATGTTATGTATCCGAATGTGTGTAATACGACACCAAATAAAAACGAGACACTTATAAAAACTGCACTGACTATTGCTATTGTCCGTTTTTTACTAATCATAATCAGAAAGACTATGACAATAATAGCGATAAAGATTAAAGCTGTAAAAACTATGTTCGGAGTGCTTTGAATAAATTTCACAAAAATGTCCTCCTACTAAAATTTGCGCATTCCCGGCAAATCCTAATCTCCATACTCTTCCGCACTTTCATGTTCAGGTTCGTAATCAGCATCGCTGATATCATCGTACTCATCACTGTACGAGCTATAGTCTCCATACATTCCCGAGAAAGCGCCTTTTTTCATTATATGTATTCCGTCGGGGTCTATTTTAATTCCGATTTGTGTGCCTACAGGGCATAGATCAGTGGTTTGGATGAGCCATTTAAATCCGTGGAAATCGACGATGATATCGTACATTACGCCGCGAAAGGTAATGCTTGTAACCGTGCCTGTGAGTTTGCCGCTTCTTGAGCTTACTATGTCTACGTCTTCGGGGCGTATTACAACGTCAACGGGTTCCTTATGGTCAAAGCCTTTGTCGAGGCATTTGAACTTTCTTCCGAATATTTCGACAACTCCGTCGGAGTGCATTATTCCGTCAACTATGTTGCTTTCACCGATAAAGTCGGCAACGAATGCGTTTTTTGGTTCGTTGTAGATGTCTTCCGGCGTACCTATTTGTTGGATTACGCCACCTTCCATAACAACGATGGTATCGGACATTGCGAGGGCTTCTTCCTGGTCGTGCGTCACATAGATGAATGTAATGCCTGTTGCTTGTTGTATTTGCTTTAGTTCGTTTTGCATGTCCTTACGAAGGCGCATGTCGAGTGCACCGAGCGGCTCGTCGAGCAGGAGCACTTTCGGTTTGTTAACAAGTGCACGTGCGATTGCGACACGTTGCTGTTGTCCGCCGGAGAGCAGGGAGACATCACGTTTTTCAAAGCCTTTTAAGCTGACCACTTCGAGCATTGCCGTGACACGTTCGTTTATTTCGGTTTTGCTTAGTTTCTTACCCTCATGGCGTTGAAGTCTAAGACCAAATGCAACGTTGTCAAATACGTTAAGGTGTGTAAACAGGGCGTACTTTTGGAATATCGTATTGACCGCCCGTTTATGCGGCGGCACATCGTTAGTCCTCACGCCATCAAAGAGGATATCTCCCGAAGTCGGTTTCAGGAAACCTCCGATAATCCGTAAGGTTGTGGTTTTACCACAACCGCTCGGACCAAGCAGCGTGAGGAACTCTTTATCGTTTATATAGAGATTTATGTTGTCTAAAACAACTTCATCGTCAAACGCCATCGAACAATCCGCAAGGCGAATCAACTCTTTTGCCACTTATCCTCCTCCTCACTTTTGAGCAGTAGGACTAATATACATATCGGGGCGGTAAAAGTCAATGAAATTGTTGAAGAAAATACTGCCATTTGGGTTTGCGGTGTATATATACCGTTATCGCTTTTTGCGGGCAGCGGTTGACGCAGCGGTAGCATACGGTGCAGTTGCTTCGGTGCTCGATTTTTCCTTCATGGTTTGATAAGTTTTTCGCAGGGCAAATATCTTCACACAAGTTGCAAGCGGTGCAATCTTCATGGATGCGTATGTCCTCAATCACTTTCTTTTCAAGGCGTGTGGGGGTAACTTCGTTTGTTTTACTCTGCCACGGTTTGCCTTGTATGAAGCCCAGAATTTCAGAAATCTTATTGAATCCACGTTTTATAACTTTGCCGCTTTTGATGTTTTTACAGATGATATTCAATTTCGCTTCTGTTTTCTTCATGTCTTTTGCCATGGATCTCTCACTTGGCGTAAACAATGCTGACCATACCGGAATATTCCCCACATTTAGCGCTATATTAAAGTGTTCGGCGTAAATGACTTCTATTACTCCATCTTCAAACAAATCAACAAAGACCCTGGCTCCGTCACCGGAAAATGCTTGTTGTGTCACGAGGATAACAATCTTTTTACTAACTAAGTCAGCCATGTGTTTATGCACAAAAGCTCTCATGATTCGAGGTACTCTTGAACCGTATATTGGGTAACAAAATGCAATTGTGTCGTGCGCTTTTATTTCAGCAGAGAAGTCAACATCATCTTCGATAGATAAACAATTAGCATCCATCTTTTGACTGAATAACTCAGAAACATATTTTGTGTTACCTGTTCCCGAAAAGTATAATGTTAACATTTTACGGATACCTCCTTAATGTATTTCCAAAAGATGGCAATATAAACTGTAGCAATGGATAAACCATATACATAAGCTGCTATCTCAAAT
>Ga0123353_10019257_pt1 | contig 10130 bp, 7 predicted proteins | sample TergutLab28metaG_3_FD_92763 | JGI IMG/M metagenome (GOLD analysis project Ga0123353, IMG submission 92763) | Labiotermes labralis P3 segment gut microbial communities from Petit-Saut dam, French Guiana - Lab288 P3 | ecosystem: Host-associated > Arthropoda: Insects > Digestive system > Gut ...
AAAAAACTTATTATAAAACAAGATTTTATGCATTAAGTTGGTTAATTACTAAGATTATACCGTGATGCACGGTCAGCAAAACATAGAAACACACACACACACATTATATATATATAGAAAGATTGTTGGGCTGAAGGGAAAAAAATGCTGTGGTGATATTAGTAAACACGACAGGGCGCGTCACAACATAACATTTTTTTACTCTGATTCATCCCATTGTGTTACATTACACTGAACACAAACAAATTATCACAGTCAAACACAACTCTTTAATATTTGCCTTCAGTGTCACGCGCTTCAGTTCAACGAAACATCATCGGGCATTACTGAAAAAAAAACTTAAAAAAAAAAAGAAAGTAAATTTGCATGGAATTGTCGGTTTAATGAGATCTCATTAGTTTACTAAGCCGACAGCGAACAATGAAAATGCACCTATGCTTCTTACAACTTTTGTAAGGTAAGGGCCAATGATGGTTCGTTGAACCGAAACACTGAAGACAAATATTAAACAGATGTGTTGACTAATATTTTCTTTGCATTCATCATTAACATCGAACTGATATTAGTAAACACAACTGGGTGCATCGAGGGTGTTACTACAGTAGTAAGCACAGCACACAGCATCCACACGGAAACTGTTTTCTTTTCTTTAGCAGTAACTCGCCGTATTTGTAAAGTTTCTAAGAGACAATATCGAAGCTGTTTGGTAGCACTACGTGTCAAGAGATGAACAGAAATTTTTCATCAATGGTCTCACATTCAAGAGTTATTCAGGGCAGAGTTGTCTATTTAAAGGTCTTGTGTCTATGCGTGTGTGCGTGCGTTCGTGCTTGTGCATGAGTGTGTGCACGCGCGCGTTTTGTTCATAACATGGAAAGGGTTAGTAATAAAATATGAATATTTATATGTCATTGCTGTACTAGCGAATAGTTTGGAATGCTGTATAAATTACTACCTTCTCATTTAGGGTGTGATTTATATATTTCTTTGACTCTATACGAGTCGTATAAATTGTTGTAGCCCCGGAAAGAGAGCCCCGGTATTCAAACAGGATGCTAGGTAAGGTCCGGAGACAGTCGGCAGGTGATGGAGAAAAAAATTCACCTGTTCCTGCCCGAAACCGAATCCCGATTATCCGGTTTGTGGCTATTCACTGAAGAGATTGAGGAATTCTTTCACAAAAAGCAAATATTATTCTACAGCATGTCTTTAAACATCAGATTCAACGAATGTTGGGGACAATATTTTGTATCCTGTCTGCTAAAACCAACAAACAGATAAACTGAAACACCAACTCCCACCTCATTACCCCTGCCTTTATGAACACAGACAGCAAGAACGGGTATTTTCGTATTTCATTTAGATTCAGAAAGCAAATGTAAGTATGTCTCTCGTTTGTTGTCACGCAGACAACCAGTAGAAGGCCGCGATGTTGAATGACCGGCAGACTTCTCGTAAAACTCAAATTTTTACATCTGACCAATGCAAGTTCTCTCAAAAGTATCCCATTTATATTGTTATTCACGCAATTATTCATAAAGAACCTCTATGGCATCAACGCTACGTAAAGTTAGCAACTTTCATGGCATCGACAAATAATTTACAACCCAATAATTAACATTCGGTTCTTATTAAACAACAGCCACTAGTTCTTGGTGCTTAATAACATGTTACCTAAACACATAAAAATAAAGATGTCCCTGTGCAAGCTATTGTAGACGTATGGGGAAGTGGAGATACAGTGCCAGTCATTCTTAACCTAGATACTAGATGGCCAATTTCACGATCCAACCGCTTTAACCCCAGGGAAACAGCCACTGGTTGGTACCCAATGAATAAAAGGCTGGGTAGGTTCCAGAACCGGGCTTGACGCTTCGGAGATGAGAAAATCTGCCCCTGCAAACCCAGCTGTCATCATGAAGTGGAGACTTCCATGGACATGTAGTATTTACTTGAATAGTTAAGAAATTCCATGCTATATGAAATGTTTTACTCCCCCCTCCATATCCTATTCTGATCCGCTGGAATCCACGGCATACCTAACTTCACGGTACAGAGTTTTCATTTCAAAGTAGGCTGTCGGATAAATGTTCAAGAAACATCCCTTTTGTAGAGGAATACGGGACTTCTTGATCACGTCATGCATAGATGTTCTATACTGACGCAGTTCAGCTCCGTCACAATTTCACACCCAATTCCTCGAGGTCACATTCTAACATTATTCTCCCACACACATTTAGACTGTTCCCTAGAGGTTTTCTTTACCAAGCCGTAACTTAAGGACCTGTCCCAATTTTTTTAAAAATACATTGCAATATCACCCACATACACCTCAGCCTCTTACGTGCCCTATTATCTTGCGGTTTTCAGAAATTCAGTTTTCATGCACTTCTCATCATTCTCAAACCTGTTACATGTCTATCACATCTGTACCTTTTGAACAGATAAAATACGTAACACGCCTTAAGTCAAACGAACAAACAGACAGTCGATCTCATGGAGTCCATCCAGAAGTCATCTACGTAGATGAGATTGAAGCCCTCTGGAAGAAAACAATTTACTGGGCTGCTGTCAATGCATTTCAGTCACAAACGTGATTTTATATCTAGAACACGCGGCCGGCCGTCTATGCCCACCAGAGTCACGGGAAGTGTTTGCACAACAGGCAGCATACACATCAACTTGCTAAATTACCACGCACTTTAACTTGCAAATTGGAAAACCAATCGTGTAAATTTCAGTTCAAGTCGACGTCTTTGGACGTTGTTCTCTCAGTCCGTTATAGGTGATGTAAACAAACGGCTTCTATGTTCACTCAGCAAGCAACACGTTCAGAATGAAATCTATCAGCTGACACAAATCATCTTGTGCAGCTGTCCACATAACGTAAGTAACGTATTGTCCACTGCAGCACATAACAAAATGAAACCTCCAAACTTTGCGGTACAAAGGTTGTGGAAGGAGGAAACCTGCACTAGGTATGTCAAAACAAACAAACAAACAAAAAAGACACTACAAACTGCCTGAATGCTAGCGCCAAATAACTAGGCTGCGGCGCATAAAACGGAAATTATTTACATACATACGGAAACGATTTGTTAGTTTGAAACTCTGGTTGCTTTTACCACTCTGTAAGGAGATCCGTTAACTGTTGGACTGAAAATTGGGTAGGCCGTGGAAACATGTACAGAAAAAAAAAATTCGAATTCCCTCCTGCATATCGAATGAAGGTTCTCCAGTCTGCAATCCCCGTGCTTCAAAGCTTAATACTGTAGTGATTAATTTCTGAATGAAACTTCCATTGCCTATGAATTGGGACAAGTGTCGGGCTCATGTGACCACGATAATGAATTTTGAGGTTCCATAAGGGGCTCGGAATATCTTGACTAGCTGGATGAATACTGGTTTTTGAAGAAGGGCTCTGCTTTATGAAGTTTGTTCGTGGCTCATGGGGTTGAAATACTGCGATTTCAGTGGTACATGTATACTTCTGGACCTTCCATGATACATTCTCCGTGCAGATGTAGTTCACTCGGACCCGCGAAGAGACTGGGCGGACGGCAACATGTGAGGTTCTAGCCAGAAGAGCACGTATTACCATGACAGTTCCCTTTCAGCACAGACCTTTTAGCTTAATTTCTTACTTTATATGGTAACACACATAATGGACTACATATTTCAGTTTGACCGAGTCATTCTCCGGTTGAAAGTACGGACATGGTATAAACAAATTTTTTGTTCGTGATTTCGGGCGAAGTTTCTTGTTGCACAGCAGCGTGATCACTATGAACAATGGAACATGGTGTTCTGAACTCCTAGATTAGGGAGGCTTGAAACTGTAGGTAAATGATCTGCAGATTAATGCCAAAATGTTGTTTCAAAGACATGTAGCAATCGTGAAACATTCGAAAAAGATTCAGGATTAGGCAGCAAAACATTACATTGACGTGTTTTTGACGGTGTGACAGTTGCTAATGACACATACCACTCATGAATGTGCGTTCTAAACACATATTCGAGTGCGTTATTGTTACGGTCGTGTGAAATGAAACAGTATTTAAGTATGTGCCACATCATTAAATTCCGATGCACCTGAGACGGGATAGTCTACAGAATTAGCGTTGCCATATGTTCAGGACGTCTCGAAGTTCTGTAGTGCGTAAATCTTTTGGGGCTCAAGCAGCTAGACTGATTGTGCAACATTTGCCCGAAACAAATTCAAAGGTTGACATTGTCGACATGCCTGTAATTCATACTTTTAGGTCTACACAACAGTGACTACGAAGAAGACTGTCTTCTGGGATGATACGCCCTGTAGCCCGGTAGGAATATACCGACGTTTCGAATGAACGTGATACACGGCGTTACTTGCCAGAAGATAATCACATACATAAAGTGCAAGCATGTTGACCACTGTCTGCATGCTAAATTTCACATTCACAGCTGCTCCGGTGGTTATCGCCATCAAATTTTTTGGCACAAGCTAAAGAAAAAGTTCGTTCGGAGGCCACGGTGTTACTTAACATACTATAAAAATGTCACACACACACAAAACTTGCATACTTTCCAAAATTTGTCACTATACAACAGCTCATAACCGTACAGTAATTCAGTACATTCCATTCTACAACTTCGGGCGCCCCCCGTCCTGTTATTACTGGCCATAATCATCATCATCATCCATCACGTGTTAGGCCTTGATAACCGATTTCGGCCTCGTCTAATACTCTCTTCAAAGGCCTTCCAAGTTGTCTTCGTCCATTTGGTCTGGTTATAAGGAATTAAAATTTACATAGTCTGAGAATCTTCAAATTGCATGACATTCGTACTGTGACCACTTGTTAAAACATTGAAATGTAGGGGCACAGTGACACACATAGACAGAGTTCCAATCTCATCAGGCTACAGCTGCTTCTTTTGAGCGAAGACAGCATGCTAGAAACTGCCACTAATATAAGACAAAATCAAATATGCACAGAGCTTCAATGCACAAAGAATATTCTGTCCTGGGGCAGCCAAATCCAATCTCGGTTTTTGTTCAAGCCAATTTCAATACAACTGTCCAATACACGCCAAAATCTACTAATTTCCTTCTTCCTCCTCCGAGGTGGTACATTCAAAATCTTCAGCATTTCTTTATACCATGTGTGCTCAGTATCTCGCAACTGAAGTTTTAATTTAAACCAAAACTACATCAAGATTATAAATTATAAAGCTAATCAGTACCGTACATTGTCTTCATCTGCTAAATCTAGACAACCCAGCTAACAAAGCAAATTTCCAAGTGGAAACTGCGCGTTAAACGTGAACATGCGTAATTTGAGTTACGTAATTTATTATCCTGGTTTAAAGTAAAGGACACAGAGCCGTGCTTCTGATTAGGCGTAACCTTGCCACCACTTACTGGCACACAACATTTTATGCCTGTACTCGAAATTAAAATTCTATTTACATTACTACAAAGCACAATCACAAACTATCTGTAATAAATAAAAAGGTGTTCTCTTATCTACCTGAGCTTCAAATTTAATCGTGAAGCCACACGATGCAACAAATAACGCTTTATATTACTTTTGTCTGTTTGTTCTTGTTTTATTTAATGATACTTTAAAAGTCTTAAATTATATGTCACGACAGGGGAATATTAAAGGAATAACCAATAGGAAAGGACAAGAACCAAATGGGCAGGACAATAACCAGTTGGACAGGACATGGAACAAAGTGACCGTGGATTAATTTGAAGAACTGCTGTGGAACTCAGTAATATCCCACACACGACAGGTTAGTGTACTGGCCGAGATTTGAAACCTGAATTTTCCTATTAAAAAAGCTGAAGCGCTAATCACTTGCAATTGACTGCAACATTTGGTACAAACCTTCTAGAATTGGGCATTGGTGTCAAGGGAGGAAATTCCGAAAACTAGTAGATGTTTTAAGATTATTTGGCCTAGGCTTTGCTTTGATACTAGTAGCACTAACGTTAACAAATGAGGATGAAACGGAATAATAACACTTACATGAGTGGAGTTACACATCTACCGTCCATGCGCCTTCATGGCGTGCACATGGACAAACTTTACCTACACCTTTACAGGTTAGAGTGCCAGCATCAAGTAATAATTGTGCCTGCTTGTCTATTTGTCCGCTCGGTACATAGCGTGAAGCACTGACTTTGGTATTTAGAATTCCACACTAAAGCTTGCCGGGCAAACTTCGTTTCGTTCCACGAGGGTTAAATATGGTAGATACATCTCATTACAGGCTTTTACGGCAATTTAAGATCTTTTATATGTAGCAAGACACAAGAAACGATAATTTATGGATTTTAATACCTTTACTACTGAAAGATAAATATAATTAATGCTTTTAATCTAAGACTTCTTGTGCGTACCAAAAGACAGGGAAAATAATTTATGACGTTGCAGTATCTTTACTACGGATGTAATTTGTCAACAGAGCAGGGTTACTTGAGCACAGAACTGATATGAAATGCCAGTGTAATCCAAAATGAAGTATGCCTCCGACACTTACGTAAGCTTACACGTTACATTGTGATACGGACCAGGGCACGCGATCACTTACTGATCGGGGAGCGGAGACAAAATATAATCTGTTATCTACATGAAAATGAAGAAAGCTATTGCACCAGGGTAGAGAATTCACTATCTGCTCAGTATTCCACTAATGCAGGGTCTATTAAATGGCTGAACCAGGAAATTTTAAGAGCTAACAGGACTGCTGCATCTGGAAAAGTACACAAATTCATTTTCTATTTTGCAGAGTAATCGTTCTGATAACGTAGGGAACTCATAGTATATTTATTTGCTAAAGAATCAACAGGAAAGAAGTAGGCCTAATAACAGTCGAGATTTCCTAACGAATGTGGAAATCTGTGGACATAACACCGCACTCAGCATATACCGTTGCAGACAATTCTTTAAATTATTGTCTAAACCAAAACAAAAATACGTCTGTATCAGTCCTTGCCGTATTATCTAAATGTCGTCTGTGTGACTCTTCACAGCTCACTAACCTCGATATTTATCTTTTACAGATTATACACGTTTCTGAAAAGCTAATCGCACTAAAGATATAGTACACTTTCCACAGTCACAACACATTTCTCCTCTATTCATTAAACGCTCAACACATGGTAACCTTATTTGTTGCGACATACCTATATTCTTCATGCTGATCATTTATGTGAAAGTATATTCCCTGATTTGAAATTCAGGTAGGAGTTGTACTGGACTAAAATGAATCTGAATTCAACAGTGTCCATTGCCACAATTAATACGAATCCGTCGAGTGTCTCTGCAAATGAATTATGTTGCTAGGCAGAGAGAATATATTTGTCAGTAGGTTGCGCAAATAACGCATAAAACTACTAGTAACTGAAGAGTTTATTTTGAGCACATGCTGCTGAGAAATTTGTCAAGTGTCAAAATGATGTAATTATGAATTGTGAATTGAACGTCGGAAGGCTGCGAGAGGTAGTGCCCCATTTCAAAATCGATACCGCCATACTTTCAAAGGCACTAAGAAAAATTTCGAGTATTTTGCGAGGATAGAACGTGTTCTTTTCGAGAACAGAGTCCAATGCAAATCAGTCGTGTCAATCAGAGCAACGCTATCTTCATTGCACTGCAGACTCTCGGGTCAAGAAATATTTCATTAGGGAGCTCAGTGGAATTCTTTGTCCTGTGGCCTGCCTGACGGTCCAAGCAATTTCCGCGTCTCTTTCAGCCATGAACGTACACTAATTTTTTTTTATCTACTCTGAACTTGCAGTCTTGTGTATAAACAAGGAGAATTATGTTGAACTGTCGGCTTCAACTAAGCGAGGACAAGTAAAGAGTACGTCTACCCAGTTGATCTGATATCAAGGGCGTCTTCAGTTTCTAATTGGCTACTTGCATATATCAACTCTGCCGTGCGGGTTTTATTATGCTAATTTCACGCTCAAGTAAATCAAGGACGAATACGACCTTCAGTCAATATGCTAAGAAATTTCATCACGTTAACTGTCAATGCGGTGACAAGTGGAACCTGGTTTTTCGTCCCAAAGTATTCTTGAACGATGTACAACCTACGTGAATCGCATGACAGTGCAGTGAAACCCTACTTACCTGCTATTACAAGGATCTGACCAATAAAAGGTGTAAATTAAAACACGTTATATGGTGCACTTCAGGTCTTCGTTTCTCCTGTTACGTGGCACTGCGCGACTGGTGCCCCAGATTAGGAGATAGTGACAGTTCATCTTCAAGGGTCGAAATGTCAGTGAAGGAATTCATTTCATTCAGTTCATGTGAAATCCTACCCTTAAAGTTGACATCAACAGGTCATCTCGGAACATCGGGTACAGTACCCATCACCCAGTGAAGCAGAGCCACATCCCAGCAGAACGCAGACGTCTACCGCAAAATGTTTCTGTGTATCACCTTTACGTTAGTACATCTTAGATTTTCTATTGAAAATATTGTATAAAGGAATCAGAAGTACACAACTTGCGACAGCAGATGCCAGTATTATAATCACATTCGGACTTAAAGAGGTCTGAAGGTCTGACGTATTTCAAACACAAATTTCAGGGAAATGATAACTGACTTGGAAGTGATAAAGTAGGCTTATCAGTTGTGTGCGTGTGTGTGACTGCAATAAACAAACCGCACATTCAGAGCATTTAAAATTCGCCTCCAAATAAGTTGGAAGGCTGTCTATATTGTTGACAAGCAATGCGCGGACATTTGTACGTTGACGTTCCTGATTTTCGAGGTTGTGTTTTCGAAACCCGCCTCCGGAATGATTGTGAAAAATTTCGGGACGTTTGACAGACATAACCCACTTCACTGGTTGGCGCACAGTTGGCAAGCTGTTTGGAAAATGTCGTGACGTTCGTGGCGAATCAACAGCGACAGCGACAACGACAATGACGACGAAAGCAATAATTAAAGAGAACACAGCAGGCAAAGACAACGGTTCATATATTCCAGTTCATTGTTCCTATTATCCAATCAACCGATGCTATAGACCAGAATGAGTTAATGAAAGCGTCCTTAAATGAAGTGCAAAAATGTTACACATCTCACCATAAAAAATTAGGTATTTAAAAAGATCCTTACAAGCTTCATGCTGTGCGGTACACAAGTTTTATTTTAAGAAGAGCGGCAAATGTTAGCGCGCGCGCGCGCACGCGCACGCGCGCACACACACACACACACACACACACACACACATATGGAAATACACTTAAATAAAGTCTGCAAATATTTACCAAATAATGGCGACATGACAAGCAAAGGGTTGTTTACGCATCAGGAGACAAAAAAAGACTGGCATCATATCCTTCATGCTGTCAGAAAAGAAATGGTTGATACAGCTTTGTTGTTGTTGTTGTTGTTTTGTGTGTGTGTGTGTGTGAGTGTGAGAGAGCGAGACACGGCGAGAGTGCTAGAGATAGGTAAAAGCAGTGTAAACGCAAACTGAACTGTATCCGTGACAGGGATTGTAAAAGGATTGTTTTCACGTTTCCAACATAACTGAGACACAACCCCAATAATAAAAGAAATACGTAAAATGTTCCTTATAATAATTCCTGCATACTTCCCAACAATACTTTGTATTAAACATTTTGTTTTTAAATCTATTTTCATCCCTAAAAACTCCGTGTAAGACGGAAGTCATGCTCTGATTTGTATGTAGCCATACAATGAAATCATTTCAACAGATAAAATATTTTCCGATAGCTTAGGAAAATGATTTACTTTATAATTACTTTCTTCCAGATTTTATTTGCTGTAACTCTTTATAATTAATTTGTCCTGCTCAGAAAACTGAATACTGCAACTTTTTGTATTTCTGGTCATGGAAATTACTAAATTAGAAAATTTTGCGTATTTTGAACTATCAAAATTTCCTAAGCTTATAATCCAGCCGATCTCCACTAAATTAAGGTAGCACATTTACAAGCGAAGGCCTGATATGAACCGGTAATGCACGACATGACAAATCGAATTTCCCAATCGTGCCTACACCCCCCCCCCAAAAGCCTTGGAATTTGTTCACACCCTCCCCCATCCCCATGTAAAAAATTATTCGATTTAGCAGTGCGTGCCTAGACCAAAACC
>Ga0123353_10019259_pt1 | contig 10130 bp, 5 predicted proteins | sample TergutLab28metaG_3_FD_92763 | JGI IMG/M metagenome (GOLD analysis project Ga0123353, IMG submission 92763) | Labiotermes labralis P3 segment gut microbial communities from Petit-Saut dam, French Guiana - Lab288 P3 | ecosystem: Host-associated > Arthropoda: Insects > Digestive system > Gut ...
GTTGGTGCGTGGACGTTTATAATTGTATAATTGAAGAATTTTCCTTTAATTCTCAGGGTACAGATTCTTGTGCTGATTGCCTTGAAGTCCATGACCAGATGTTTAAAGATCTTCTTCACGACAAAACCAACTCCCAGCTTATGTTGTTTCCTGTCAAAACTGTAAAATATAGTGTGATCCTTTTTCTCTAGAATTCCTTGACCAATCCAGCGTATTTCCTGTATTGCTCTAATTCCAGTCTCGTATATGTCAATTTGGTCAACTAGAAGTCTAAGTGCTCCTGCTCGATATAAAGATAGGACATTCCAGGTCCCTAGATAAAATTTATTCCTTCTCCAATATTTTCTATTCCGTGTCCTGCCTAGTTGTCGTCCTTCTATCAGTCCAGTTTTTCCTCTAGTAGTTTTCGTAACAATAAATTTTTTCCAAGTTCAGAGAGTCAGTCCGACGCTCAGACCCCAAACTGGAGGTCCAGAGTGCCTCTCTTAGTCTGACCCCTACCCTTCGAGCTGTCCGCCACGGGTGACCCTACCAGTAGCTATGTTACCGGCGGCATAGCTCTCCGGGTCATTGGGGTACTTGAACTCACCTAACACGACAAGATGGAGGCACCAACAGGGGAGTTAACGAACATCAGTATGTGTTAAAAAGTTTGGCTTTTAAACAATTTGGTGATATTAGACCAAATTTCTCATGATCCCATTCTTTTGGGATAAGGTACTGCATCACTATGTACTCGGTTCGCAGATATTTCGGACAAATTGTTGGTCTCACATTCAAGATTCCAAGTGTTAACTCCTTCATTATGAAGCCATTATTTTGTCTGAGAGAGTCGGGAACGGATAACCCGGTAAGGCGCCGTCGTGTTCCAGAAGAACAAGGTCCTCAGCTATTCGTTTATGAACACAGTAGAACTCGCAGCTTCCAGAAGTACGGCTTACACTGATATTTCCGTAACGGTTTTATGACTGTCGACTCCTCATTTCTGTCTTCTCCAATTTTCCCACTATTCATGCCCTGTTTGACAGACACTTTTAGTTCTCTGTTGATATGCATTGGTCAAGAAGCAATGAAACCAACGTGTTTCTCTTTTGTTTCAGGATGGTGATCAATACTTTTGGAAATAGAAATTACAAACCACTGGTAAGTGTATTAAAATCTACAACTGCAAAAGCCTAGAAATTGTAAAGTAAATTTGTGAGTTACAAATTCAAACAACTCATTCGCAAACACTGGAGGCAATTTAAAACCAACATATTTTAAATTGAAGTAAATTATTAACATGATAATAATTCTTAAGAAGAAATTAATTTGGCGCTTTGAGTTCCAGCGTCATCTGTGTACTGGTCCGTTTCGTGGAATGTCACTGATACTGAAAGAGTTAGAAAAAAAATTTGAAACCAAAGAGTTAGAAATTTATTGTATAAATTTATAAATAGCCGTCATAATAAATGACTGCTGAAATTTTCCTAACACATACTTCCTCTTGAAGGACTCTGATGTGGTGTAATGGGTGGTTTAATAATTACGACGCCCTGAACATGCTTGCAAAAGCAATTCGAAATAGATTAGTTCAGCGTTTACATAGAGCTTACGCAGAATCGCATAGGCCTTATCTTCAATCGTCTTAACCCAGCTTGCAGAAACATCAGTTCTAAAAACAAAAAGTCTACTGACCGCGTTTAACTTCATCTTGCTACGCTGCAAATTGGATCTGTGTATCAGATATGTGATGCCTGTCATATACAGCAGGAAATTTCACCGGAAAATACTTAATGTTGTGCGAAAATTTTCTGTCTGAAAACTTCTGCAAAGTACATACCTGTCGTGGAAAATATGTCGCTTAATTTTGTAAGAAAATTCCCCCGTCAAAAAGGTCACAAAAAGAATAATAAGCAGAATCGTGGAAAAATAGCCAATAACCTTTTCACTACCTGACGAAAATAAAATATGAGATTTTCATGATGCGTGGCTTACATTAAGTAGGAATGTCAACAGGGTAATTAAGATGGAATTGGTTTGCAGTAATCCCCAGGAAGTTTGGGAGGCTATTTTGCATATCCTTAAGAGGAAGTGAGTGTGCACACAGGTATGGGGGTCTTGTAATTCGAAGAAAAAGAATTCAGATCTTTACCTTATTTAATCCCAATACCATTACTCAGGATATTAAAAGAAGGAGAGAAGTTGCAGGAGAACCGTATTCTTTGTAAGAACTGGAAGGAAATATTCCAAGAAAAATTGACAATATTTTTAGACAAAATGTTTGTCGTGTATCTAGAAATATGTTCAGTAGGAGCGAGGCGTGCTGAGAAGCTGGAGGTCGCAACTTCGAGACTCTTATAGTAATAAGTTAGTTTAAACTGTAGGGAAACTGCGAAATATTAACTTTCGGTGCTAACGGTCATCACGGCAATGTGCGATAACGGTTGCGAGAGCTGCAGTGCTGAAAAGTAGAATAAAAATATAATCTGTGTAATCATAACCCTGTTCAGTAGACTTCAATATTATTTTAGACCGTGTCTGTCCTCTGTTTCGGAAAAATATTTTATTCTGACATTCTCGTAGAACTGGGAGAGAGGTTTTAAACCGTGAGATGGTGAAGTAGTGACGTGGTGGACCCGTTTAAAAGAGATGATCTCAGTCACGGAGCCTGAGATCATTGCTCAACGATAGGGACAGGAAAAGGATTTATCTTTCGAAATGTTTTCGTCTAATAAACCCAATAATGTGGACAATGTCCACAACACTACAAAAGCCTAAAAATTTCCATCTTTCTTATTCGCCACATCGACATGTCTTAAACATTTCACTGTTACGTACAAGCGTGCATTACAATGGAATTAAGTTACGAGAAGAAATTGTTTAAATTTTAATTAGGTATTGAAAGGAAACAAGACGGTCTCTATCTGCCTTCTCATAATAAATTTAAACTGAAGCATCTAATTCTGCTCTACGTAAATGTACAGAAATTCATGCTCAATCGGTAAAACTGAAGACATTTTATTTAACGTATTTATGCTATATATTTCGGATGTGAAGAATCACGCAGTCCATTAAATAATATGTAAATTAAAATATTTTTGCAGTGTCAGTTGTCTAAAGGTAGGATCCCATTGTCACCTTGTCACAGTATAATAGAGTGCAGGACTGGCTTAAAGCACGTGAGAGATATTTACGTTTCAGAGGGAAATGAAGGTCCTTTTTAAATTCTGGTGCCACGTGGCTTAATTAGAGTTTCGAAAATCGTATGAGGAGTAAAACTGTGAAGGTCGTTAAATTGTTTGCCTATTTAGTGACGCCGTCAAAACAATAAGTTTTTAATATATGCTTACTTTTGGTTGAAAGGAATGGGTCCATAATTTCATCAGTTTAACCAAATGCATATGTATCTTCTAGGATTTGTTTTCCGATAAGGGAATTAGTTTAAGTTGTTATGATTTCAAAAAATGGAAAAAAATTACTGAGCTTTTATCGACATAAATTTTTATATCTAGGAAAATTATAAAAATAATTCCTTTTCTATTTTAAATTTTGAAAAATTTCACGAATTGTATTAATATTTGTGAAAGGCGGTGAGACCAGCCCATACACAGAGCACCCCATATTTTTGTATTTTGTCAAAATCTTTACGACTTGATTATGCGCAAGACGTAAAAAAAAGATTAAGGAAAGACGCTGCTGAGGCGGAGCGCCAAAGGTTAGGCTACATATCTAGGGTGGATCTCACCTGCTTACCCAATCATCACACATTCTTTTCCTAGTATTCAGATTTTAAGTCTTTTGTTGTGATTAAACTTTTCTTTCTGCTTTTCAGATGGAGCCTCAGGGACTCTTGACAGACGTTTCTGCTCCATCATCTGGTGCTTGTAATAAAACTGAGAAGAGAGGTATATATTTACGTCGATGGATGCTATGGATACCTTTGGTTGTATGTGCATCACTTCTCTACATCTTTAATATTGGAGGGGAGATGCATTATCGCATGGCGCTTCCACACAACATCATACCCAGTGAGTCAGAGGGCCTAGAACTATACTAAAATTTCATTGTGACATATATTGAGATTCATTTTTCCTCATTGAAAATGCATGCCGGTACTGCATGAACGTAATATTTTGACAAAAAATAATAAAAATGATCATTTACACGTTTTCTGACAAACGTGCGTTAATAAATAATTACAATTCATTTTCAATAATCGAATTATTTCATGTCTCAACTGTAATTGCAAAAATCCTTTAAAATTTCTTGTACCTTTACAATAGACTTCAAAATTGCTTAAATACCAATTTTAATGTGTAAAATAAACTGTAGTTGCACTGGCCAACAAAAGTGGGTAATAAACCTTTCAGTTGAGTGCCTTTTTTTAAAAATTAGAGTAGCAGATTTGAGTCAGAATGTCGCCTATATTTTCTTCAGTTAAAGTGAACACGCAAGGACAGAAGGCAATAACGGCAGTAACACCATCTGTTTATTTCAGTAATGAGGTGCTTTACAAACATAAATTGATATATTTTTTAACATTCTCCTCATAAACATTCTGCCTTATATGTTACTGTAAAAGTCTGAAGACTGGTAAAACCTAGGTTTTACCAGTAAATCCTAGAACTTACCATAGTGAAGTGGTAAAAATCCGAAAAATGCTTGGAAACGCTCCCATTTCGGGCTTTTAACAAACCATGTCGGTAAATGCTGGCATTTGCCGACGCGTATTGGTAAAAGTCTGTTTTGTTTGGCTGTGATTATGCTTTGTAAGTGTGTGTGTTTAAATCTTAATTATTCATTGAAAATGTAGGTTTAAAATATTTTGGCGGTCATTTATTTAGCATAATTCTATGAAACTCAAACACAGACCAGGAACCAACTCTTAATTTGGAATTGCAAGGTAATTATAATAAAAGTGAAACAGAAAGCAGGCAAAGAAAATAAAAGCAACTTCCTCTAGAAAGTTCCAAAAACCTACAGTCGGACAAAATGTTAGAATAAAAATACCAGATATTGACAGAGCGAAGATGGATCCAAGATCAATAATAGCCGTTATCACAGATATTAAAAACGAAGAATTTTATGAAGTTGCTACTAAGTTGGATAAACTAAAAGCGTTGTACACAAGAAACCAATTTACCTTATGCAAAGAAAACTTTTAAGCACGAAGAAGTTGGTACGGAGGAAATAAGTGTAGGTGAAGTGGTAAATAAGCTTTATTTAGTTGGTGGACAAGGATTCAGAAAATGCAACTGTTCAAAGAAGTGTACCACGAAGATGTGTTTATGCAAATCAGCCAAATCTACTTTGTAACTCAAAATGTCACAACAGTCAACCTTGCTGTAACAAGTGAGTTTAATTATGACTTGATAATGTTCAAGGAAATTCTGATTAAAACGCTCCATTTATTTCATGAATATTTTATTTTAATACATTACTTAAATGTAGTGAAATATAAAGCAGTTAAGTTTAATGTTATTGTAGGCTTTGTTTAAATTTAAATATACAAAGGCAAATTGTTGCAACGGACTGGTTTAATGGTGAAAAATATAGAATTTAATGTGATAATAGAATGCTGTTTTAATTTCCTTTTCCATTCACATAGTCTTCAAATAAACGAAAATAATTAAAAGTTCGGTTCAGTATACCAGATATCCGCGTAAGGGATTGCGATGCGCTAACCAAGCATCTCCCGAACCCACGCCCGATTGCGGGACGCGGACTGGTCGACCCAGGTATCGCTTGCGACTGTTGTGCCGAAAATAAGCTAAGCTGATTTAAATATGGACCCGGTACAATAAATATATAAAAATTTGAGTTTCATAGAATTATGCAAGATAAATGACCGTCAAAATATTTTAAACTTACATGTTCAATGAATAATTAAAAGTTAAAACACACACACACTTATAAAGCATAATCACAGCCAAACAAAACATACTTTTACCAATACGTGTCGGCAAATACCAGCATTTACCGACATGGTTCGATAAAAGCCAGAAATGGAAGCGTTTCCAACCATTTTTCGGATTTTTACCACCTCACTATGGTAAGTGCTATGATTTACTGTTAAAACCTAGGTTTTACCAAACTTCGGGCTTCTACAGTAACATATATACAAAAACTCCGGGAGAGCGAGGATGAATTAAACTAATATAATACATAATGGACATTAATCCGAAAAGTCGGAACAGACTCCTGACTTGAAAGGCCGCAAAAACTTTGAGGACCGTCATTTGTATAACACTCTCCTTGCAAAGGTAAAAGTTCCTATTATTATATATTAAGGTCGACGCAATGTGTTGGCCTGGATAGACCATTGGTACACCCTGGCAAAATTCAGCTTGATCAAATATTACGATATTACTGTACATATAGCCCAACTCCAGACTATCAATATAAAATTATCTCATTATTATAAAGTAGTATTCTGTATAATATTTTAATTGGGTTTATATCTTTTAAAGCTTTTAAAACCTTTACCTTAAAAATTTAAGTTCCGTATTTTTAGAAAAAAATGTTATTGTAAAATGAAATATTCCAGAGGAATGCTTGTTATATTGTTTAACGACTCGATCAACTGCTATGAACGTTGTGAATTAGGATGATATATTCCAGCGTAGAGGAATGTAGACTCGGAATGTCGGTAGCAGTCTAAATTCTGGTTGTTCTTTATATTCTTATATATTCTTTTTGTTATATATTCAAGGCTGAACTGAACCCCAAAGTTTCTAAGGCGGAGTTCAGCAATTTAAAAATTCCCAACTGCTTTCTGCTGACAATATTTTTGTAGCAGTCATTCTTCATGATGAACACACAGGCAGATAAGAATTCTGCATGTAACTAGCCTGCATGTTCTACTCAGAGGGCCGTGGAATTTGAAATGTCTCATTTGTGAAAGAAGGTTAATAATGCTTAATTTTAGCAAGGCGACGAACTGAAATTAGAGTCTATAAGTGAGATTAAACTGAGCAGAAAAGCGTTGATGTCAGAGAAGATCAAGCAGGACTAGCAGTTTTGGATCGTTCAAGTGCTAACATAGATAAGTGTGATGTATATGGTATCATCGATGTATCCGAAATCGATTTGGTTACTGATGTCCGTGAACACGGAATTAATGTGAGAATGTCTTGGGGAGAGTAATTTGTTCGAAAGAACTTAGTGACATATCTTCCAGTCACACGTGCCACGGATAGACTAACGCAAAACAATTGATAGAAAAAAAATCCTATTCGAAAATGTGTGGTTACAAATACAAATTGTCAGCTTCCGTGGTAAACACTTCGTCCCTGTGTGAAGTGTAGTGCTTAAAGTGACTCTTATTTTTGCTGTAATACGCGGAATGTCAGAATGTTCAGTAGGAGTGCAATAAGGATGATGGAATGAAGTAGTTCCGCTCATATCCATTTTTACAACTTGAAAACGGCAAAAGAGAAACCTCCTGTTTTCCATAAACCTGACAGCAGAGTCGTTGTGCAAATTAGTGCAGATCATCAGCAAAGCTACAAGATACTGGAACAGAGGAAAAGGACTGCTACTGACAGATACGCGGGACATAAATCAGTGAGGGCACAAACAGCCGACTTCCAGTGAAAATAAACGTACTTATCTATAAATTCTACACCTCGTGGCAAAAAGTGACCCTACATTATAAAAATAAGTGAGGTTACGGAAATACAAGTTGTGCCCATCCTTCGGTGCAGAATAGCAAAATACGTATTTTTTGCGGACACAGTATTGACTGCCAGTGAAAGTTAATTAGAGGAATCTTGGTGCTTCGCACTGATTATCGATTAGTCAAAGGAAAGCTTCAAAACTGAAGTTACAGCCATGGTAATTCGTTATTGTTTAAACGATACAATGTATGAGAGATTTTCATTATTCAATCGAGGAGAAAAACTAGCCGCGATTTCATTTTATTACATAAATCTCACCCTCAAAAATTTTAGAAGGGATTCACATAATTGCATTTCCCAAACTTACTACGGATTAGTCCTTCCTGATAAACGAGATCCCTCAAACAACTTAAGTACACTACATAAACCATTGCTTGGATCTAGTAGCTTTTCATGTCCGCAAATCCATAAAATCGTCAAGAAACTTCTTTTTACTTTTGAACAGACAGTGTGTGTTCTGAATAGGCTCAGCATTGCAAGCTTTCTGCATAAGAATACCGGCACTACTATCCATTCATAAGACATTGTTACAGCACTTAAGCGGTATTTGGTGGTCATGTCAAACCACGTCTTTTTCTGCAATGAAGAAGACGTTTCCAACAATGCTAGTCATGTCGGCACCATTTCCAACGAGCAGCAACCGCTAAGAGTCTAATTGCATTAACTCAGCATATTCTTATTTAATCTTTGCTTATTCCATGACGAAAAGACTCAGAACTCGTGTGTGATGAACTCACATAACAAGACTGCTGTAGTCCAAGCTTGTGGCGATACTTTCTTAGCAATATATTTAAGTTCTTTGAGAAAATTTCTATCGAAAGGAAAAATACTGCTGCAAGCAAAGGCTTTAATGATTGTGCTCTCACGTAAGTTCGCAAGAAACGTCTGCCATCTCATTTAGGGCAGTGCATTATAACTGAGGCTGGGAGTTTGTTAATAGCGAAGAACCAGAATTATGATCAAGCGACTATTACCGGATCCAAGTATTCACTTTGGCAAGTGATAAAATATCCAATGAATCTGAGAGGCGCTCCACTTAAAAGTGGCGTTTTGCATTGAGTTGGTATGCTGCATCAAAAATGCAAGTAATTTCACAACATGCTACACCTCAGCCATTTGGTAGAACACTAGTCATATTTAGGGATCGCACTCGCTCCGGTTTCATGGGCTTTGACCTTTAAATACCTCTGTCCAGAACGCCTTTAAAATTTGGTTCCGGACGCCAAATGTTCCCAGTTTTTCCATGTCATAAAGCCATTACATTTAGTGCGTACGACACACTTTGTCTATCTCGCAGTGGCTTAGCACATCCTCAGAAGAGAATAGCCATCAACCAGCCACTAACAGTAAGGATTAGGAGAGGGAGAGAGAGATGTGTTGATTGGTGATTGTAGAGTCTGGAATGAGACTGCGCAGGGTGACGAAGAGATATGTGAGGAAATATCAGGAAGTGAACCGGACGATTAATAATCATTAATTATAATACTACCGCATTTCAAATATTAATTCATTTTTATCCGTATGTAATAATTTTGTCATCCGAATTTCCTCTTTCTTGTACTACCAATGAGTCACTCTGATCTCTTATTGCGTGGCGGGTTGAACATATGTCCTCCCACCCCCCCGCCCGCCCCCTCAAAATCTGCTAAATTTTATGTCACAATTTTTGGTATTTAAAAAATTGGATTCCCTACTCAAGTGCTGCAGGGAGTGCTGAAGTAATAGTGAAAATTTATTGACGATAAAGCAGTATAAAGAAGAAAATTAGTGTAACTTACAACGCTACCACAACTACTGAGCCTGCCTGGGGAACTTTAGAAGGATGGTGTAATTGCAGCTAAAGTTCCGACGTCCAGCTTTGGCAATGATAGGAACTTTCCCTGCCTTCGCCGACTGAAGACCTAGCTACCACGGAAACAATATGCCCATGCTCTGCTATCTGTGAGAAAGAGCTTGTGAAAGCCTTAATTTAGGAGCATCTGTAGACAAGTTAAACTCGTATTCCTAGAATACAATTCACCTGCACAGAAAAGATAAAGCTAATCTTCAATATTTTAAACAGAGGCTCAATAAAAGAAGTTTGTAAAATGCGCCTTTAAGCTTCGCCACGTCTGTCCGATTAATTAGGATTTTGAAAGTTTTATTGCAGCGTAATAAATTAAATTAAGTAAATGTTTTGTATAGCTGTTCGTATCTTCACAATTCAGAAGGAACTTCAGTTTTCCCGATAGGTTAAAACAAGTTGTACTTTTTATTACATATGGCTGCAGCCATCCGGAAAAAATCTAACCCCGCCTTGTTACGTTTTCATTATTACATTCCTACCACGGAATATTATACAGTACTGTTAATTCTTTTACAGTTGCAGACAAGCCATTTTCCGAAGTTGAGTCTGGGTTTCTAGTGGACACACCTGGATGTAGGATTCCAAAACTTGACCCATTCGATCCAGTTGTTCAAGAATTCATA
>Ga0123353_10019261_pt1 | contig 10129 bp, 7 predicted proteins | sample TergutLab28metaG_3_FD_92763 | JGI IMG/M metagenome (GOLD analysis project Ga0123353, IMG submission 92763) | Labiotermes labralis P3 segment gut microbial communities from Petit-Saut dam, French Guiana - Lab288 P3 | ecosystem: Host-associated > Arthropoda: Insects > Digestive system > Gut ...
GGACTGTACAAGTCGTTTTCAAAAGAAGGTAATCCGTCGTTTATGACGGTCGTGGATGTTCTGGATAACCTTGGTTACGGCATCAACATCTACCAAAAACAGGCGTTGTGAGATTAGAAGTATTGTCCAGCGCATCTTTGAACTTCGCGGGCAAAGGGTCATGCCGGACTCCGACCTTGCCGTTTTATATGGCGTCATGACATATGTCTTTCAGGATTTTTTCTGCATTTTCCAGCCGCACTTCGCGCGCAAGCGTAAGGTGCGGCTTAAACTCCCGTTCTTCATCAGAAATGTTTCATAGCCGGTCGGCCAATCGGATACAGGTTAAAGCCGATTTTAAAAAGTCTCCCATGATCCAGAATGTTCCTGCCGTCGAATATAAACGCCGGTTTTTCCATGGATTGATAGATTTTTTCCCAGTCCAGCGTCCGGTAACAATCCCATTCCGTAACGATTGCGACGGCGTGCGCGCCGGCGGCGGCCTGGTAGGGATCTTCCGTCAGCTCGATTGTATCAATGACGTCCGCAAGATCGATTTTCGCATTCTCCAGCGCCTTGGGATCGGTTATTACAAGCTTTGCCTGTTCCTCCAGCAGCATGCTCGAAACGTACAGGGCCGGGGTTTCCCGCGTATCGCCGGTGTTGGCTTTAAATGCAAAACCGAAAAGCGCGATGCGTTTTCCGACGATCGTATTAAACATCGCCCTGACCATGGTTCGCACAAAACGCGTTTCCTGGTAATCGTTCATATTAAGAACCGCGTCCCAATACCCGGCCACTTCATGCAGACCGTAGGATTCGCAGATGTAGACAAGGTTTAAAATGTCTTTTTTGAAGCAGGATCCGCCGAATCCGACGCCGGCGTTAAGAAAGCGGTGTCCGATGCGTGAATCGGCGCCGATGACGCGAGCCACTTCGGCTATACTTGCGTCGGTTTTTTCACAAAGGGCGGAAATGCTGTTGATGGAGGAAATGCGCTGCGCCAGGAAAGCGTTTGCCACAAGTTTGGAAAGTTCAGAACTCCAGACGTTGGTGGTCAGAATCCGTTCGCGCGGAACCCAGTGCTCGTAAATATCGACAATTTCCTGACATGCTTTTTGTCCTTCCGTAGTCTCCTGCGCGCCTATCAGCACACGGTCGGGTTCCAGCAGATCGTTTATCGCGGTTCCTTCGGCGAGGAATTCCGGATTGGAAACAACCTCGAAATGAATGCCCCGGCTGTTGGCGTTGAGAATGTTTTCCATGGTTTGCGCGGTTTTTACAGGCAAAGTGCTTTTCTCGACGACGATTTTAGCTTCGGTGGATTCCTGCAGGATTTCACGCGCAACCTTCTCCCAGTATTGCAGATCGGCCGCTTTCCCCGCGCCTTCGCCGAAAGTTTTAGTAGGCGTGTTGACTGAAACGAAGATGATCTCCGATTCACGAATTGCGGCCTTGATATCCGTGGAAAAGAAAAGGTTGCGTCCACGGGCCGCCTTGACGGTTTCAAGCAGACCCGGTTCGTAAATCGGCAGATCGTCGGTTTGCCAGGCTTTGATACGCGCTTCGTTGACATCCACGACGTTAACTTTATAGTCGGGACATTTCATGGCGATGACCGCCATTGTGGGACCGCCGATATATCCGGCGCCGATGCAGGCTATGCGCTTCGAGAACATTTAACAACCTCCGTGGAATTTTTGAGAATAAGTTAAGGCTTTTTCACATTCAACAGGTTTTTCACGCCGCCCGCCACAAAAATTTTTTATGGCGGGCGCACGGTTTTTCAGTTGCTTTTAAGAAACGTCGTTTTAAAATCATTCCAGCCGTAATAAAGCAGGCGAGGGTATTTTTCATGATCGCAAAATTTCAGTCGTTGCCGTACTTTCCTTATCTTGTCCGCATTGTCCCATTCGCAGTTTTTGTCGCACTTACCCTGGCGCAGGGACAGTTCGGCGAAACCGGCGCGTACTGGATATACACACTTAAGACCCTTGTCGGCGCGTGGCTGGTATGGGTTGTACGGGCGCATGTAAAGGAAATGCGCTGGAATATATCATGGGAGTCGGTTGTCGCCGGCGTTGCGGTTTTTCTCATCTGGGTTGGCCTGGATGGTCTTTATCCCATGTTCGGCGAACGCGCGGACACTTTTAATCCGCTGAAATCTTATGGGGCCGGCGCTGCAATAGCATGGATTTTTATCGCCGTACGCATACTGGGTTCCTCTCTGCTGGTTCCAGTGCTGGAAGAAGTCTTTTATCGTTCTTTTCTGTATCGCTGCCTTATAAAATCCGATTTTCTCGGCATTCCGCTGAAATCTTTCAATTGGGCGGCGTTTCTGATTGTCTGCGCAGGTTTCGGCCTGAGTCATTACGAATGGCTTCCGGGAATCCTCTGCGCCATGATTTATCAGGGTCTCGTAATTAGAAAAGGGCGTCTGGGCGACGCAATAACGGCGCATGCAATCACCAATTTTCTTCTCGGTTTATGGGTGGTTTCGCAGTCGGCCTATCGCTTCTGGTAATTTGATTTGAATGGCTATTAAAAAAAAGTATAGGTATTATTACCGTTGTCCGGGTATTGGTTGGATGAACGATGATAATATACGGTGTGGTCTAAGGAAGCTCTGATTAATCGGAGCTTCCCTAAAACAAGGATCATTCGGAGGAATAAATAATGCCGGCAAATAATAAATCAGTGCGCGGCGCCGTGGTTTTCATGCTGACCGCGGCTCTTTTACTATTGTCGCAAGCCTGTTCAAAAAGCCCCCAGGCTCACCTTGAAGCCGGGAAAAAATACATGGAAGAAGGCAAATACAGTGAAGCCTTGATTGAGTTTCGTAATGCGACCAGAAAAAATTCCCGATTCCCGGAAGCGCATTATCAGATGGGCATCCTTTATATACAGATGGGATCCTTTCCGGATGCCTTGCGGGAGTTTCAAAACACGATCGGGATCGACCAAAATCGTCTGGACGCCCAGTTGCTGGTAGGGAACGTCCTTATGATGCAACGCAGATATGACGAAGCCAGGGAAAAGGCGGAACTGGTTCTCGACAAAGCTCCCGACAATATTGATGCGCAAATTTTGCAGGCAAATTCCTGGTCTGGAATAATTAATATCAACGATTCCATGATGGAACTCCGCAAGTTGATTGAACAGGAACAACAGTTGAGGTCTCCTTTCATCTCGCTTGGAGCGGACGGCAGCCAAGGTCGGCTTGATGTCGATAAAGCGGAAGAACTTTATCGGTTAATCGTCGACTCAAACAGCCGCTCGGTGGAAGCGCGCCTTGCCCTGGGAAATTTCTACCTGCTGCAGAGGCGCAATTCAGAAGCCGAGTCGCAATATAAAGCGGCGGTGCAAAGCAATCCACAGTCACGTGACGCCGTTTCCGCTCTCGGATTTTTCTACCTGCAAGACAGGCAATTTGCGGAAGCCGAAGAGCAATATAAAAGATACGTGGAACTGAGCAAAGGCGACCATGACAGCCAGGTCATTCTGCCCGACTTTTATATGTCTTCCGGAGAAATCGACCGCGGCATACAAACTCTTGAAAGAATGGCGGTGGACTATCCGGAAAGCAGCATTTTTAAAAGACGCCTGGCATCTATTTTTTTTGACCGGCGAGAGCTTGACAAAGCAGTGGAACTTTCGGATGAACTTATTAAAAAAGACTCCGGGGACGCAATCGCGCACTTTATTAAAGGCCGTGTTCTGTTGATTCAGAACAACGGCGCCGAAGCGGTCTCACACCTCCGGATTTCGGCAAGAAACAGTCCACGCGACGCGCAGATACGTTACTTTCTTGGAATGGCGCACCTGATGAACAGGGAAATGTCAAGAGCCGCATCCGAACTTGAATTCGCCATCGAACTGAACCCCGCGCATACTCTCGCGTTGACCGCGCTGGCGAACCTGAAGCTTGAAACAGGAAACGTGGATGAAGCAATTTATCTGGCCCAAAGAGTGCTAAGCCAGAATCCAGGCATTGACGATGCGCGCCTGATTCTTGGAAGCGCGCTGGCGACAAAAAAAGATTATCGCGCGGCCGCACAGGAATTGCAGGCTTTTGCCAAGAATAATCCGACCAACACTCTCGGCATGATACAACTGGGAAAGCTGTATATGGCACAGGGGAATACAGCCGAAGCCGAAGCCCGGTTTGAAGCCGCGCTTAAAAACGACCCCGACAATTTATCGGCGGCAACGGAACTTGCAAGACTGTATGTAATACAGAACCGGCATGACAGGGCGATTCAGCGCCTGAACCAGATACTTTCGCAAAACCCGAAGCTGACCCGGATACATGAAATACTTGGGCAGGTTTATTTCAGTCGAAATGATTACAGCTCGGCGGAAGCGGAATACAAAAAAGCGGCTGAGGCGGATCCTGAAAACGCCGCGCAGCAAATCGCGCTGGCGCAGTTTTATCAGAACTCCGGGCAGGCTGACAGGGGAATCGCGGTGCTGCAGGAATTTGTCGGAAAAAATCCGACGGATATCACCGCCCGTTTACAGCTTGCCCGCGTGTTTACAGGAAATAAGGATTACGACAAGGCGTTCGCCACCGCCGGAGAAGTGTTAAAGATCAATGATAAAGATATTGACGCGCTTTTAATGCGCGGCCAGATATTAATCATGCAGAACAAGGCGGCGGAAGCCATTCTCGCGCTGCAGGACGCCGTAGAGGCGTCCCCGTCTTCCCAGGAAGCGCGCTACTTCCTGGGCCTTGCCGCGCATCAGGCCGGCGACCTGAGGCGCGCGGAACAGGAATGGCAATCGGCGGCAGACAGGGGAAGCCAGTCCGTTCAGATACACCTGGCGTTGAGCCAGTTAAAGATCGACGCGGGGGAGCCGGATGCCGCCATGCGCTTCGCGCAACAGGCGTTGAATATTAACCCTTCGTCGCTGGACGCGCGTCGAATTCTGGGCGCCGCTCTCGCTCACCGGCGCGATTATGCCAACGCTGCCGCGGAATTTGAAAGGTATTTACAGGAACGGCCTTCAGACGCCGTCGCCTTGCAGTATCTTGGCCAGGTGCAACTGGAACTGGGAAACTTTGCTGCGGCGGAAGCGCGGCTTAATTCCGCGCTGGAGGCGGACCCGAAACAGACGGGCGCCTTGACCGCCCTGGTCGGCCTGTATATCAGGCAAAATCAACACGGCAAAGCGATCGAAAGAGTAAACCGGGAGGCCAGGCGAGGTCTGGATGGCTCAAGCGTTCACACTTTGCTGGGCAGAATTTATCTCGGACAAAAGGAAAACGCAAAGGCTGAGCAGGAGTTTCAGCAAGCGGTTTCTCTCGATCCTAAAAATCCGGCGCCCAGGCAGACTCTTGCGGATTTCTACGTCGCAACCGGCAGTACGGACAAAGCTGAAGAAATTTTGCGAAAACTGGTTGAAGAAGACCCTAAAGACATGGATTATCGCAAAAGGCTTATCAGTTTCCACGCTACTCAGAACAATACGGATCAAGCGTTACGGCTTATTGATGAAACGCTCAAGACAAACCCGCGAGATACGGAAATCCGGCTGATGAAGGCCAGTCTTCTGATGTCGCAGGATAAATTGGACGAAAGCATCCGGGAGCTTCAAACCGCGGTCGAAAACGACCGCAATTCCATACAGGCATATTATATGCTAGGTATGGCTTATCTCCGGGATGGAAAAGAGGCGCAGGCGGAATCCGCGCTAAGTTCAGTCATCAGGATTGATCCCAGGTACATTCGGGCCTATCAGGCGCTGGCGCAGTTGAAACTTGGAAGCGGAAATGTAGACGCAGCCATTCAATACGGGAGGGACGCTTTACGGGCCGACCCAAACGCGGTGGAAATGCGTCTCCTTTTGGGCGAGAGCCTCATGGGAAGAAGGTATTACAGAGAGGCGATTTCCGAACTTGAGGCGTATGTCAACGCAAGGCCGACAGACCCTCGCGGATTCCATCGGCTGGGAATGGCTTATCTGGAGCAGGGGAATACCGCGAGAGCGGAACCTCTCCTTCAAAGCGCGCTTGATCAGAATCCCGGCAATGCAACGATGTTGACTTCGCTGGTCAGGCTTGATGTCGAACGCAAGCAGCCGGACAGGGCGATCGCCCGCATTAACGCACAGATCCAGAAAGCGCCGCAGAACGCGGAACTTCATGAACTTCTCGGCCGTGTTTACTTGAATCAGGGGAACACTGCGAGAGCCGAAGAAGCGTTCCGCAAACAAGCGTCTATAGATGGAGGCCGTGCCGCCGGATCTCTTAATCTTGCCCAGCTCTATCAATCACGGAAATCCTTTGACGCGGCCATAGCCGAATTACAAAAAGTGATTTCAGAAAATCCGAAATCCGGAGAGGCGTACACGCTGCTTGGCATGGTCTATGAAAGCCTTAATGACACAAAAAGGGCTATAGAGAGCTACCGCACTGCGCTGAAAAACGATCCCAGCCAGGCGATAACCGCAAACAATCTCGCATTTCTGCTTGCAGAAAACGACGGCGACCTGAAAGAAGCCGAACAGTTGGCTCAGCAGGCGCGAAAACAGTTTCCGGATTCCACGGCGGTAGCGGATACCCTGGCATGGGTTTATTATAAGCGCGGGGCGTATCGTTCCGCTATTGACCTGCTCAGGGATTGCGTGAGACAGGATCCGAAAAACGCGACTTATTTTTACCACCTCGGTATGGCTTATTCAGGAAACGGCGACTCGGCCCAGGCGAAAGAAGCCCTGTCGCAGGCGCTGAACCTGAATCCGAATATACCTCAGGCTTCAGAAATAAAAAGCGTTCTTCAAAGATTGTAATTTTTGAGTATTATTTTGAGCCCCTGCAACGTTGGTGATGGCGACCTTTATTTGAGCCAACGTTCTATTTGACGGGCATCCGGGTCGGTCGGCGGTGCGCGAGCTTTTCCTGCGGGAACTTGCTTGCCTGAAGTCGCTCGCAGGAAGCCCCCTTGGTTACAAGGTTCAAATAGATCAGCCACACGGCGGCGCGGGGGTTCTTATTTTCTGCAACGGTCTTAAGTAATGCGGATTTTCTTTATAGGTGATATTTTCGGAAGACCTGGACGGCGTTTGATTGAGGCGAAGCTTCCGGATCTGCTCAGAGAATACGAAATTGATTTTTGCATTGCCAATATTGAAAACGCCGCCGCCGGATTTGGAATCACGCCAAAAATCGCGGACGAATTACTCCAGACGGGCATCGACGTTTTTACTTCCGGAAATCATATATGGGACAAACGCCCCATCATTCCTTACCTGGCAGGTCAACCGCGCCTGCTGCGGCCGCACAACTATCCCAGGGGCGTTCCGGGAACCGGCATATATATAGGACAAACCAGAAAGGGCGAGCGTGTCGGCGTTCTGAACCTTCAGGGGCGCATATTCATGTCGCCCATCGACTGTCCGTTTACGATCGGCCTCGCGGTCGCGGAGGAAATGAAAAAAGAAACTCCCGTGATAGTTGTCGATTTTCACGCCGAAGCGACTTCGGAAAAACAGGGACTTGGCTGGTACATGGATGGACGAGTGAGCGCCGTAGTCGGCACACATACGCATGTGCTTACTGCGGATGAACGTCTGCTGCCGCGCGGAACCGCTTATATAACCGATATCGGGATGACCGGCGCGCACGATTCCATTATCGGATCCGAACCGCGCCTCGCATTGGAACGCTTTTTACTTCAAACACCCAACCGCCTGGAGCCGGGGTCCGACAACCTGCGCATTACGGGCGCGCTTGTCGATATCGACGCCTCGACCGGCCATGCGCGAAGCATCGAGCGCGTCAATCGCCCGTTCAAGCTTTAACCGGGTCAGACAATGAAACGGCAATCCCGGCGACGCCAGGCGTGGACAATCACACGAATCGAACTGGGGCGCGCGTTCTTTTCCAAACGCGCGTTCTGGGTTTGTGCGCTTGCCCTCTTTCCCTCCCTGATTTTTCTTGGACATCACATGCAGGTAAAAATCCGTATGATGAACCTTTCCTCTGCCGGAAAAATCACACCCGCACTGCTTGGCGGCGTCAATACGGGAGAAACCGCCGATGCAGTCATCGAACGTCTTGGAAAAACGACGCGCGATTTCGAAAGGACAAGCGCCCGGCGGGTTCGAGAAAAAACGGAAGAGACCGGCGTTACCACTCACACGGTCGAACCCGCATACGAAGCGCAGTTCGTTCGTCTGAACATATTCCGGGGAAGCTATGCAAACGATTCCACTGCGAGAATTTACGAATTCGAGGTATACGGAGACGGACCGGAAAACCTGGCGCTTAACCGGCCGGCAACCGGCAGTGAACCATGCAGTCCGAATGAAGGCCCGGAAAAAGCCTTCAACGGCAGCATATCGGGAGGCATCGAAGACCGCTGGTGTTCGCAAAGCCAAAACATATATCTGCAGGTGGATCTCGGTTCAGCGGTTTCCGTCCGACGCATAGTAATACGGCACGCAAGCGCGGGAGGCGAGCCCGAAGAACATAATACGGCGCTCTTCAGCCTCCGGGCGAGTCTGGATAACAAGGACTTCACAACTATTGTAAATTCGACCGGCGCAAGATTTGTGGATGAAATCACTACCCACCGCAGGCTGACCTACTTTGACGGCCTCAGGGAAGCCCGCCTGGATTTTGAGAACGGAAAACTTGTCTCGAAAACAACGTATCTACTGAGAGATTTTGATGAAGACCGCAGGATATTCGCGGGCGTGTTTCAGTTTTTCTATCTACGTCTGGCGATATTCTTCGGCTGTCTTGGCATTTTCATGAACCTGTTTCGCGGGGAAATGCTGGACAAAACGTTGCACTACTGGTTTTTAGCGCCCGCCCGCCGCGAAGTTCTGCTGGCGGGAAAGTACGGCGCCGGTCTGATAGCGTCAATCGTTATTTTTACCTTCGGGGCGCTTTTATGTTTCGGCATTATGGTCTGGCCGCACAACCACCTGGAAGTTCAGGCCTTCTGGCAAAGCTCCGGGAAGGAACAAGCCTTGTGGTACGCGGCGGCGGCGGTATTCGGATGCGTCGGTTACGGCAGTGTATTTCTGGCGGCGGGCCTTCTTCTGCGCAACCCGATCATTCCAGCAGCAATATTGCTTGCGTGGGAAAGCGTCAACGGATTTCTTCCCAAACTCATGCAAAAGGCAAGCATTTTTTATTACCTGCAATCCCTGTGTCCGGTCCCCGCGCCGGTAAACCAGGATGTACCGGGTCTCCTGCGCATCCTGCTGACGCCTGCCGTCCCGGCTTCACGTTCCGGCGCAATCCTGAGCATTCTGGCAATTACCGCCGCCGTTCTGTGGCTTGCGCGTTTAGCCATTTTACGTATGCAAATTTCCTACAGCTCCGAATAATTCCGGATCATTCCGTTATTTTTTTTTGATTCTGTAAACCTCGGCATATATACGGCGCAGAGGCGCGACGCAGTACTGCTGAATCAACTCTCTGAAAATCAAAGGTTCTGCAATCAACTCCTCCATGTATTTTTCTGAGATACAGAAAGTCAGACGTACGATATCGGCTTTCCCCTCCCGTTCTTCCACTTTGATGGTTCCCAGATCTTCCTTCAGATGAAAGACATCGCAGTTGCGTATTTTTTTGAGTTTCGTAAAACCTTCGACCGGTTTTTCCCGGTTGGCCTGGTAATAAACGGCCAGCCGGCGGCCCAATTCGGCGTAGTTAAAATTAGGAACCTTGTTGTTCACGCTGACGTCCAGGGCGCAGCCTTCATCGGCGTCGTCAATAATGCTCAATCCATATGTAAAATCAAGATCCGCCTTGTTAAACTTGATTCTGTGTCCGGTTTCGTCGTGAAAACGTTTCAGCTCTTCAGGTCCGAAGATATCGGGGTTTTCAGCTTTTTTTTCCGTAGTGATGTAATATTCGCTGACGCTTTGATACCACTGATCAATGATGGTTTCCAACGCCTTGTCGATCATTTCCGCAATTTGGGATGGGATGTTTTTTCCAGGCAAGCGTATAATCCTCAGTAAAAATTCCGCTTATGGAAACGCTGATTAATCCTGCACAACCATTTACTCGGCACATCTCCACGTAACAGCGGAATACGTAAGAAAGTTGGTTATAAATAAACCGACAAAGTGTACCACGGAAACGCGTCATTTTTCTCTCATACTCCATTTTTTTCTAATTTTCAAAATA
>Ga0123353_10019263_pt1 | contig 10129 bp, 7 predicted proteins | sample TergutLab28metaG_3_FD_92763 | JGI IMG/M metagenome (GOLD analysis project Ga0123353, IMG submission 92763) | Labiotermes labralis P3 segment gut microbial communities from Petit-Saut dam, French Guiana - Lab288 P3 | ecosystem: Host-associated > Arthropoda: Insects > Digestive system > Gut ...
CCCGTTTCCCCGCAAAACCTTTATGTCCCAGGAAAGTAGCGAAGTCCACCCTGTAGGGGTTGCGGGAGGAAAAAAAATGCAGCCCGCATCCTCCCACCCCCCCCCCCCCCCCCCCCCCAACCAAAACAAAAACTGAAGTCATTCTTTCTATTAGGAGGAGTGAGTGCAGATGGTAGGATTATGTTCTGATGAAACTTAAGGAAATAGTGCTTGAGAATGGTTTAGATTCATTTCACTGAGTAAAAGCTGATGAATCTTTGGGTTTTAAACATGCTATCCGTTGAAAAGCTACGCGACTCTCAGCTCTTCAAGTAAGGCCCTGGTCCTTGAAGTTAGTCACATCCGCTGTGATAAGTATGTCTGCTAAAGATGATGTGTGGTAGATGGGAGTGACCGCCCAAAACTAGGCGCGGCTGTGGAGAAGACAAGATGCTGAGAGGATTCCCAAGATGATCCTAAAAAAATGTTCGAGAAAATGCACCGACTTACACTCCATTTGGCATGGGTGGAGGTTGTTGGGGTGAGAGAGGGAAGTAGCAGTCTAAATGAATGAATTAGTGACCTTCTGTCCTGAAGTCATGGGAACGGATACGCGGAAGAACCACAGGATGGGATCGGATGGAGGAAGGAAGCGGGAAGGGGGCAGTAGTAGGAGGAGAGACGAAGAGGATGAAATGAATGGGGAATGGGAGAATCCACGAGGGATGAAGGGACCTGATCGATGTTTAGAGGCGAATGAGGGAGGAAATCCGATAGCACTCTTAAGGGGGAGAATTTCAGGCTGTCTAATCCTACTTACTGGGTTTAAGACCGAGTCAATTTTAAGAAGATTTCTTTCTTCTTCAATTGGATGCCGTATAATCTGGTAGACGTGTACTGATGTTTCAGGGCAGACCTCGGTTATGGAAGCAGCAGGTTCTTCTGAAAACATTCGTCCCTCCATCAGTCTATACGGTGTCTCATCCTACAACACAAATCGGCGGCCTACACATTCACGGCCATGGAAACCACAAATCTCAGTTTTTTTTATAAGACCAAGTTCTTCTGGCACGTGATGTCTTAAGTTATATTTACTGACGATTTAATTTATTTAACGATGCTTTATATAACTTGATTAACTCCATGGAGCGCAGTCCTTCCTGAGAAGCTAACCGGTTTTAGCTACTCAAGAAACTTCCTGCATTGTATGGAACCCGAAGATTTACCCTTTATTCACAAGTGCCCACCAGCTGTCCCTATCCTGAACAAGATACATTTAGTCCATGCCCCCCCCCCCACCCACCACTTCTTGAAAATCCATTTTAATGTTATTTTCCCATCTAAGCCTAGGTCTTCCAAGCGGGTTCTTTGGAAAAGTTTTCTCCTCCAAAACCCTGTATGCATATCTTCTGTCTCCCACACGTCACATACCCCACTCATCTCATTCTTCTTGATTTGATCACCCGAATAATATGTAGAAAGGAATGCAGACCATAACGCTTGTTGTTATACAGATTTATCGATTCCCCTGTTAGCTGGTCTCTCTTAGGCCCCAAATACCTTCTCAGCCGATGCTTCGAATATGATAGAATATGCCAAAGTCGAAGCTAGGATGGCTGTTGAGTGAAAATTTGAAAGTTTAAGGGTGGAAGCGGTTGTTTCATATATTCAGATACTTTCCAGCTTGCCTGAAGCAACTCCAATATTGGAAAAGCTATTGATTTACCGGCGGATCACAAAGCTACAGGTATCCGCATTAAGTGCAGATGTGGTAGCAGTGAGAAATCTGTTCCTGTGATGCTGATTAAGAACAACAAAAATATTCTTTATTTTAAAAAAGTTATATGGTTTTAAGGTAAACAAGTAATTGTAACATTTTGATGTTCACGTGACCGTGCAGCATGACATATTCTTACAATAAAACCAACTAGATGCACTAATTTCTCAAATTTATTTTTGGAATAAAATTCTACATGTTTCGGACAGTTCCTCTGTCCATCATCAGGAGTCTAGTACTGTACACACAGCAGTGGTATATGTCATACAGGTTTGCTGACTGCTTGCCGTCAGCAAACCTGTATGACATATACCATTGCTGTGTGTACAGTGAAAAACTCCTGATGATGGACAGAGGAACTGTCCGGAACGTATAGAGTTTTATTCCAAAAACAAATTTGAGAAATTAGTGCATCTAGTTGGTTTTATTGTAAGAATAACTGTAATATCATCTGCGCCCGCAAGGCTTGCCTGTGCCGATTTTACAGAAGCAGAGCTCAGCAGCATTATGTTGGGATTTATGATAAAGAATCTCACATAATGTGGCAATGAATGTGGAAAAGTACGGCTAGAAATTCGTTAAAGTGAAATAAGGCTTTAACCGCGACGCTGTTCACATAACTCACAGTCACTCAGTAAGCACTGTCAACAACAAATATGTTACTATCACTGCTGCTGCTAATACTACTGCAGCTAGTACAACCACTACCACTAGTAATACTGATGATAGTAATAATAGTCTAAGTTGTATACAGCCCGTGATTTGATCGAGGGATTAATATGGGGTTGAATCACAGCCAGACTGCCACTGTTACAATAGAGCTTCGTTTGTGAGTGACTTCTGAAAAGGAATTTGCATGGTTTTCATGGTTACCAGGTTCGCATGGTTAATATCGAGTCTGGTTTGTGAGAGACGTCACAACTTGCGTTTATATGGGGTCTGGGATTCCATGTTTATGGTATTATATCAAGCGTGTCTGTTCTTTACGTGATACTGGGGAGAATGGATTAGCGCCGCAGTGCAAATAATAATAATAATAATAATTTTAATAATAATAATAATAATACTTACTTACTACATGGTGCAGAGTCCTTCTTGAGAAGCTAAGTGGTTTGCAGCTAGTCAAGAAATTCCCCTCATTTCACGGAACCCGAAGGTTCATTACCGCACTCACAAGCATCCGCCACCTGTCTCTATCTTGGGCCAGCCCAACCCAATCCATATACCCAAATCTCACCTCCTGGAGATCCATCCTAATATTATCCACCCATCTACGCTTAGGTCTCCCCAGTGGTTTCCTTCCCTCCGGTTTCCCCAGCAAGACCCTATACACCCCCTCTCCTAACCCATACGCGCAATAATAATAATAATAATAATAATAGAGATAAATTCTTAACTAAGCACCAATCCATGAAGGTTTATGGGATTTTGAACGTACAGCTGCATTTTCTTAACATCGGCCCCATAATTATAATTACAAGTAATTATAGTATAGTAGTAACCAACAAAAACACATAAACGACTAAAAATCATACAAAGCATAAAATTCCTACATTTTTCAGCGCCATGACGGGTTATATAATGTAAAATTTCCAAAATAATAGTCCAGAGCCTAGGTTTAACATTTCAGATTCCGTACGGCCCGGAGGCCAGCTAATCCCAATAAAATTCTTCGTGATTTTTCTCATTTACTTCGGTAAATTCAGGAAAGTAGCTCCGTTAGGCCACGATTGCTTCCTTTCAGATAATTTCCGTTTCACCATTCTCCAATCATCCTAACGTTGCCGCTATAGTTTGCCGCATGACATCTCCTGTGCCTCGTGAACAGAATGCTGGACAAAACCACGACACTAAGATAGTTAATATATCCTTTTGATATTCCAAAAATTCTGACGTTTTGAAAAGACGCCAATAAATCAGAATTATGTGAGTGCAGGAATAATAAAAAATTAAATTAATTTAACGTCTACTACTATGCAGTCCAAAACACTTGCCTCTTCTTTTGCTGTCTACAGATTATACAGAAATATAATTTTACCTCTTCCTTTAATGGGAAGAACGGAGGAAGATGGGGCCAAAATGTGAGGAAGAGAGAAGAGAATGAGGACCACTTCGTAGTAAAGCGTCATGATTTGTACTTCTCACCTGATATTAGTCGGGTGATAGAATAATGGAGGATGAAATTCTTTACAGTGTGGCTGCGCGCATCCCATATGGCTCACAATTTTTGCTGTGATTCCTACCGTGTACATAACGCGACTTCTATCTATTATACTATTGTAATTATATTAGGGTCAAGTATGTGACGTGTGCTAATTTCCTGGGTCCGTTGTTCACTGATTTGGCTTCTGGTTGTTATGTCCTTTGTGGTTGTATTGGTTCTCCTGCTTTATAGTTTTCCGGTGGATGGGGGGGAGGTGCCTGTCCACTTGTTCTTTGTAGTAACCAATACAACCTCAACGGACATAACAACCAGAAGCCCAATCAGTGAATAACGGACCCAGGAAATTAGCACACGTCACACACTTGACCCTAATATAATTACAATAGTATAATAGATAGAAGTCACGTTATGTACACGGTAGGAATCACAGCAAAAATTGTGAGCCATATGGGATCCCAAATGCGCGCAGCCACACTGTAAAGAATTTCATGTTTCTTAGCTTGGCCTGAAGATGACTTTTTAAGTCGAAACATTTCGCTTTAACTTATGTTTTATTATATAGTTGTGTTGACTGAAATATATATTAATAAAGTGAATATATAAATGCACAACGGGATAACTTCATTCAAATTCAAAAAGCAGGATGATTTACCGGCACATCGCACTTATTGGGAAGAAAAATGTATGCGAGATTTTGGTGGGAAGACCTTGGAAAGGGGATACCTGAAAGACCTAGACGTAGTTGGGTGGGTAATATTAAAATGGGTCTAAAAATTAGGGTGGTAGGAAGATGTGGATATAAAACAAAATATATGAGGCATTCAAGAGTACAAACCGAAGTGAAGAATAAGGAAATAGAAATAGAAGGAATGAAAATCGAAGAAGTAAACTCCGCCAAATATCTTGGAACAACTATGAATGCGGACAACTTAATAGAAGAAGAAATAAATGAAAGAATTGCAGCTGGCAATAGATCCTTCTTTGCAAACAAAAAAATATTCCAAAGCAAACTAATAACTAGGAAAACCAAAGAAAGGCTGTATCATACGGTAATCAGACCAGTAGTAGTATAGGGATCCGAATGTTGGGTATTAACAGAAAACATTAAGCAGAAATTATTGGTATTCGAAAGGAGATTATTGAGAAGAATTTTTGGCCCAACGTAGAAAACAAATGGAGAATGGAGACAAAAAACAAACGAGGAGCTGGAAAACCTGATTAACCATGAAAATATAGTAAGGCACATTAAAAGTAAGAGACTGAGTGGGTGGGACATGTTGAAAGAATGCCTGATGAAAGAGTAGTTAAAAGCATTTATAAATGGAAACCACACGCAACAAGACCGAAAGGGAGGCCAAGATTAAGATGGGATGATGACGTGAGAGACGATTTGAGGAAGATGGGAGTAAATAATTGGAAACAGAAGGCACAGGAAAGGAAACCATGGAGAGGAATAATTGAGCAAACCAAAACTCACAGAGTTGTAGAGCTGAGGAAGAAGAAGAAAGAAGATGTGGACTCGATTAATATGGAACAGAGTGGAAATGTGGCGGTATGTTGCTGAATTGATACAGAACCTTCCTGTTATTTAAAATGTGAAGAACTTCTTGACTACCTGAGGAACTGTCAGCTTATCAGGAAGGACTTTGCTCCATGAAGTTTGTTATTTAGTTAGATATTTGGTTGGTTGGTTGTTTAGTTACTGATTGCTTCATAAATATAGCGTTAAAAAGACTGAAGTTATTAGGCAGTGTAGGGGATCCTGTTCTTAGTAAAGAGGGGGGGGGGGGCCGAAAGAGAGAAAGAAAGAAGGAAAGGAGTTTAGCAATAACCACAGCCAACTTGCCTGCTACTTCTTAGCGCGCACAGTAAACACTAGATCCGTAGAATTCAATTAATCCTCTCGTATCAGAGAGGGAGTATAACATAGAAAGAAATAAGTAAAGAACCCGGGAGAGTGAGAGATATAGAGATACGAAAGTGAGGCAAACAGAAAGCAAGTCAAAAGGGAAAATAAATTGGATTTGAAGATAGAGAAAACGTAAAGATGATGCAATGAAGTAAGAACGAGTGGACCAATGAAAAATGTGCTTGTAGTATGTGAGGTGTATGGAGGGCTGATTTGAAGCGACTCGTCGTCACAAATTGTCATTCGATTTCGACTCGATGGAGTGCGAATTCTACATCGAGATGTTCTGAATAGCATGAGAAATCGTGGAGAGGATCTTCTGCATCTTCTAACATTCCCTTATGTAAATTGCATTCTTTACAATTCTTGAAAAGATTATTTAATACGAACATTTTAGCGTCTTATTCGAGCATTAAAGTCTCTATGGGATAAGCTTCCAATCAATCGTAACTCAGAATGTGTCCGTTTACTTAAAAAATGTTAGTACTGCAACAACACGTCTTTTGATCCTCTTCTCTCAGCGCAGCACAAAATTAGTCTAGGCACCGGCGCTGTTCAATAATCTTACTTGTTTTCTACGTAAGAACTATTGAAATAAAAGTTACATTACCCTACCAAAAATCTACACTGGGTAAGCATTACAAAACAGCGAATTCTTTTAAATCATTTCGACTAGAGAAATGTCTCAGGTGTTCTTGTCATGTATCAAGTGGTAAATAAATGTTTTGAAATGCGCGAAATTTGAGGTTCTGACAGCGGTGTCGAAGTTTCGAGTCTTTTGGGACGTTACTCCACGTCGATTGGTGAATAGTTAGCTGCGTTGCGGAGGAGCCTGTGTTTTTGAAACGTCGGTAACTGATTACTGATTGACATGGCATGGCACTTCATAAGAATTATATCTACATCTTTTGACAAAAAAAAATATTATATTCGTACAGGTGGTACACCAACACTCAGTGCAAAACCACTGCTGAATCTATTTCATTCTACTCTTGTTAACTCTTACGTATCTTTTGTTATGAACTGAAATAATGTATTCTCATATATTTTAGATTCACATCAATTGCGTACTTATCACCCGAAAAGCTTCGGCTAAATTTTGTCATTGCTGAAGTGAATGCGTCTACGGATATTATATATATGTATATATATATATATATATATATATATATATTAATTTCTTCTTTCTTAAGCTCAGAGCCTTAGAAGTGTAATAAGGTCACCCTATAAACTGCAATGAAGGCATAGAGTGGGAGTAGAGGCATAACTCTACTCTTTCTTCAACCTAAGCGCTAGATTGTATGGGTGGTAAAAGCCACACCACAGCCGATACACCCCCGTGATATCCCCAGGAATGACGCGTCACTCATTGTGTAGAAGGCTGATTTTGCCCCATGGCCGGTCTGGACGGGTGCAGATAATCTCGTGTCCACCGGTTCGATCTCCGGAGCGTCCAGTACGCAACGAGTTGGAAATGTGATAAGAAATAATGCCAGTCTGCCTTTGTTAAGGACGCCTGTTTGAATGCAACTAACTTATTCCCGAGTCTTTAAACAGAGGCGATGTAAATTATTGTGTATTTGATTTGATAAATACCCTAGATGTCTATGAAATAATCGCCCTCATTTCAGTATAATGCGTATAGGAAAGTGGTGTGTAGCGGAAGAAAAATTTGGTTATCTGACTGCCTTCGAAAACCAAGTCAGAACCATGGAAATATTGGTTTTTCATTAGTAAATAATTTTCCACATATTATTTATAAAACACAACCTTCTATACTTCTGAAATAATAATAATAATAATAATAATAATAATGGTGTTATAGGCATGTGAAGAGGAAATGAAATACCGAGAGGAAGTCGGAATATAAAAAATATATTTATTAGTAGCTTAATATCAAGTATCTTAAGTTGTAAATATCATTATTATGTTTAATTATGTATGTGGTTTGCTGTAAGCTCATGGAATTAGGAAGAAGTGTTTTAATGTCGCTGTCATTTACTACAGCGTTGATGATAGACAAATGAAATATGAGTAAAAAAACTGGCAGAATTAATTCGACAAGGGACGTGAATGCGATGGCAGACAAACCTGTCCTTCTGCTTTATTCAGCATAAATTTTGTACATGAACAGGCTTGGTTCTGAGTTCGAGACTTCGTGGTGACAGATCAGCAGCTAGCGACCTCTACCTCGCTACGACGCATTTTAAATGTCAATCCGACTGGTTGACCCCTTTAATTGCCCACCGAAGCAAAATTTTATGAAAGTATGCGGTTTGGTCTGGTGTTTTAAAAGCCTTTGTTTTATGGAATAGGACGCCATTACATTGTTCAGCACTATGCACTGAAACAAACAGAATTACTTCATACTACGAGACTTAGTACGGATACATTCGGTACAAAGGCGCACTATTGTAGCAACTTCTTGACACAAGTCCCAGCATGTTCCACTACTCTGTACCCCGAACAAAAGAACAGTCGTGTTATTCGGGAACGCAAAATTTATTTAAAAATTTATGAGCACCTCAATATTCTGTGCGCTATATAGTAACGTGTAACAAATTCCAAATAGAGCAATATTTCCAAAATTATCCCTAGCGGAGCCCTTCTGTCTTTGAAAAATTACCACAGATCCACCCATCTTTGCTCAAGTAAATATAAGATGTTCATATGATAGATATCCGAATCCGAAATTAGATATTTATATCTGAGGAATGATTTTAGATGGCTACAAAAACTAACCAGTGACACCCACAACAATGTATTGCATGATTTGACCCTAATTAAAATGTTTCTCGCCCGCTTTGTGGATACAGGAAGTCCTTTAATTAGATATTCTAAACGTCATACGAAATAAACATATCGCAAATTGAAGAAGTTCCATGATTATTTTTAAAAAATCCAGAAAAAAATGAAAATGTAAATTTTAAAGTAGCCATTACAGAAATGTATCCTCGGATTTTTCGGGAACTGGTCGCGAATCCCTGGGATCCGCGGAGCACATTTTGGGGACCACTGATATACAGGATCAAAAAATATTAGTCGCCATCATAGAAAATTTAGTCTCCACGGCGACCCGGCGCTCGGGATCTGTGCGCCCTTGGTGCTATTCCTTTCTGTCTCCCGTCCCATAACACCCGACTGCTACGGCTTTGTATAAGTCATTGACATATTGCTATTGATTGGAATATAGAATGCCATAGTCGGGATTCTTCAGTCGGGTTGTGACTAGGCTACCGGCTGGATCACCAAGATATCGTGTTTCGATTCCTGGCAGGGGCAAGAGACTTTACCTTCTCCAAAATTTGAAGACGGGTTCTGGGGACCGTCCAGCATCCTACTTAATGGATACTGCGGTCTGCATCATGGGAATAAAGCGGTAGGAGCATGAAACTGACCACTCACTTCCATCCAGTGCTGAGGTTAAGAATGTGTGGTGCTATAACTACATTCCCCCATACGCTTTTATCACGTGCACAGACACGCCTTTGCGAATTCAGTAAAAATGAAGATGTTCTGTGCTTAAGAGAGGATAGCGCTATAGAGGCGTATGGCGGAGTGGAGGTACAGCTCCACGCACTTTTGACTTCGTCAAAAATTTGTGTTTCCATCTTCAGGACCGCGCGTTCAAACGCGCACATAAACTGCTTGTTACAGAACTGTACAGGCTGTAGTTTGATTGCTTGTAAAGCAGTTGGTCTTGCGTCATCGGGCTTCGAGTCCCCACAGTGGCAAGGCATTTCCTACTGGACGGTATACCCAGTGCGTCTAAGAGGCCACCAAACTTCCTATCCAACTGCTAACTAGGCGAAAATGTGTAACAGAGATTGTGATTAATAGCATACATCTAGTGCTGCGGCGAAGAAGGTGTGGAGCTTCACCTCCATTCTCCATATATCTTATTGGAATGGTTCTTAAAGCACAAGCAACTTAGTTTAGAAAAAAGAGGTAGCATAATTAAAACCTTCGCCAAAAAAAAAAAGAGTTTCTAACGCATAAGATCTAAGGCCCCTAATTTCGAGAAAGTTTTTTTTTTAACACGATCGACAAGGACGCAAATACACCAACTACACTGATGTCTTGTACTAACAAAGGTCGGTGCTCAACACGATCTTGGACGGACGTCGTCGATGGTTTCTTGCATTCCTGGCGGATTTGTTCTGTAGCCCGGAGGGCAACTCTCGGTCCAATCACGACCAGCTCCCCTCACCAACGCGCGCATGGGATGCAATTGCTCAAGACAACCTCTGGCGCAAAGCAAGGTACCCTCCCCCGATCGTACCCCCCCCCCCCCCCCCGC
>Ga0123353_10019266_pt1 | contig 10128 bp, 8 predicted proteins | sample TergutLab28metaG_3_FD_92763 | JGI IMG/M metagenome (GOLD analysis project Ga0123353, IMG submission 92763) | Labiotermes labralis P3 segment gut microbial communities from Petit-Saut dam, French Guiana - Lab288 P3 | ecosystem: Host-associated > Arthropoda: Insects > Digestive system > Gut ...
GATTTCATCGCCGCGTTCTTTCGGCGGATCAACAGGCAGTAACAGCGACATCATGTGTGTATCGGAGGATACCTTTTGTATTGGATTTGCAATTAGCCGTGCGAAAAAAAACGCCGCAAGTAGGCTGACAAGAGTAATAAGACCGAAAACCCATGCCGTTCTTTGTAAAATCTCCGTATACATTGAAGATTCATAAAGCGAACCGGCTACAAGCAACCGCATACCGTTATCTACGCTGATCGTAAATATACTCTGTCGCGTGTTCTGAAGCTCCGGAGAAAATAAATCATTACTTTCGCCCGGTTTACTTTCGCTTCTCACAATTTCGTTTGGAGTTTCAATTATTCCAACATGACTTGCAAAGCCGTCTGTTTGAAATAAAATCTCGCCTTCCTCGTTTAATAAGCAAAACTCGAAAGAAGCGTTCCACCTATGAAAATCTTCCGCAAGTGCAATGATTTCTTCCGTTGTTTTTCCTTGAATTTGTTCTCGGAAAAGCTTAAAGGTTTCGGATAATTGTTGTTGCTGAGTTAATGTAATAGTGGTTCTTATCTGATTAGAGAAAAATAAAAACATACCACCGATGACAATTGATAAAATCAACATGGTGAATAAAAAGACTTTACTAAAAATACCGAAAATATTTTTCTTAATCATCACTTTCCATCTCCAAACAATATCCAACACCCTTGATTGTCCGTATAATACCGCAGGGTAGTTTATCCCGCAGCTTCTTCATACTGGCATGAATAATTCCTTCATTGCCTTCAAAATCATAACCCCAAATGCGATTAAGCAAGGTTTCATGGTTGATAATTTTCCCCGGGTTACGGCCGAACAGTTCTAAAATTTCATACTCCTTTGGAGTTAATGTTATTTTTTCGCCGTCATATTCCGCGCCGTAGTTTTCAGGAAACAGCACGAGTTTACCTGCCTGTATTTCTTTTTTTAAAGCTCCGCTGCGCCGAAGCAGGGCTTCAGAGCGTTTGACAAGTATCTGCATGGAAAAAGGCTTCGTCACATAATCGTCCGCTTGGTTACCAAACGCCTGTAGTTGATTATCGTCATCCGACAGCGCGGTCATCATCAGGACAGGCGTATCGCGGATTTGCCGGAGTTCTTTTAAAAGCTCCTGCCCGTTTGTTCCGGGGAGCATAATATCGAGTATGATTAGCTGATATGTTTTATCGTAAAATAAATTTAGCGCATCATCGCCGTTGGCACAGGCGTCCACAAGCCACCCTTCTTTGCGTAGGAATTTGCAAACCATATCTTGTATTCTCGTGTCGTCCTCAACGACCAGAATATTAATATTCACACACAACACCACCTCGTATAACATTGTACCGCCGCAATCTAACTTTATTCTAACTTTTCACGTGTCCTTCAAGTTGCAAAGCGGAGCGCACCGATCCGAATCACCAACTCTCTGAGTTCGACGGGTATGGCTATATAATCATCTATCCCATCTTGAAAAACTTGCTGCTTGGATGTAATATCGTCACGCGCCGTCATAAACAGGATTGGGATTTCCTTATTGAATTACCGCACGGTAGCGGCAAACTGAAAGCCGTTTATACCGGGCATTATAATATCCGATACGATTAGGTCAAAGAGATTTCCATACATAGCATCGCAGGCTTCATTTGCACCGAGGCAGCCCACTTCCTCATATCCATTTTGCGTCAGGTAAGAGTAGACAACCTTGTTAAGTTCGCGGTCATCCCTCAACGATAAGTATTTTAAACACGGAGTAAGCCCCCTTTGTTTTCGTTACCATGTATTATAGCATAATAAGAGAAGAGATTGAACTGGATTTGCCTGTATTCTAACTGATGGTTGTTTGTGAGATGTTTGTTGAAATGTAAGTTTTTCTCTCTGACAATAAGGGGATGCAAAAGCACCCCTTAAGCATCTGTGTGATTGTATCAATTTCAACATGGTAGACATAAGAATAGCGACAGATTTTTTGGCTCTATGTCAAGTGTTGGGGTGGGATATTTGGATCCCACCCCAACACTTGACATAGAGCCAATTTTTTGTATTTCCTTGGTTAGATTAGAGTTAGATTCGTCTGTTATCCTTTATTTGCAACAAAAATTAAGGAGGAACAACGATGTATCTTATTCCCAACGGAACGAAGAACCTCGCCCGCAACAAGAGGCAAAACATACTGCTTGTCACCGTTACGCTGGCAAGCATATGCTATCTGTCTGAATTGCGATTTAGCGGATGAAGTCAAAGATAGTCGGCTGCAAAAGCCGTGAGCCCATCTGCAAAGCCGCGTTATAAACGTATTCCTGCATCTTGAGTTCCATGATGAGTTCCGTAGGATCCATGAATTCAAGCGCGTCCTGCCTCTCGATCAGGTTGTCGTTCTCGGACTCCAGACGGGAGATTGTGAAATCGAGGTATTGCGTGTCGGAGCCGATCTTTGTTATCTGAAGGTTGATCGAATCGGCGGAGGCGAGAAATTTATTCAGGAGCTTGCCCCCCTCCTCCGCATCAAACGAGGGATCCGTCAGCAAATTAATTATTTCGTCGATCACTAGTATGATATTGTCGTTGCCGTAACCGAATACGTCGAGCCCGACCATCGTGTTCTTAAAAGCGGTGTTTGTTATCACATTCTGCGAATCTGCGCCCTGGCTCATGGCCATACCGAGCCCAATGTCGACGTAAGCGGCGTCGCTAAAGAGGTACGCATGCGTACTTTTGTCGATTGTTGAAACGTCGACGCCGTTATACAGCAGCTTTCCGGTGTCCTTGTCGTAGACGAAAGGCTGAGACTTCGTGTTTGTACCGCCGAAGAAGTAGCGACCGGCGTACTGGCCGTTCGCGCTGAGCAATATCTCGTCGCGCAGCTTTTCGAGCTCTCCCGCGATTATCTTGCGTTCGTCTTCGCTGTTTGTGCCGTTTAATGCGGACGTCAACTTGGTAGAGATATCCTTAGTGAGATCGGAGAGCTGCATCAGAGTATTTTCCGCGCCGTTGAATACGTTCAGTGCGTGTTGAGCATTGTCTTTGTACCCGTTCAGGTTAGCAATGCTCCTACGTATGCCTATCGCGCGTATGCCGTTTGAGGGGTTTTCAGCCATGTTCAGGAATTTGCGTCCCCCGGCGGCCATCTTCACGTTTGAGTTGTTGAGTGCGCCTAGATTTTTATTCAGATTCGATGTGTAATTACGCGCTATCGCTGCATTAGTTATTCTCATTCTCCATTCCTCCTATCTGCCTACAGTGCCCATGCCGTTGATGATTTTGTCCAGGGCTTCATCCAGGACATTCATATAACGAGCCGCGGCATTGTAATAGTTCTGATACGTCATCATGTCTATGCCTTCCTCGTCGACGGATACAGCAGAGACTGAGTTGCGGCGGTCGGCATACCCGCTTATCACGGTGTAGGAGGCGTCGAGCAGCGTGCTGATGACCTCCTTGTCAAGGCTCATATCGGACTGGAAAGCAACAAGAAATTCCTGAAAGTTCCCAGAGAACCCGCCAACGCGATAACCATTCGCGGCGGTCATTGCATCCTTGAATTTTAGAATGTTGTCGTTTGCGGCGCCGCTTTCGTATTGAACCGAGACCGTACCCTCAGTAACGTCCTTACCGGTTGTGTTAACTATCAGGCCGATATTATTCGAGCTATCCTTGAATTCCACACGGCTGTTTGGGGCGAGAGGAAGATCTGCCCAGTAGGTTGTACCGTCGATCTTAACTCCAATTTTTGTCGGTGGGGTTGCGGAATCGTACGTGAATTTGTAGCCGCCGCTGGGAACCTTTACGCCGTCGCCGCCCAGCTCGACGGAGCGTATCCACGCGGGGTTCGAGCCGCCCGTAAGCTTGAGCGAGGCCGTCGCATCATCAATGGCGTTATATTTCGTAGCCGTAATATAAAGCGCGTCATTGAGCCACTCTGAGGAAAGCGAAATATTCTTGGCCGTTATGGTTGAATCAACGATCACGTTTTCGTCTGCGGCCGTAGCCGCTCTCGGAGTCATACTGGAAGTGGATATGGTGAACGCGGTGTTGCCGTTGTCGTCAAGGAAGGTGATCTTGCCGTTCTCATCACAGGTTCCGGTATAGGATATACCATCGATGGTTGCCGTTATAGAATCCCCGTTCTGCGGAGGGACTTTGGCAATGCCCGATAAATCAAAGCTCATTGATTGTACTTTGCCGGAAAATTGTACCGTACCAGAGGCCATGGAATTTATCCATTGGGGTACTTTGCCACCATTTACGCCCTTGAGCGTCAGCGTGAGCGGTGTGAAAAGGTTTTTTTCATACGTCATAGAAAGAAGCGGGTCGGTTCCGTTCTTGTCGCCGCTGTTTTTGGCCTCGTCTTCGCTTATATTGTTTACGCGGTTGAATATCTCGGCCAGCTTCTGCGCGAATTCGTCGAGAGACGCCTGATAATACGGTATACCGCGGAAAGAACTTTCACCGGCTCCGGCGTTTGGCCCCTGGCCGTTGAGGACGTCGAGGAAACCCTTGAGTGCGCCTTTTTGCAGCCTGATATTTTCTCCGTTCGGGATAACGGCCTCGGAGATACTGTCGATTACCGAGATTGATACATTGCCGCTTTCGGGGTCTTCGTTTACCCTCAGCTTGTTGTAATCTCCTGAATTGACGAGCGTTATGGGCGGTTCGGTATTGTTAAGCTCGATGCTCAGCCTTTCGACCGTTACGCCGTTGCTGAGTTTAACGGGCGTCCTAACTACCTTGATATCGAGGTATTCCGATAATTTGTCGATAAGCAGGTTGCGCTCGTCGTTCAATTCGTTGGAGGGGTTACCGTAGATGTTGTCTTCCTTTATTCTCTGATTGAGCGTCGCTATCTGCTCGAGGATCACGTTGACGTTGTATTCAACGGTTTCTTTGAGCTGGCTTGTCTGTTGCGCTCGAGTCTCCTCAAGCCGACTCGCGCTCTTGTTTATCATTGATACAAGCTGGCTGGCCGTGTTGCGCACGACCATCGCGAGCTCCTTACTATCGGCCTGTTGGGCATAGATATCGAGCGCGTTTATGAGGTCGCCAAGCTTGGAATGGAGACCGTCGGTCATTATTTCATCAAAGATATTGTTTATGTCCGTCAGGCCGTCGTATTTGACGCCCAGTTCGCCGTTTGTGGATGCCTCGGCACGGTAACGGTTGTCGAGGTAAGGGTCGCGTATTTGGTTGACGCCGCTCACCATCGCGCCAAGCCCGGCCGAATTCACGCCAAAGGTAGCGAACTTGGACGGCGAACCCGAAAGGCTGAGAGACACCTGGTCCACCCTTTGACGTGTGTAACCGAGCGTTCGGGCGTTTGATATATTATGGCCTACCGTATCCAAGCCCATCTGGGCCACGTTGAGAGCTCTTTTGGCTGTTTCGAAGCCTTGAAATGTCGGTCTGATCATGGGTTAACCTCCTTTATTTAGGTTAAGGGGCCTGCTGAAAATCAAGCAACTGGCCCTAAACGGATACATGGAGAATGCGGCTTTCGCCACCTGCGGCCGGTTTCGGCGCGGATCCGGGTTTTCCGTATGAAGCCGTGCTCGAATGATCCATGCGGTTTTTCAAGCACTCAAGGCGGTAGATACGCTCTTCGGTCAGTGACTGGCATTTTTCGTTTAGCAGGCGCACCTCGTCGAGCCTCGTACAGAGTTTGGCAAATACAGCCTGGAAATCGGGCTGGTATTCCACCAGCATTTCGTTTATGACCGCGCTTAAGCTTTCGCCTTTCAGCCCCAGTTTATCGCGATAAGATTTTAGGTTGGCGTCAAAGCCCCTTGCAAGCAGTACGAAAACCTGTTCCTCCTTGATGATGCCGTCGAGCGCGTCGCTATTGAAATTCACGACGGCGTCGAGTTTCATGGACAAAAGGTCGGCAAGCTTCGTAAAGCTTTCGAGAAGTTCGACAAGATAACTATGGAATTTATCGTAATAAATTTCGCTGACTTTGATATTGTCGTTATCGGTCACAGACCTAACCTCCTTCTAAATTGATCTTCCATATATATACCATCCTTGAGGGTATTACCGAATGTTTTCTTTAGGAATCCCAAGAATCCCTGTATAGAGGAGTGATCAAGTTGAAAACATACTCTTCACGAAGCCCGCCTTTGCGGGCCCCTCATAAAGTTAAAATACAAATATATCCCCGGCGGAGAACTCCGCCTAACTCCGCCGGGGCGGTCAATCAATGCGTTACCGCTTGAGGTTTACAAGCTCCTGGAGCATTTCGTCGGATACCGTGATGATCCTCGTGTTAGCCTGGAATCCGCGTTGAGTGGTTATCATGTCGGTGAACTCCTTTGAGATGTCGACGTTCGACATTTCGAGGTTGCCCGCGTTCAGACCGCCCGTCCCCTCAAGTCCCGGCATAACGTAAATCGCGTTGCCCGAGTTGGAGGTCTCGCTGAAGTAGCTCGTGCCGGACTGTTCAAGGCCCGACGGGTTCGTGAACTTGGCGAGCACGAGATTGCCAAGAACGATCGGCTCGGATTCGGCAGGCCGGGCATTGGCTATGTTTTGGTTGAACGCCTTGCCATCAAATTTTGATTTGTCAAGCCCTATCGTGATATCGCCGAGGGACAACGTGTCCGTCGTTACGGTGTCCCACTTCGTAGGCGTTTCAGGTAGTTTTATGACGTTTCCGCCCTTATCGGATACTGTCATTTGATAATACAATTCCATAGTTACATCACTGGTATAGCTTTTGGTTTCGCCGGTAGGGTCTGCGGCGGCCGCGGCAGAGGCAAGAGAAACAATATCCGCGCTTTTGACATCATCGTCCATGGTAATGGTGAGTCCGACCTTGCCGTTGTCGTCTGCGAGAACGATTTTGCCGTTTTTAAGGTAACCGGTGAGGGTCATGGGCTCCTCGTCCTGACCGGGCGTATTGTCTTTAGTAATCGAAAGAGTAACCTTGCCGTCACTGTCGATTTTTACGTCCCATTTACCCTCGGGCATCGCAAGCTCGCCCATTGCCATATTTTTAACGCCAAGTCCGCCAAGGGCGGCTGACATTTGCGCATTCGTACAGAACCCCGAAACCCCGAACCTTACCGGGCCGGAATAATTGGACGTCGCCGGAATGGAAAACGTTTCGTTGACAAACCAAGAGGGGTTGGTGGAAAGACCATTGACCTCAGTGTCTCCGGGTAGCATACCGGTGATTGTTCCATTTGCGCTTATGGAAATGCCCGTGAGCTTATCGAGTATCTCAGGGTTAACCCAAATGGATTGAAGCGAGTCGCTGTTGATGGTTCCGTCCGCAGAGACCTGAGGATTACCGTTAGCATCGGTAGGGAAGCCCTGTACGAGGTTTCCGTTAGAATCTATCAGGTTGCCCTCGGAGTCGAAGCCAAGGATGCCGAGGCGGGTATATAGAAGCTTGCCGTTCTCGTCCTTGCTGACGAGGAAACCATCGCCGGTGATATAAACGTCCATCGCGCGGTCGGTCGATGTCATGCCGGCGCGGCCCATAATGACGTCGATAGTTGCGATGGCTGCACCGTAGCCTATCTGCGTCGGGTTTGTACCACCGGATATGCTGGCCTTACCGGAGCTCGCGCCGGAAAGGTTCTGATAGTAAACGTCCGCGAAGGTGGTACGGCTGGCTTTAAATCCATAAGTGTTGACGTTGGAGATGTTGTTGCCTATAACGTCCATTTTAGTTTGATGCGCCCTGAGTCCCGCTACTGCGGAAGAAAGTGATCTCATCATGATTAAATACTCTCCCTTTAAATTGCGGGTGGCCATTCTGTCGGGATACTCTCGTCGTTTTAAATCCCGTCAGCCTCCTTAAAAGGTCCGGCTGCCTAAATAATGACCACTCCGTTTATGTTTGTGAATACCGTGCTTTTTGTTTCCGCGCCGTCTACCACGGTGACAACGACTTTGTTGGGTACATTGACTATAAACGCCGTGTCGTTGAGTAAGACGAGGGTATCTGTTAACCCTTTTTCCTGCGCTTTCGCGACTGCGCCGTCAAGCCGCTGCATATCTTCCTGCGAGATCGGTATACCGCGCTGTTCGGCGCGTATTTGCGCGTGCTTTGAAAAAACCAGGGATTGGTTCTGCTGCCCCGCCGATACCTCTTGCATCAGTAACTCCTGAAACGACGCGCTCTCCACCGACGTCTTGCCGGTTTTTCCCGGTTTCTGTATCCCCGCAAATGGGATCCCCGTTGTTACCGACCGGTTAAGCGGATTCATGCTGTTCATCCTGATACCTCCCTGTATGAACGTAACGTGCCTTTATCTTACGTTTTAGTCTATATCCGGATCAATCATTGCCGTCGTCGTCGGAACCGTCACTGTCGGAAGGACCCGAATTTATCGGAGTATCGCCGACCGATTTGATGCCGCTCGCGGGATACGCCTTACCGTTTATGGTCACATAAACTTTGCCGTCGATAAGGCTTACGTCGGTCACAAGGCCGCTCACGAACTGGTTAACTCCATCTTCATCTAAATAGGAAAGAGATGCATATTTGCCGATATACCTCGATACGTCGCTGAGCGAGCCTCCGGATTCTGTGTTTATCTCCATAACCATATGAAGATCGTAACTGGTTCCGTTTACTATTACTTTTGGTTGACCGTTGTAGTAAGTGACGCTCTCTACCCTACCGGTTATGATTTCAAGCTCGCCGGTGCTCTCGTTGGGATAGGCTATCGTGACTTCTTTGCCGATATAAGACGCGGCGTATTGCGAAAGCTGGTACTCCTGGAGGGTCTGTATCCCCTTGAGCGAGGCGAACTGGGCCAACTGCGCCACAAATTCTGTACTATCGGTCGGGTTGAGCATATCCTGATTCGTCATTTGCGCTACAAGCAGGGTCATAAAATCGTCCATGCTCAAATCATCGGCTGATTTACCTTTGATTGCCGAGCTGCTGCTTAACCTGTTCGGGTTGAGGTAGACATCGGGTATTGATGACATGTGCTTTGCTCCTTTCTTTGTTTCACCTGGCTAAACGGTGTAGTTGAGAATTCTTTGAGGTTCTGGCAACGAGGAGCTCTTTTCTTCTTCGTCCTGTTGGCCGTTCGAGTCGTTTCCCTTCCGGTTGCCAGTGTTACCGCCATCCCTTCTGCGGTGCGCGTTCGCTTGAAAGTTATCAAGGTTATGTGGCGCGTCCACATGGCTGCCTGCATTCTCGCGCAGCGTCACGACAGTGACGGATTCAACCGTTAAGCTGCCTGTTCTGAGCGATGCGATTAAACTATCGGTTTGTCTTGTTAAAATCTCCGCCGAGTGCGCGTTTGCCGCTGTGATCTGCACCACCAGCTTGCCGCCCTCAAGTATCATTCTGACGTCAACCTTGCCGAGTTCCTGCGGGTGGAGCTGCATTTGAAACTCCATTTTCTGCGTTTCAAGGTTCTCGATAATCTGCGTGCGTATCTGTTCTGCTTGCTCGGGAACCCTTGCTTGTGGCATGTTTTCGTCTGCGGGCTGAGCGACCGGATCCCGAAAATAAAGATATTCAGGTTCCTTTTGGCCTACCATCTCCAGCGCGGCTCTGTCTGTCTCCGGCATTTCCTTAAGCGGCTTCTGCTCAGTTATTGGCGCGGCATCGGTTCTGATCACAGACATTTTCGTCGCGGTTTTCTGCTCCGGTATTTCTGCGTCTTTTACCGGCGCATCAGGAGCCTTGTCGGTCTCAGCTTTATCTGTCCTCTCCACCTCTTCGGGCTCGTCGACGTCATACAGCTGTTCGGTTTCCAAAAACTCCACGGCTTTCTCCGGCTGTACGGGTTCCTCCGCATCGGCATCGGGAGCACTGATATCCGCCATATGTACAAGTGGCTCCTGTTGGAGCTTCTCAGCTCGACCAAGCTCCAGCGACGCTTTTGTAAGCATATTATTGAAGCGTTCCTGCGCCGCCAGCGGATTCATCGTCTGATATTGTAGCCGAACTTCGGAAGCCTGCGTTTCGGGATCAACCCGAATTACAATGACCTCGTCGTTAGCCTCCCCGGGAGTTGTAACGCCCTGTTCTTCCGACTCCTCCGTGGCAGCGAACGGCTGCCTGGCTTCTACGACGGACGATTTGCTTTGAGGTTGTTGCTCCGGCTGTATGTCGGTCTGCTGATGCACGGCCTGTTGGGATATTTGCACGGTCGTTTCGGC
>Ga0123353_10019267_pt1 | contig 10128 bp, 6 predicted proteins | sample TergutLab28metaG_3_FD_92763 | JGI IMG/M metagenome (GOLD analysis project Ga0123353, IMG submission 92763) | Labiotermes labralis P3 segment gut microbial communities from Petit-Saut dam, French Guiana - Lab288 P3 | ecosystem: Host-associated > Arthropoda: Insects > Digestive system > Gut ...
AACAAGAAAAGACTTGCAATTCGGCACATGAACATACCCCTCTTTTCAACGACACTATCGATTCCATCCTATGACATCGGGAATTAGGTCGGGCTAGGGACTTATCAGCACCCCTCGTGTGTTTGTGTGTGTGTGCGTAAAAGAAGCCTCATCGTAAACAACAGGGCGTCACATTATGGATTCAGTGTTTTTGATAAGCATGGACTCCCTTAACACATAATTATATATGTAGGTAAGGCGTGAGGTTCCCACAACGATGACAGATTTGTTGACACAGGTGTGGGTTTCTATACTATCGACTTCCCGCAGGAACACACTGCCTTCAAAAAGAATACTCTTCTCACCAGCAAATGGGACTTAAATTTAAGGAGGAAACAAGTAAAATGTTAATTTGGATCATGGCTTTGAATAGTGCTGAGGCTCCAAATCTGAGGAAAGGAAAGTAGATCATAAATACCATAAACGTTTTGTAATGTGGTGCTGGAGAAGAATGGAGAAGATCAGTCGGACCGATAGTGTGAAAAATGAAGAAGTATTACATAGAGTCGAGTAGGAAAGGAGTATCATACGTACAATAAAATGAGGGAAAGCTATCTAGATTGGTCACATCTTCCGCATGAACCGCTTTCTAAGACACGTTACTGAAGGAAAGATGGAGGGGACGGGAAGAAGAGGAAAGAGACGTAAGTAGCTATTGAATGATCTTAAGGAGACAACAGCATAAATTGAAAGAAGAAGCACTATGTTGCACTGTCTGGAGTACTCATTAGAGATTAGGCTACGGACCTGTCGTTAGACTATATGTCCATTATCGACATGTCTCCTACTAAGCGGTAGCAGTCAATCCTGATTACCTGCTACAGTGTGGAATGTGGGTTGATGACGGTGGTAGCACTATTAGGGCCTTCTAGGTTCTGACGCCATGTAGTTATGAAGAAGGGTATTAAATTTAATACGGAAAGTGTTGTTTCATTTTGCAGTGTATCTTGCCACTCTAAAAACCCGCTAGCAAAAACTATGATTATGTGCGAAGAGAAACGCCTGTAAAGATCATGTAGACCGACCCGCCAAGAGCACCTGGCAGTGAAGTTGCCGCTGAGGCACGGCGATCATATTGCTGCTGCTGCACACTGTGTATTGAGTCTGTCTCTATTAATTTGTTGCATTCAGCCTTTTAAAAGACCACGTGATTTGAAGGTGTGGCAGATATACTGTGCCCACAAGCTACTGTAGAGTTTTAAGATGCTGAAGATTGTCTGTATGGGTATGAAACTTGGTCGCTCTCATTGAGGGAGGAACGTTCGCTGAGGGTGTTTGAGAATAGGGTGCTGAGGAATATATTTGGGCCTAAAAGTGAGTAACAGGAGAGTGGAGGAAACTACATAATGAAGAGCTTAATTATCTGTACTCCTTACCCAGTATTGTTCGGGTGATAAAACGAGAAGAATGGGTTGGATGGGGCATGTAGCACGTATGGGGTACAGGATAGGTGTAAACAGGATTTTGGTCGGAAAACCTGAGGGAGGGAGAGAGAGACAGCTTGAAATACCCAGGCGTAGATGGGAGTATAATATTAAAATGGGTCTTCAGGTAGTGGGATGTGGGGCATGGACTGGGTCGATGTGGTTCAGGTGGATAGAAAACGGGCACTTGTGAAAGCGGTAGTGAACCATCGGGTTCCATAAAATGCAGGGAATTTCTTGACTACCTGAGAACCGATTAGCTTCTCAAGAAGGACTGCTCCATAGAGTAAGTTAGAAGATTAATGTCGCATTATATATGAAATCGTGTAGTTTGGTAGAAATTTATCGTCTCGGAAAACTTTTTGCCTCCTTTAAGGTGACAACCCTGAAGATGCAGACAGCAAAGTCTTTCGAAACTTTTGTAGATATCTACGAGATTACACCGGGTCACTTCCCGGAAGTCAGTTATTCTTCTCAAACATCGGCATGACAGTTTCAAATCCCACCTCTTCATGTGTGTTGCCATGTTGAAACAGCCGCTAAAGCACGAACCATTAACAGCCTGTTCTTTGCTCGGTGAGGCTCAGTATATACGCCTTTGTTACCGTGCGCGCATGCGCCATGTCATAACATGTCGTAACTTCATCGGCATATTACTCAACTAAATTCTCTTCAGACAGTTCGTAATTAACCCCCCGCCTGTCCCTGTGTATCTGTCGGATACACTTTTGCTCATTTGTTTCTTTGGATATGCAATAAATGCACTCGTACTTCAGAGTAGCTACAAACGTTGCCTCTTCGAAGCCTGCGGAGTGGTTTTCTTGCTCCTAACCGCATTCTTTTGGCTGTATTTGGTAGTCTGTATCCGAGAGATACAGCGATACCGTCCGCGTTACTACCGCGGTCTTAGTTTCTGGCGCCCTTTATGGATTGCTTGTATCCAAGTAATGCAGAGGATGAGAAGCGTATTTGTGCATTGATATTGTCTGATGGTATAAGTGATGACGGCTTTGATGACGGGAAGAAATGCGATGATAATTATGTGGAACAGGGAGAACGTGACTCGGGATTGTGCAGAAGATTCTACGTCGGATTATTATCGCTGCACTGAAATTGACGCTACTGATATATGTTTTCGTTGGAAAAGACAAGACGAAGTTGGGTAGGTAAAAAGCTGTATACACATTCGACGCGGGTGGCAAAAATATTCTGAAAAATAATTACCCTGGGTTAGCCAAGCAAGGAAAGCCGCTACGCGCTTCAATACATGTTACTGTCTCATTACACATGAAATTTTAGATAACATTGTTCAGCACGTAAATCAGGATATTTTTATCCAACCTAAGTTCAACAGCGAAAGTGATGCCAAACTCGCAGACGAAATTAATATGAGAGCTTTCATCAATCTTCACTATTTTGCTGGAGCGCTTCGGTGTAGCATTAAGTCTGAAAGAACTGTAGGGTACTGACGGAGACGGACTTGAGAAATTTCGCTTAGTGGCGATGCTTCAGGTTCCTTATCAGATGCATTCTTGAATAATCTAGAGTTGTGTTCATAAAATTCCGAACCTTTCTTTTAGTAGAAACCTACAAAGTATCTCACCGCTACATTCACCCAACTGCGTTCGTATTAGGGTTGCGACCGACAGAGGGTTAAATACTTGATTAATATGGTTATTGCATAAACACTTTTGTAACCATCCCAAAAAAACATACCAGTCCCTATAACTTTCAAATAAATATTTAGTGTGATTTTTTTTTGTTCTTATTCGAAGCTGTCAGTTCCATGCGTCCTGGAATGGACAGCACCAGCTGCATTCTTGTAGAGGATGCGAAGGCGGTCGCTCAAGACGAGGAACCCAGAGATCTGACGTCATCACAGGCCCCCACTGAAGGTGAATATAGTAGGAAATTATGTAATTGTATTGGTGTCCTGTCCTGTAACAGCATGTCACATTTAAACAAAATATGTACAAAAATAACTCTACGTTTCTTTCCTCAATGAGTGTAAAACTTATTTTTTTTAGCTCTAAGGGCACATTAAAGATTGAGAATATTTAAGTTGACGATGTTCAGGAGGTTGTTTCGATCTAAAAGACAATGTAATTAGACGGTAGAAAATGCCTAATAACGGACTGCATAATTTGCACTGGGAATGTTATTATTGTTAATAAGCACGGTTTGATGGTCAAGGTATGTAGTATGTTTGGTGCTGATAATAAATGCATACAAAAATTTTGTCAGAAAACCTGAAAAGAAGAGATTGTTGTTTTGAATGACATGTGGAAGGGATTAGGATGGATCTTCGAGTGTGAACTTCGTCTGGATTAGAATGGGGTCCAGTTATGGGGCCTTAATGAAGACGATATTAAAACATTGTTTTTTGTAATTAGCGGGGCTTATTTCCGTTAAAAGTAGGGAATTATGGGCTTAGCAACTTTTACCTTGCGAGATTCGAGTTCTCGCGGTGGTAATCCTGATGATTCCAGTCTGTGTGTGTGTATGTGTGTGTGCGTGTGTTCGTGCGTGCGTGTGCGTGTGTGTGTGAAGCTTTGTCGTTGGGTAGATAGTTGCCGGTGTTCTGAAGGGTTGTAATCCAAGAAGACACCAGATTGACTCTGAAGATTAAGACTCTACGATTTTTCGAAACTTCGGTAACTACTGCCCCCATCCACACAATGTCACATTCCAGAAGCTTGGAATCGTCAACTGTTACCATCTCGCGTTGGTGTTCGTCCCTTGTAGTTACTTGGTTACAGCTTATTCACGTGGGTGATAATTGCTTTATCGAAGTCAGGGAAGCTGAACTACAAAAGGTGGGAACTTACAGAAGCAAACATGAATGTGGGAAGACGTCTGTGAAAACTGTGCTCCACTCTTCATATATTTCAATATTAAGCTGAATTTTATTATGTTAACGTTTGTGACCACATGCCTCTTCTAGAGATCTGCGCTGTTCTGGGATTTTACGCAGCGTGGAAATGTAGTTTTTTTAAAAACCAATGTATGGGTGTTTAACCCATTGGTCTCATCTTCAAGCGAGTGATTGACCCTAGAAGATGGGGCCGATAGGATGTCTCGAAACGGCGGTGACAGACTACCATTCTACGCTGCTTAATATCCCAGAAGGGCGCAGATCTCATTTACAACGCCACGGGAGCAAGAAATTACGCATGCTTATTCAGAATTCCCCAACTCTTTTGTGTTGATAGAATCACTCCCAACAAGTACTGCTGTGCACTCCAGTGGACCCAACACATCCAACAGATTGCCAAGTGGTGTCAGCGGTGGGCACCGTGACACTTCGGAACAGCAGCAGATTGAGCAGCAGAGCCAACAGCAGCAGCAACAGCAACAGTGGCCTGCGGTGTTGGAAATGAGAGAACTTGGTGTCCCATATTCTACTACGATCCCTCCATTTCAGTTCTGGAATTCCGAGTTCCGCAACAAGGAACCAGCATTCATACGCCTAAATTTCACCCTACCCTGGGGTGCCAATTTTGCCGTGTATGGTCGTCGAAATGTTGCACCAAGTGTGACCCAGTATGACTTTGTAGAGTTTGTCAAAGGAGGCCGAATTGACCACAGATTAAAGCGATCTCTTTCTGGCTTATCCTATATCACAGCAAGTGGGACCTCGTTAGATCCTATGGCAATGGACAATGATTTGATGCATTTTCGTTCCCCTCACGTCTCATCAGTATCTGCTGTGAGTTTTACGACCTCAACTACACAAAAGTGGCGTGATCATAGGATAGCAGCTGGTTCAGAAACACTGCATGTTATTCCACCACCACCCTTCATTGTGAATCACAATCATCTAGAAAAAAGTCCAGAGAGCCAGGAAGACAATTTGGAGGCCGCTGGTGAAGGATTGCAGACTACTTCAACGACATACGTGAAATTAAGAAAACATAAGGACACGCATAACGCCAAAGATTTGCTTTCAAATGCAAGTAGTCATAAAGTGTCGCATTCTGTACAAAGGAAAACAAAAGGAAGAATGCAGGAAAGTGAAGAACAAAGAAAGCTTCATGGGGAACATGGGAAGAACCAAAATATGGAAGCGCAGGAACACAACATCAGTAAACGGTCTGCTGGGACAGGAGTAAGTGGGAGTGTCATGATGCTGGTAAACGTCACACTTCTGCAGTACTTGGATACCGGGCGATGGTTTCTGTCGGTGTACAATGATGACTTAAGGCCTCACCAGGTGACACTAGTTGTTGCTGAAGCTGAAGGCGTTTCCACAGCTTGCCCCAATGATTGCAGTGGGCATGGTTCATGCTATCTCGGTAAATGTGATTGTATCGATGGATATGAAGGCATCGACTGTTCCAAGAGTGAGTATCTTTTCTGATTTTTTATTATTGTTCTTTTTTAATGAGGCTTTTGGTTCCTGCTCAGAAGGTAGGGTAATCAGTGTTTAATGAACTAGAGAGTATATGGAATGATACAGTTGTGGTCGGATTGTGCATTACTGTAGCAACATATGCCTTGAGGTACTGAAGGTAATATTGAAAAAGTTCAGTCACACATTTGGACAAACGATATCCCTACTATAAAGGTTTGGTGTCCACATGCATGTAAATCTGAGTGAAAGTGAGACTTACGTTGTATTGTTTTAGATAATAACTAGCGCTCTTAGATAATGTAACATCCATCTACTTTTTAAACAATGTATTTTTATTAATAATATGATTTTGGGGTACCAAGGGGGCAGATTATCTTTCCCTAAATGGTTATCAGAGAATCATAAGTGCTCTCATCAGACACATGAAAGTAATACAATATCAATTTGCTTTTTATGCCTTAAAAATTACAACAGATTATATGTTTATTGCAGTTTTAATACATTTAGAAAAAATCTAAAATATATTCCAGGATACCCTCTGTTAATTTAACTCTGGAAACTGGGGCACAGGTTCGTAGATCACTGCATAGGGCAGTTAATTAGAATGATTTGAGTCGTCATCCTGTTACAACATACAGCTTCATTCCATCAATAGCTTTTAACAGCATTTCATATACACCCCTGTGTCACCCTTCCAATAGCATCATGTTTCATGTTCCTATTACGTAGTTACAAAATCTATGTCATTAAATCCATGATGTTGCTATTAAGCAAGGGATTCAGTTGTACAGAGCACTGCTGATTTAAATTTATCCTCTATCTCTTTCATTACTGAAACTTTTAGTAATTAAAGATCAGTATTTTTGTAGCATATGAATACGTAACTGGACCACATGTGGTATTAATTTAAGGCATGGAATGTACCATAACACACTCCTCCCCATAGAGTGTGCATTAGACATCGTACATGATACAGTGTTTTGATTAATACTGTCCTGGGATCACAGCTAATTCAGGTTGTCCAGTTACAAGAGGGCCTGAATTATGCAGTTACAACAGAACCTACATTACCCAGTTATATCAGGACCTATATTATCCAGTTACTATAGAACCTACATTAGCCATTCTTCAACAAAATGTGTCTAAATTCTGCAAATTTATTTTCTTTCCAGAAGCAGTGTTTGATCATAACCGTTAAAAGATTTCATAATTTAACTCTGTTAGCTATTCTGTCTTTTACATTGAAGGAAAATAAATTGTTTTGGCTGGCATTAGTCAGTTTGGAACTGAACGTCAAGGATTTGGAGATGGCTGATGTGTTTAATGTCTGTACAGCATGCAAACTCATTATCTCTTACGTGACGTGTATTTAACTTTACAATCCAAGAAATTGCTGTGTGATCCATTGGCCCTGCAATTGAATGTGGTGCACTACCTTCCATTGATCAGGTTTGTAATTATTTCTAGACATGAAGTAGGGTTTCTCAAATGTGAAATAAGTCTGTTGGAGTGTCTGTACATACATTGGACAGCACAAATAAAGTAAAACAAAATACATACATTTGTGTCCCATGTGGTATTTCATCCATAGATCTCAGTCTCTGAGTGGTAGAACACAGGGTGCCTTTTAACCACTTGGCTACCATAGGCAGTAATCACAACCAGAGACTTTGGTTTCAAGCTGTTGCCTCAAGTCTGTTGTCAAAACTGGCCTTACCTTGAGAAATTACCCTATATGTGGGTGTAAACTTATTTGTAATTGTGAAGCTCCTTGGTTAGCAGAATTCATGTTCTTATGGAAGAAAAAGTTAGGATTATAAGATCAATGTGATTTTGTATATGTGTGAGTTCAGTTTAGTTGGATGTCAAACTGAATTCAGTCATGCAGGATTTGGAGGCAGCAAGTTCTCCTGAAACGTTGGAACAGACCCCATATGCTACAATTTGTAAGACACAAGAACACCATCATTTGCATGTAAAGAGTTCTTCAGAGGAAAAAATGAAAACATAAAATAAGATGATATCATTATTATTATCTTTGTTATCACATTTATGCAGTGTATTTACAATTATATACCTGAAACAAACCATGTTTCTAGGGTACACAGTGATGTGGTTGTTCTGTATTTACAATTTGTGCTACATGTAATGTTATTTTGCCTGTGAAATATGTTTTGTACTTTTACATTAGCTTTTTCCACAGTATGTGTGCAGTGCCCAATATGGCTTTTTTTTTTTAGTTCCTTTATTTCCTGCTTTCTTAGTATGTTTCTCAGGTACTGTCTGGGTAATTTTGAAATAGTTCCAGTTGCCCCTGTTATTACTGGTATCAATTTTGTTTTCTAATTCCACATGCACTGAATTTCTATTATGTGGTCTTAACATTTTAAAATCTTCTCAGCTTCTTTCATGATCACACTTCTGTCTCTAGGAATTGCAACTTCCATTAACACGCATGTTGCTTTTTTATTATCATGGATTATGTCTGGTTTATTGATAGGAATAAACCTATTGGTTCATACTTGGTGGATCCATAATATGGTAACCTTACACATTCATGACATGTTTCAACTTATTTTGGTACATGGTCATACCATTGTTTGTTGTCTGTTATTACTACTACTACTACTACTACTATGATAAAGACAAATGTGATAGGAGGGACCGAAAACACATATGTGGTATGCAAGCAGACTAAAGGAGTTATGCTTGTACCTGTTTGTTTGAATAATCTTTGTGATTGGCCCAGGTGTCTGCCCTGTTTTGTGCTCTAACCATGGAAAGTACGGTGGCGGACTGTGTCACTGCGAGGAGGGCTGGAAAGGTCCTGAGTGTGACATCCCAGAGCATGACTGCCAGGTTCCAGACTGCTCTGGACATGGCCAGTGCCTTGCTGGCGTGTGTGTTTGTCAGCCAGGTTGGAAAGGCACATTCTGCGAACAAGGTGAGTGACATCACCTGTTGATTTTTTGGAAACTCTGCGTGTGCATGTGTATGGATGTATTTGTGGTGAATTTAATGATGCTGTCTGTAGCTAAGACTGTATTCCATAAAATAGTAGGGCGATGAGTGGAAAATTAATTATAAACAGTGGTACCTGTATGCCAAACTATGTAGCATCATGTTCAACAACACCTTAGTCATGACAGACAATTAATGTTGTGCAGATTAATTTATTACAAATGTTATTTGGTTAATATCCTTGAGATGTACCATTGCATGACTACTGAAGGTATTTGGAGGCGATACGTGGCAGATGGAAATTTGTACTCGTTCTGATGTGCTAGTAGGTGAAGGGTTAGAGGCTACCACTTTTTGTCACTGGTGAATTGTGTAAAACAAAATGCATAAAATTCTCCTTAATTTTTTGAATACCAGACTAGGAAAATTTCAGCTGATATTTTTGGTGTTGACTATGATACAGACATGCTCTTTCAATCATTGTTCTAATATTAACCTTAACTAAAATTAACAGAAACAAGAGTTTCATAATATTTGATGTTTACTGACTAGGTTTATGGAGAATAATCTTCCCTTGAAAAGCCAACAATTTGTCAGTTAGTCAAATTTCCTTCATTTTATGGAACCCAAAGGATTGTTACTATGTTCATGGGTTCCCACAACCTGTTCCTATCCTAAGCCAGATTAATCCAGTCCATGCCATTGCATATCATTTCTGTATAAAATTCGTTTTAATGTCATATTCACATCTATGCCTCAGTCTTACCAAGGGACAAACTCCTTCAGATTCTTCAAGTAAAACCCTATATGAACTTTTATTCTTCTAATGTGTTAGGTACCCAAACCCCCCATTTCACCTCTTCTCAAACTCCTAGATTTAACCATCTGAATATTTGAGTTTTACACAACACTGAATGTTAAGGTTATGTTCATCAGAAGTATGACTGATGTAGATAGGTACATACATACCAACTTCTGGAACTTCCTGCCACCATAGAACATGTCAGCAGTAGTTTCATCTGAAACTAAACAAACCACACTTATTCAGTCTAACACACAGATTTACGTGGTGTAGTCAATAATTTACCGGACTGAATTCTTCGCACTCGTACGGAGCGTATTTACCACACCAGCCGCTATAGGTATTGTTCCCAACGTATCATGGGCTAATGTTCTGAAAGCCAGCTTTCTCTGCGCATCGCGTGTGACGCAACTCTAGCTTTATCAAGAGGTGCAACGTTCTCTCCGCGATTATCGAGATGGTGGATTTCCGTGAACAACGCGCTTGCATCAAATTCTGTTTCAAGTTAGGGAAAACTGCTACAGAATGTTACGAAATGTTGAAGACAG